>CEVW01034897.1_pt1 | contig 55545 bp, 42 predicted proteins | sample 427061 | NCBI WGS metagenome assembly CEVW01 (sample SAMEA2623774, study PRJEB7988) | marine metagenome | biome: marine biome (ENVO:00000447); feature: surface water layer (ENVO:00002042); material: "saline water (ENVO:00002010), including plankton (ENVO:xxxxxxxx)" | depth 5 m
TAAATTTGTTATTGATATGTTAAATAATATAGGATCTGATCAAATATCACTAGAAATGAGTGCGCCAAATAGAGCTGGAATTATTCTGCCTTTAGATGGTCTTGAAGAAGGAGAAAATACATTAATGCTGGTAATGCCAGTTATGTTAAATAATTAAATTATGAAGAAAATTACATTACTTACACTTATTACTTTTATTAGTATTCAAGTCTTAGCTCAAAGCTTATTACCAACAAAATATGGAATTAAGTTAGGAACAAATATTTCAAATGTTTCCTCATCTGCCAATGAAGCTGTAAAAAATATTGACAACTCAGCACTTATTGGCGTTACTGGAGGCTTTTATATGGAAATAGCTCTATCTGATAAGTGGTATATTAATCCAGAGATAGTTTATATAGAAAAAGGAGTATTATTTGATTATAATTTTACGCATATTTATGAAAACACTACTACTAATCAAACAGAAAAAGATGAGCATAATACAAGTAATGAGCTAAAATTAGCATATATAGAATTAAATCCTATAATAAGTTATAAGACACCTTACAAAATAGCTTTAAATTTTGGCCCATCTCTATCTTTCTTAATTCAAGAAGATTATACTAATACAGATGTAGGTGAGCATGATGGATTAGAAACTCATGAAGTTCTAAAAGAAGGTGTTTTTGCATCTGAAACTTTTGACATTGGATTAAATTTAGGTCTTTCTTACTATATTTCCGAAAACTTGATATTTGAAGGAAAAGTAAATAGAGGATTTATGAGCATTGGTAAAGTTGCTAAACAAATAAATAGTGGTAGTGTAGGAAATGAAGCTAAAGATAAAATATTTGATTTAAAAAGCAGAGGAATTGTGTTTTCAGTTGCCTATCTTTTTTGAGTTTAAAATATCATTAATCCTTAATCTTCAGATAGATAATGAAAAATATTAGGTATTATATGTAATAAATATTTCTTAATTTGAATTTCTTACTTTTGCCTTAAAATAATTAATAGAATATATATATATGAAAAAGATGATTATAGCCTCATTTTTGGCTGTTACAACATTAAGCCTAAGTGCACAAAAGATAGAGAAAGGAATATGGCAAATCGAAATTGGATCAGGTATTGGAGGACATTTTAATTGGGTAACAGGAGGTGAATTTGATTATGACTATAAAATTGACGGAAGCTCAGAACCTAATTACCCTATATCTGGTGATTGGAAAGACTTTTATAATTCAGAAGTAGATTTAGGATATGATTTAGATTTTACAAACTTTTCTAACTGGGAATCTAGATTTCTAAATGATATAAGTTTTGGATATTTTTTAGCTGACGGCTTCCTATTAGGTTTAGGATTAGATTTGGGAGGTTATGACATCGATACAGATTCTGACACATTAACCGCCTTATCAGTTCATTATAATGATTCAGTAGGTATTCAAAGTGATGAAGAGTTTAATTTAGGAGTAAAACCAAAAATAAGATATTATATTACTACTGGTAGAGGAAATGCTATTTTCTTTGAAGCTTCATATAGATTAGGCATTAATAATTCTAGAGAATATTATGAAGATATTAATTCTAATTCAGTAGAAATATCTAAAAATACATTTGGTTCATCAGCAGGTGTAGGTTTTGGATGGTCTATTTTCAATTTTAGTAGTCGAGAAATATTTGCAATTGAACCCATGTTTGGATTTGATTTTAATAACATTATAACAAATGAAGTTACTACTGTTTATAATGATTTAGCCAATCAAAAATCAGAAATGTCACTTGAAGAAAAAAAGCAATCTATGGGACCTTATTTTAAACTTAAGTTGGCATTCTATTTAGGCAGACACTTCTGGTCTCACTAAATTTTGATAAAATATCTAATATTCATTAAGCTTAATTAATCTTCCTTCAATAAATATTGGTATAATATTTGATTTTATTGTTGGATTTAAACAAAAATGAGTGTCTTTTATAACTGAATCAGACTTATTACGGTTTCGATAAGCAGAATTAGATAAATATTTGAACATATTCCCTTGAGCACTACAATAAAGCTCCAAAGCAGCTCGCAATGAATCACAATTACTTGAGAATTTGTTTGATTCCAATATTTTTTTACAAAGTGCTCCAGCAAAAATTGTATCTTCAAGATTAAACATACCCTTCCATCCAGAGCATAGAATAATTATATCATTATTATCATTTTGTAAATATTTAGCAACTGTATTAATATTTAAAAATGAAGCAGTAATAACTTTATGTTCTTTTGCTATATGTATTGCTTTTGTTCCATTGGTTGTTGTTAGTACCAGTATCTTCCCTTTAATATCTGAATTTATATAATGGTAAGGAGAATTTCCATAATCAAACCCATTAATTTTTAAAGTATTTCTTTCAGCAGCAATTATATGATTTTCTTTATCCTTATATAGTAATGCTTCTTCAACTGTTTTTACTGGAATAACAGCTTTAATACCAAGCTCAAAAGCTGTTGATATTACAGAAGTAGCTCTTAGCACATCAACAATTACTACTGTTGATTTTTTATCAGAATATTTTTTAAACTGATCAGAAGTAAAAGAAACAGATATATTCTTAGAGATCATTATTTGACAAATGGTAATGCCACAACACTAGCTTTAATATATTTTTTACGTACCTGAATAAATACTTCACTACCTACTTCTGAAAATTCTTTAGAGACATATCCCAAAGCAATAGCCTTATTTAAAGTAGGAGACATAGTTCCTGAAGTAATAACTCCAATCTTCCTATTATTTTCATTTACAATAGGATAATCTTTACGAGCTATACCCTTATCAAGAAGCTCTAGACCAACTAATCTAATTTTCGTTCCTCTTTTTTTTTGAATTTCTAGATTATTAGAATTAATAAAATTCTTACTAAAGTCAGTAATCCAGCCTAAACCTGCTTCAATTGGTGATGTGGTATCGTTAATATCATTACCATAAAGACAGAATCCTTTTTCTAAACGTAAAGTATCTCGAGCAGCTAATCCAATAGGCTTTATGCTTGTAGAGGTAGAAAATAAAGCTTTCCATAGTTCTCTTACATATTCATTTTTAACATAAATCTCAAATCCTATCTCGCCAGTATAACCTGTTCTTGATAAGATTACATTATTAATACCAGAAATAGAAGTGATTTCAAAGTGGTAATATTTTATTTCAGATACGTTAATATTAGTCAATTGCTGTAATAATTCAATTGATTTAGGTCCTTGTATAGCTAATAAAGAATATTCGTTAGATTGATTTTTTATACTACAGCCAAAAGAATTGTGCTTTTTTATCCAATCTAAATCTTTTTGAATATTAGATGCATTTACAACTGCTAAATAATTATCCTCAGAAATCATATATAATAAAAAATCATCAATAATACCTCCAGTACTATTCGGAAAACAAGTATACTGCACCTTACCAGGAGAAAGTCTCTTCACATTATTAGATGTGATGTATTGTAAAAGACTTAAAGAACCTTCACCACTTATAAAAATTTCTCCCATATGAGAAACATCAAATACACCTACTTCATTTCTAACAGTATTATGTTCGATTATTACACCATCATTATATTGAACAGGCATTTTGTAGCCTGCAAAATCTACCATCTTCCCTCCTAGACTTAGATGAATGTCTGATAAGACCAATTTCTTCATTATAAATATTTCTAATGCAAATTTAATAAATCCATAATCTTAAAGCTTAATTATTTTTAGAGATTAATTATATATTTGCAATAATATATAATGAAAAAACTTAACAGAACATTATCTCTTACTGCTGCGATTGCGATATGTATAGCAGGAATGCTAGGTGGTATCTTTATTATTCCTGGTATTGCATCTGTAAAAACTGGATCTTCGGTTTGGTTAGCATTCTTGTTAGCAGCAATTAGCATCCTTCCTGCAGTTTTATCTAAATCCGAGTTGGCAACTGCAATGCCAAAATCAGGTGGAGCATATTTATATATAGAAAGGGCCTTTGGTCCAATGATGGGTACAATATCTGGTTTAGGTCTTTGGATTTCATTAGTATTAAAAAGTGCTTTTGCACTAATTGGATTAGGTGCATACTTATATGTTTTGACTAATATTCCAAATGAATTTGTCAAATATATCTCATTAGTCTTTTTATTGTTAATAATGTTCTTAAATATTTTTGGAATAAAAAAGGTTGGAAAAGTTCAAATAATTATAATTTCACTCAGTTTAATAGGTTTGATTTCTTTATTATTTATAGGAATTCCTGAGATCAAAAGCGACATGTTAAAACCATTTATTAATAATGGTACAGGTGGGTTTTTTAGCACAATTGCATTTGTTTATATTGCTTATGCTGGCGTAACTAAAATTGCAGCAGTAGCAGGAGAGGTGAAAAATCCAAGTAGAAACCTACCCTTGTCAATGATTCTCTCATTAATCATTATTACAGCAATATATATAGGAGTTTCATACACCTTAGTTGGCAATGTCCCATTGTCAGAATTAAATAATGATATTAGACCTATACATACATTATCTCTTGTATTAGGAAATCAAATATTTTCTTATATAATAGCTGGACTTGCAGTTGTTACACTTATATCTATGGCTAACTCTGGTGTTTTAGCAGCTTCAAGATTCCCTTTTGCAATGGCAATGGATAAATTATTACCTAATAAGCTTTCTAAAGTTCATGACAAATACTTAACGCCAATTAACACAATACTACTTACGTGTGTTATGATGGCATTTATAATATTATTTCTGGATGTAGAAAAAATTGTTAAACTAGCAAGTGCATTTAAGGTCAGCATGTTTATAGCTGTAAACATATGCGTAATAGTTCTTAGAGAAACAGCCGTACAATGGTATAAACCTACATACAAATCTCCTCTTTATCCTTATCTGCAAATTTTTGGTATAATTAGCGGTTTATTACTGTTATTTTATTTAGGATGGATGCCAATACTTGTATTGATTATCATTGGTTTAATTGGAAGTATAATATTTTATTTATACGGAATTAAAGCTTCAAGAATAGGTGTTTTGAAAAATTATGGCCAGAGCGCTGCAAAATTTCTGTTTTTTAATAATAATGAAAAAATTCAGGAAAATAGTAACTATAGTGTTGTTAATGATGAACATAAAGACTGGCTTGATGGTCAAATCAATCCAAATGCAGGTGTTATAATTCCACTTTTAGGAAACGAATATTCACCCGAATCCCTAATTGAAGTTGGAGCAGCGCTTAATAAGAATAGAAATCTTCAAGTTGTTAATGTTAAAGAAGTTCCTGATCAAACATTCTTAGATGCTGTTCTTATTGAAACTCCAAAAATAAAGTCATTAAAAAGACAATTATCAATTGTTAAGGAAGTCAATAATTTAGAGCTTGATTTTGAATCCATCGTAACTCATAATGTGTCTGAAACAATGCAAGTTCTTTCTGATCATTCAAAATCTGATTGGCTATTGCTTTCTTGGGATGGGAGAATTAGCAATGGATTTCTAATTAACAATCCTGTAGGTTGGATAGTAAGTAATATAAACACAAATTTTGCACTTTTTAAGGATAATGGTGTTCGTTATATAAGGAAAGTTGTTCTAGCAGTACGTCCAAATAGCATGGATATAAATAAACTAATTGATACTACTGCTAATTTTTGTAAGTTTTACAACGCAAATTTTACATTACTACATGTTATTTCAAAAGACAATACTAAGGAAGAAATTAAAAAAATTAAAACAAGTACGCAGATATTATTAACTAAGTATAATGATATTTCTAAACTAAGGATTGAAACTGCAGAAGATCCTTCTGAATTAATATCAGAAATTACAGCTGAGTATGATTTATTAATACTAGGAAGTCCTAAGCAGGATACGTGGAAAAGCATGCTATTTGGCTCAGGAAAGGACAAGTTTGCAGCAAACTCATCGTGCTCTGTCTTAAGACTGACTATTAAAGATTAATTATTTTACTAAAATTCTTTTCTGAACTGTACCATCATCAAATAAATAGAATAATGTTTGATTAGAACTATAGCTTGCTTCTCTACCTAACACATCAGTAACTTTTAATAACTTTTTACCATCTTTTTCTATATTATTAACATCTAATATTGTATTATCACAAGGAACTTCAACCTCAATATTATAATAGAAATAATAATAGCCTGGAGAACCTGCACTAGTACCCGTTATACTCATGACTGATCCAATATTATATGGGTAAATTGCTCCTGCATCATTTCTATATAAGCCCGTATTGCCACTAGAAGTGCCTAATTGCATGTCTGTTCCAGCAGGAACTTCAAAATTTAAAGTTAGCTGTTGTTGACCTTGTGTTAATGAATAGGTTGTGTCATCAATAACAATTCCGTTATTATTTCTTAACTCAAAAGTTACTGATCTTGGATCATCAGCATAAAATACTGCTGATTTTATTAATAAATCAGTTGTAGCGTTAAAAATTAGATGCTGATCACCATAAAAATAACCTCCAGTAGAAAAAGTATTATCATACTCTCCTCCAAATTCTAGTGATGTGTTTGCATTAGGATTATAATTATTTGCTAATGGATTCATACAGCCTAAAATTGGCATATTAGGGTCATTATATAATGTAGCATTTAGCAAAACAACTTGTCCGTTAATCAATGTTGCTTGCAAAGTGTCAGAAATATAACCTAACATTGAAAATTCAACATCAAAAGTACCAGCATCAGCATTGCCACTAGTATACTCTCCATTTAAATTAGTGCTAGAACTATTAGGTATGGTAGTATTTAAAATTATAACAGTAGCTCCTGTGAGATTTAACCCACTATTACCATCGATAACATTTCCTTCCAAATAACAAGCATCAGAAAAGCCTCTTTCAAATATTAATAATCGTGCGTTTCCATTACTACTAGTATTAATATCAGATGAAATTATAATGCCTGACGGTAAAAATGGGTATGTTCCCCAACAACCATCAAATCCATCGCCAGATCCTGAATAAGAGTCATAGTAAGCAACCTGAACTAAATTATTTGGATTAGAGATATCATGAACTGTTGTTCCATCTCTATACCATGAAGTGACAAGAAAATTTCCATCCACATGAGTATTATGAGGGATTGAATTAGACCCAGGATTGGATTGGATTCTATCTACTTCTTGAATATTAGACATATCTGATATGTTGTATGACCCAATATAAGCGTCTGAGGTCTCATCAGTGGTAAAAACATGATTTCCATCATCACTTATCCATGCATTATGTGTAAAAGCACTAGGAGTTTGATGTGTTCCTATAGTTACAGGATTATTTTTATTACTTACATCAATAATATAAAGATCACCTGTATATATACAGCCAGCATATAAAGTATCTCCTCTAACCATACCATCATGAATATATTCTTCATCCCATTCTCCAAGATAAATTGGATTTGTAGGATTACTACCAACATCTAGGAATATCGCTCCATCCGAGGGATTACCACCGCTATTATGACTAGCACCAAAAATATAGCATATCCCTTTCTCATCTATATATAAATTATGAGCTGCTGTAAATTCAACTGTTAATCCTGAAGAAGGGTTGTTAAAGCTAGTTAAATGCCAATATGTATTACCAGTCATGTCTGTTAAATCTACTATTAATAAACCAGCATCTGCCTCTGTAGTAACATAAGCATAATTACCCCATGTTTTTACATCTCTCCAAGTTGAGTTTAAATCAGAAATTTCAAATTCAAGAATAGGGTTTGATGCAGAACTAACATTAATACAAGCAAAACCATCTTGTAAGCATACAAGAGCATATTCAGAACCATCTAAAGGATCTACCCATCCCCAAATATCACTTCCCTCTGTAGAGAACCATTCGAAATCAGCTACTAGAGTTAAGTTATATGAATTTTGAGCTATAATTGTTATAGGTGAAATAAAAAGCATTAAGATTAAAATTTTTTTCATATTTTTTATTTTTTGCAAAAATATAGAATATATACTAATTAGTAAAAAAATCAATTGACTACGTTAGAGTTCAAGACTTATTTGTCCCGAAGAATATTCATCATCTTTAGAATTAAGATTCTCATTTAATTGATCTTCTTTTGATTTATCTGTATTAGTAAATTCTGTCTCTGTATTATTTATATTTTCTTTTACGTTAAGTTCTTTATCCTGTGTCTCTTCTAAGATTTCAGTAAACGGAAGAGGTTCTAGTAAGTTAATTTCTTTAACTTTCTTAGAAGTTAGCTTATTGCCAAGAGATTTTTCTCCTTTTATAGAGATGAATCCTTGAAGCTTAATAATCTTTTTTTGTCTTTCTTTCCCTTTTTCTTTTACAAAAACAATCTCAACTTGAGGATTCCAATCAGTAGTTACTATCTCTAGTTGGTTCTCTTCATGATTAGGCATTAGATTGAAACGGCTTAAATTATTAGAGACTAAAAACCTTTTCACATAGTAACTATTTTTATTTTTATTATAATAAATAGCTGATACAGGTTTTTTAGTATTATTTTTTTCTATTAAAATCATATCTTCATCAAAATGATTACTTACATCAAAGCTTTTTAATTCAATATCTCCAGATTGATGAATAGTTAAAATCTTATCATCAGGCTTAAAAGCTCCTAACAGTTCTCCTCTTTCATCAACATTTAATCTTTGTACCGTATCGTCAAACCAAATTTTACGTGCTGATAAAGTTGATATACCTATAGATTTTAATTCAACCTTCTTAACAGCTTTTTTAGTTAAAATATTACCTCCAGCTCCCTTTCCTTTAATACTTAATTCAGCAAAATCAATGTCAATCTTTAATGTCTTAAGTTTAGCTACCTTTCTTAGATGTATCGTTACTTTTTCAGCTTCTCCGTTCGGATTTGAAGTGAAATAAATAACTTCACTACCTTTATCAGATTTTGTTATTTTATATTCTTTATTTCTAGTAATTGAAGTAACAGGAAAACGCTTCATCATTGTATTTCCAGATAATCCATCTTTATAAATCATATTATATATTGTACGCTCATCTTTTTTCTTAAAAACTGCACAATGAATAATATCTTTTCCAACAAATACTTTGCTATCTACTTTAACTACCTTCATATGTCCATTCTTTCTAAAAACAATAATATCATCAATATCAGAGCAGTCAGAAACAAATTCTTCTTTACGCATTGTCGTTCCAATAAAACCTTCTTCTCTATTAACATAAAGTCTTTTATTAGCAACAACAACCTTTGTAGCATCTATACTTTCGAAGGTTTTTATCTCTGTTCTCCGCTTCTTATCATTTCCATACTTAGATTTAAGACTTTTAAAATAATCAATAGCATAGTCAGTAATATTAGCTAAATGACCTTTTATTTGCTTAATTTTTTCCTCAAGCTTAAATAGTTCATCTTTGGCTCTATCTAAGTCAAACTTTGTAATCTTTTTGATTTTAATTTCTGTAAGCTTCTCAATATCCTCATCACTAATTTCTTTAATTAAATCTTTGATGAATGGCTTTATCTCTTTATGTATTGTTGAAATTATTTTTTCCCAATTATCTAGCTCTTCAATTTCATGATAAATTCTATTTTCAATAAATATTCTTTCTAAAGATGCAATATGCCATTTTTCTTGTGTTTCACTAAGATTTACTTCAAGCTCCTTTTTCAGTAACTCTAATGTGTAATTAGTAGAGTGTTGTAAAATTTCAGATACACCCATAAATTTTGGAGTATTATCTTCAATAATACACGCTAATGGTGAGATAGATATCTCACAATCAGTAAATCTATATAGAGCATCAATAGTTTTGTCAGGAGATATACCTGATGGGATAGACACTGAAATTTCTACATTCTCTGCAGTGTTATCTTCAATCTTTTTTATTTTAATTTTTCCTTTGTCATTAGCTTTTAGTATAGAATTAATTAATGATGATGTATTAGTTGAAAATGGTAACTCCGATATTATTAAAGTGTACTTATCTACTTGAGAAATCTTAGCTCTAATTCTAACTTTACCACCTCTCATTCCATTATTATAATTACTGAAATCAGCACTACCTCCACTATAAAAGTCAGGAAATATCTTAGGTTTAATTCCTTTAAGAACTTTAATTGAAGCGTCAATAAGTTCATTGAAATTATGTGGCAATATCTTTGTTGAGAGACCTACTGCAATACCTTCAACTCCATGAACTAAAAGTAGAGGAAATTTTACCGGTAATGTTTCTGGCTCCTTTCCTCTTCCATCGTAACTTGATCTCCAATATGTGATCTTTTTATTGAACACAACATCTAGTGCAAAAGGAGTTAATCTCACCTCAATATACCTTGGAGCAGCTGCTCTGTCTCCAGTTGCAAGATTTCCCCAGTTCCCTTGCATATCCAGCAATAATTCTTTTTGACCAATTTGAACCATTGCATCACCAATAGAAGCATCACCATGTGGGTGGTATTTCATAGTATGTCCAATTACATTTGCAACCTTGTGATACCTTCCATCATCTAATTCTTTTAAGGAATGAAGAATTCTTCTTTGAACAGGCTTTAAACCATCGTTAATATTAGGTACAGCTCTTTCTAGAATTACGTATGAAGCATAGTCAAGAAACCAATTCTGGTACATACCAAAAACATGAATAACCTTTTCGTCATTATTTTTTTCATCTAACGGATTATCTCTATTCATTAATTGTTGTTTACAATTATTTTATCTAATAATTTACTAATTCCTTCAATTTCTTTTTCAGATATTAAAGTCATGTTAAATCGCTTAATAATTTGTTTGTTATTGTTCTTTATTTTTAGCATTAAAGTTTTATTTAAAGAAAATGGTCTTTCAAAGAAAGAATAATCTTCCAACATCTTATGTGAGATATCAACATAATTTTTCTTTGTAAATATTCCGCTTATAGTCCTATATGAGACAACTTGAATTACATAATTATCTATTGCTACTTTATAGAAAAAGACCCCTTTACTTATAACATAAATGAAGACAGGTATTAATAAAAAAATATAAATTTTTTTTTCAAGTATAAAAGAAGTAATACCAGCATTAGGGATCATATATGAAAAAAATAATGGAATAACGAAAGCAATTATTACAACTAATGATATAATAGCTGTGATCAAATATGATCGTTTTATGTTGTTGTATTTTAGATTCACTGTATTAGTTTATTATATCCTCCTCGACTCTTAAATTAGAAATTATAAAATCTTGCCTTTCCTTACTATTTTTACCCATAAAATATTTTAATAAATCCTGAACTTTTGATTCTTTACCAAGTATAACAGGATCTAATCTCATGTTACTACCTATAAAATATTTAAACTCATTTGGCGATATTTCTCCAAGTCCTTTAAAGCGCGTTATTTCCGCTGACTTACCAATTTTTTGTAATGCCTCTTTTCTTTCTTGCTCAGAATAACAGTAAATAGTTTTCTTTTTATTTCTTACTCTAAATAGAGGGGTTTCTAGAATGTAAACATGTCCTTCTTTGACTAGTTCAGGATAAAATTGCAAAAAGAAAGTAAGTAACAAAAGTCTAATATGCATTCCATCTACATCAGCATCGGTAGCAATTACAATTTTATTATAACGTAAGTCATCAATTCCTTGTTCAATATTAAGAGCTGCTTGCAATAAATTAAATTCTTCATTTTCATAAACAACCTTTTTAGTTAGTCCAAAAGAATTTAGAGGCTTTCCTCTAAGACTAAATACTGCTTGTGTTTTAATATCACGAGTTTTAGTAATTGATCCAGATGCTGAATCTCCCTCGGTAATAAAAAGAGTTGAATCAGCTCTATTTACTTTTTTCTGATCGTTATAATGCACTCTGCAATCTCGTAATTTTTTATTATGTAAATTAGCTTTCTTAGCTCTTTCTCTAGCAAGTTTTTTTACTCCTGCCATAGCTTTTCTTTCATGCTCCGTTTGCTTTATTTTATTCTCAATTACTTCAGCAGTAGCAGGATTCTTGTGAAGAAAGTTGTCAAGTTGTTTTTTAAGAAATTCTTGAACAAATGTTAAAACTGTAACACCTCCTGGCTCCATTTCAGTAGAACCGAGTTTTGTTTTAGTTTGAGACTCAAAAACTGGTTCAATAACTTTAATACTAATTGCTGCATTTATTGCTTGTCTAATATCAGAAGCATCATAATTTTTTCCATAAAATTCTCTTATTGTTTTTACAAGGGCCTGGCGAAATGCACCTTGATGAGTACCTCCTTGAACTGTATGCTGCCCATTAACAAATGAAAAGTATTGCTCTGAGTATTGATTCTTACAGTGTGTTATAGCTACCTCAATATCAGTGCCAGAAAGATGAATAATCGGATACAGCATCTCAGCATCAGTATTCTGATCTAGCAGGTCAAATAGACCTTTCTCAGAATAATACTTCTGATTATTATATATAATTGTTAGTCCAGGATTTAGATAACAATAATTCCACATCATTTTTTCTACATACTCACTTATAAATCTATATTTACCAAAAAGAGATTCATCAGGAACAAAAGTAACTTTAGTACCCCTTCTACTAGAATTTTCTTGTATTGGCTCTTCATTAATAATTTCTCCTTGTTTAAATTCAATTAGTTTGCTTTTTCCATCACGAATAGAACTAATCTTAAAGTAGGAAGACAATGCATTGGCAGCTTTAGTACCAACACCATTAAGACCAACTGATTTTTTAAAAACTTTTGAGTCATATTTTGCACCTGTATTAATCTTTGAGACACAATCAATTAATTTTCCTAAAGGAATACCTCTTCCAAAATCACGTATAGAAACTTTGTTGTTTTTAATATTTACTTCAATTGTCTTTCCATTACCCATTACAAACTCGTCAATAGAATTATCTATTACTTCTTTTAAAAGTACGTATACACCATCATCAGGAGAAGATCCATTTCCCATCTTACCAATATACATTCCTGGTCGTAATCGGATATGTTCTTTCCAATCAAGTGAACGTATACTATCTTCATTGTAATTTGCTACATCCATTCAATAAATTCTTATCTTTCCTACTTTAAAAAATTAAAAAGCAAATATAAAAACACTCATTAATCTTATTAATAAAAGTATTAGTTCGTTATTAACAGGGTTTTCAACTAGAAGTATATTACAAAGTACTTAAAAAACATTTTATTTAGATAATTAAACATTAAATCGAAAATGTATAATATCACCATCTCTTACTATATAATCTTTACCTTCAATAGAAAGCTTTCCAGCTTCTCTAGATGCCTGTTCTGATCCTAAATTAATAAAGTCATTGTAAGATATTACTTCAGCTCTAATAAAACCTTTCTCAAAATCTGTGTGTATAACTCCTGCAGCTTGAGGCGCTTTTATACCTTCTTTAATAGTCCATGCTCTAACCTCTTTTTTTCCAGCAGTAAAGAAGGTTTGAAGATTTAGCAATTTGTAAGTTGCCTGAATTAAATAATGTACACCGGGTTTTTCTAATCCTAACTCTTCTAAAAACATTTGTTGTTCTTCAATTTCATCTAGTTCAGCAATCTCTGACTCAATAGCTGTTGCAATCAAAACAACCTCAGCTTCTTCACTCTTAACAGCCTCTTTTACTGCATTTACATGTTTATTTCCTGTCTTTAAAGAAGCTTCATCAACATTACACATATATAAAACAGGCTTTGCTGTAATTAAATGCAAATCAGATATAATTTCTAACTCCTCTTCATTAGACTCTATACTTCTTGCAGAATTACCAGCCTCTAAGTGTGCTATATATTTCTCAGTTATATTAATTATTTTACTAGCTAACTTATCTCCAGAATTTGCAGTTCTAATATATTTGTTACGTAACTTTTCTAATGCTTCTAAATCTTTCAACTGTAATTCCATATCAATTGTTTCTTTATCACGTACAGGGTCAACAGAACCATCAACGTGAACAACATTTTCATCTTCAAAGCATCTTAAAACATGTATAATTGCGTTAGTCTCACGAATATTACCTAAAAATTTGTTGCCTAACCCCTCTCCTTTGCTAGCCCCTTTAACAAGACCTGCAATATCTACTATTTCAACGGTAGTTGGCATAACTTTTTCTGGCTCAACAATATTTGCTAACGATTCTAGTCTATCATCTGGAACTGTAATAATACCTACATTAGGTTCAATAGTACAAAAAGGAAAATTTGCTGACTGAGCTTTAGCTTTAGATAAACAATTAAAAAGAGTAGACTTACCTACATTAGGCAATCCTACAATACCACATTTTAAGGCCATATATATAAATTAAAAGGTTGTCAAAGGTATCCATTTTACAGACAAGTAATAACTTTAAGCTAAACAACTTTTCTTGTCAATAAATCGTTAATAAATTTAATGATATTTTATTAGGTTAAATATCTACAGCGTTAAGTATTATTATTTTTGAATTAAATTAATTACAATTAAATAATGCTAAATATTACTAAATTAAAAGATACTGTCATACAGATAAGAAGGGATATATTAAGAATGGTTCACGCTAATAGTTCTGGACATCCAGGTGGCTCATTAGGATGTGCTGAATATTTTACTGCACTGTATTTTAATATTATGAATCATAATACTAACTTCAGCATGAATGCAAAAAATGAAGATGTTTTTTTACTTTCAAATGGACATATTTCTCCAGTTTTTTACTCAGTTCTAGCACGCAGTGGCTATTTTGATATACAAGAGCTATCAACATTTAGAAAGATAAATAGTAGATTACAAGGTCACCCAACAACACATGAGGGTTTAGAAGGAATAAGAATGGCATCAGGGTCATTAGGTCAGGGTCTTTCAAATGCAATTGGAGTTGCACTTACTAAAAAATTAAATAATGACAACTCATTAGTATATTCTTTGCATGGTGATGGAGAGTTACAAGAAGGTCAAATTTGGGAAGCATTAATGTATGCTTCAGGAAATAATGTAGATAATATCATATCAACTATTGATTACAACCGAAAACAAATTGATGGTGCGTTAGATGATGTACTTCCAATTGGTGATCTAAAAGCAAAACTTGAGTCTTTTGGATGGCTTGTACTTGAAGAGAAAGAAGGTAACAATATTGTAGCGATTATCAATACCTTAAAAGAAGCAAAGAAACTTAGTGGTTCTGGAAAACCAATAATAATAATAATGCATACTGAGATGGGTAATGGAGTTGATTACATGATGGGTACCCATAAGTGGCATGGTTCAGCACCAAATGACGAGCAATTAGCTGATGCACTTTCACAAAACCCTGTAACTTTAGGTGACTACTAAAAAATTCAAAATATTATTAATAGCTTTTTTTCTGTTATTAGGTAATTCTAATACTATAGCTCAAACAAAAAAAGAGCCATTAAGTCGTATTCTTTTTATTTTTGATGCATCGGCATCAATGCTTGGAAGATGGCAGAGCGGGAGAAAAATTGATATTGCGAAAAAACTTTTAAGCAATATGGTTGATTCCTTAAAAGATATCGAAAATTTAGAGTTAGCATTAAGAGTATATGGACATAAAAGTGGATATCCACCTCAAGATTGTGAGGATACTCATTTAGAAGTAGGGTTTTTAAAAGCTAATTATGCTGTAGATATTATCAAAAAAAAATTATCAGTTATAAGATCTAGAGGAACAACCCCAATTGCTCGTTCACTGGAAGAAGGAGCTAAGGATTTCCCTGACAAAGATGCTAGAAATATTGTTATCTTAATAACTGATGGTAAAGAAGAGTGTAAAATGGACCCTTGCGCTGTATCAAGACTTTATCAACGAACTGGTATTATTCTAAAGCCTTTTGTTATTGGTGTAGGACTTGATGATAGCTGGAAAGAATCATTTGATTGTGTAGGTAGATTTTTTGATGCAAGTAAAGAAAAAGATTTCACCAATATACTAAATGTTGTAATATCGCATGTTATCGACAATACTACTGCCCAAGTTAATCTATTAGATTTGAATGGAAATCCTACAGAAACTAATGTAAATCTTACTTTCTACAATGATTTCACAGGAATATCTAAGTACAATTATATACACACTTTAAATGCTTATGGAAATCCGGATACTATGGTGATAGATCCAGTACTAACATATAAAGTTGTTGCGCATACAATTCCCCCTGTAACAGTTAACAATGTTGAACTTAGAGCTGGAAAACACACCATTATTCCGATAAGCACTCCTCAAGGTGAATTAGAAATAAAAATGAACTCTAAGGTAAAGTACCAATATATAGTACGCCCTTCAAAAATAGATTCAACACTTAATGTTCAAGAAATAAATACGGTTGAAAAATATCTTGCTGGAAGTTATGACATTGAGCTTCTAACACTTCCGAGGAAACGCTTCTTAAATGTAGAAATTAATCAAAGCACTAAAACTACGTATACAATTGAAACTCCAGGTGTTGCTAACATAATACTTCCTTCAAAAGGATATGGAGGATTGTATATTCACAATGGCGATAATCTAGAACAAATATATCATTTTAAAGGCACAAAAGATCAACACAGGTTAACTCTATTACCTGGAAGGTATAAAGTAGTTTTTAGAGCTAAATCAGGAAAGAATTATATTTATACGACTGAGAGAAGTTTTAAATTAAAATCAGGTCAATCAGAACTTATTAAAATTTATTAAGAAATGGAATTAAAAGATACAAGATCAGGCTTTGGCGCAGGATTAACAGAATTAGGAAGAACTAATAAAGACGTAGTAGCGCTTTGCGCCGATCTTACAGGATCCTTAAAAATGAATGACTTTCAAGATGAAAATCCAGAACGATTCTTTCAGATTGGAATTGCCGAAGCGAATATGATGGGAATTGCTGCGGGGATGACTATTGGAGGAAAGATACCCTTTACCGGAACCTTTGCAAACTTCTCTACTGCTCGTGTTTATGATCAAATAAGACAAGGAATTGCTTATTCTAATAAGAATGTTAAAATTTGCGCCTCACACGCTGGATTGACATTAGGTGAGGACGGTGCTACACATCAAACATTAGAAGATATTGGCATGATGAAAATGCTACCTCATATGGTAGTAATTAACCCCTGTGATTACAATCAAACTAAAGCGGCTACCATTGCTATAGCAGATTATGTTGGCCCTGTCTACTTAAGATTTGGAAGACCCAAAGTACCTAACTTCACTCCAGCTGATCAAGAATTTGAGATTGGAAAGGCACTACACTTAAAAAAAGGGGATGATGTAACGATATTAGCAACTGGTCATTTAGTTTGGGAATCTCTAGAAGCAGAAAAGACACTTAATAAAGAAGGTATTTCAGCAGATATTATTAATATCCATACTATTAAACCCTTAGATAAAGAGGCTATACTAAAATCTGTAAAAAGAACTAAGTGTGTTGTTACTGCTGAAGAGCACATGCTAAATGGAGGGCTCGGAGATAGCGTTGCACAACTTCTATCAAGAAAGCTACCTACACCTATTGAAATGGTTGGAATGAATGATATGTTTGGAGAAAGTGGTCCCCCTATGAAATTAATGGAAAAATATGGTATTGATAGAAATGCAATTGTTGATTCAGTAAAGAAAGTAATATCAAGAAAATAAGAATGGATGCTGCAAAAGAGATCTTTAAAAAACATCAAGCCCAGACATTTCCTAGTCCTTCATGCCTAGAAATTAAAAGTGCAAAGGGAAGTTATATAAAAGATGTAAATGGCAAGAAATATCTAGATTTTGTTGCCGGAGTATCAGCTTGTACTTTGGGTCACTCTAATTCAGTTATTACAAATGCTATAAAAAAGCAATTAGACAAATATTCTCATGTAATGGTATATGGAGAATATGTACAGACACCACAATACAAATTAGCTGAGTTATTATCCAAAAATCTTCCTGTCAGTCTAAATACAACCTACTTTACTAATTCTGGAACAGAATCAATTGAAGGAGCCATGAAGTTAGCTAAAAGAGCTACTGGTAGGTCTGAAATTATTTCTTGTGTAAATTCATATCATGGCTCAACACAAGGATCATTAAGTATTATAGGTAATGAACAGAAGAAAGCAAATTACAGACCTCTTTTACCAAATTGCAACAAAATTGTTTTTAATGATGATAGTACATTAGCTAATATTACAAGTAAAACTGCTGCAGTAGTAATTGAGCCTATTCAGGGAGCTAGTGGATTTATAACTCCCAAAAATAATTTTTTATTAAAGGTAAAAAACAAATGCACTGAAACAGGAACACTATTAATATTTGATGAAATACAAACCTGTTATGGACGACTTGGCACTCTCTTTGGTTTTGAGTATTATAATATTATTCCTGATATACTATGCCTTGCAAAAGGAATGGGTGCTGGTATGCCAATAGGTGCCTTTATTTCTTCGAATAAACTAATGAATCTATTAACCTTTCAGCCAAGCTTAGGCCATATTACTACTTTTGGAGGTCATCCAGTAAATTGCGCTGCAAGCATAGCTTGTTTAGAACATCTAATCTCTTCAAGTATAATGATAGAAGTAGATAAAAAAGAACAACTGTTTAGAAAACACTTAGTTCATCCAAAAATAAAAGAAATTAGAGGTAAGGGGCTTATGCTCGCTATTGAATTGGATGATGAAAAATTGGCAAAAAAAATTGTAGATAAATCTTTAGAAAAAGGATTAATATTATTCTTTTTTTTATTTACTAATACTGCGATTCGTATTACACCACCTCTTACTATTTCCAAAAATGAGATTATTAATGGCTGTAAAATAATAGTATCAATATTAGAAAATATAAAAGGGAGCTAAACAGCTCCCTTTTATAATTTGTTAAAATTTGAAAAATATTTTAATGTTCGTGAACATGGCCAGCACCAATACCTAATTTCTTTATTATGATCTTATTTACTTCATTCTCAAGATTTTGATCTAACTTTCTTTGCGCTGGATCATAACTTCTAATATTTGAGTAGTATCCTGGATATCCCTCAACAGTAGCCTCATATTGTTTAATAATAAACCAGTTTCTTTCTGTGTAAACATATCTAGGGTGAGCAATGAAATCAGCATCAGTTCCATTTAAAGCATCATAAGCTGCTGAAGATTTAACTTTTCCTGCTGCATCACCGGTCAATAGATTACTAAGTATAGAAAAAGGATTAATTGCATTCCAAATCCATGCTATTGGGCTCGCCTTTGCAGAAACGCCTCCATATGCTCCATAGTCAACTCCATCAGCATACTCACTATCTCCTTCAATTCTAAACATAAGAAACCATGTTGAAGAAGAGGAACCTTTAATTTTTTTAGTGTCATCAACAGTTATATCAGCTTCTAAAGAATGATGAGAAATATCTCCTGGCAAATCAATTGGCGCGCCAGCAGCTGCTTTATTTGTTGAAGTACAGCTAGATAAAACAGCTGCTACAACAAATATTGATAATAATGGGTAAATTTTTTTCATATCGTTTTTGTTTTAAGTTAGTATAATTAAGTTAGTATTTGTTTTAATATTTTTAATTCCAGAAATCACTCTTGCATACCCAATCTTCTGTATCCTCAAGAGCATCTATATAATCTTTGAAGTCTTCTTTAGATTCAAAATTATCACTACATACTTCTTGAATATAATATCCATGCTCCTCATAATTAGAAGGAAAAGTCGCAGTTCCTTCATCAGGAAAAACATCAGGAAAAACTAATGTATTATTAGAATATGTTCTGTATTTCAATGTTTCATGTTTACATTCTTTACATTTATTACAAGAAATAAATAAAAAAGCTGCTAAGATAATTAGTAATATATTTTTCATTTTTAATTCCAGAAATCACTTTTACAATCATAACCATTATCTTCCATAGCTTCTATATAACTTTTAAAATCTTTTTTAGATTCAAAGTTATCACTACATATTTCTATTATTTCAGCTCCAAATGTCTCATACTCACCATTACCAGAACCTCCTCTACTCCAAGGATCTCCATCTGTGCATTCTTTGCATTTATTGCATGAAACAAATATAAAAGGTACAACCAAAAATAATAGTAATTTTCTCATAATAAAGTGCAATTATACTAAAAAAAAATGAAACTTTTAAAAATGCATTTTACATCTTATGCTTTCTTAATAAATTGAGTTTTTATTACTAATTTATTCTTACCAATTTTACATTAAATATTTTGAGGATCCCCTATCGTTCGTATATTTTTAATTTTCTCACCTCTTTTAAGAGTCTTTGACATAATTACTGTATCTCCATCATTGAGCAAGTTTACTACTGAATCTTTAGTTTCCATTGCTTTTATCATTTAGCATAGGTACAAAAGAAAAGTTCCCATGAGTTGTAATTTTATTTTCTTTACCAGATATTTTCTCAATCAAATGCATTAATTGTGTGTTGCCATTCCCAATAGGAGCCACCATCTTCCCTCCTACTTTTAACTGAGCTAGTAAGTCCTCAGGAATAAAAGGAGCTCCACAAGTAATTATAATCTTATCAAAAGGAGCAAACTTAGGCAATCCTTTATATCCATCTCCGTATATAAACATACAGTTATAGCCTAACTTGGGTAGAAATTCCTTTGTTTTTAAAAATAAATCTCTTTGACGCTCAATAGTAAATACCTCTGCACCTAATAAAGAGAGTACAGCAGCTTGGTATCCAGAACCTGTGCCAACTTCAAGTACTTTTTCATTTGGCTTTAAATCTAACAGTTGAGACTGGAAGGCAACTGTGAATGGCTGTGAAATTGTCTGTCCTGACCCAATTGGAAAAGCTTTGTCTTGATATGCAAAATTTACAAATGCTGTATCTAAAAACTGATGTCTAGGTATTGTATTAATTGCACCTAAAATATTTTGATCTTTAATTCCCTTCTCTTTCAGATGATCAACTAATTGCTTTCGCATACCTTGGTGCCTAAAACTATCTAACATTACTTATCTTATATAAATCTTTTAACTATTTTTGTAACAAGTTTACAATACAAAATAAGACAATAAAATGGTTTTCTTTACATTATTAAGTATTGTTAATTACACACTATATTGTTAATATGAATAAAATACTAAGCTTACTAATTCTTTTAATACTTTTTTCTTGTGAAAAAAACGATATTAATAAGCCATCTTATATTAGTATTGAAAATATTTATCTAGATTCAAACGAAACGTACAACATTACTGATGCTTGGATTTATATTGATGATAATTTACAAGGAGTTTATGAATTACCAGCACATTTTCCAATTTTAACTTCAGGAACACATAAGTTAAGAGTAAAGGCAGGAATTAAGAAAAATGGAATTGCAAGTAGTAGAATAGCATACCCTTTTTACTCATCATATATCATTGATGAATATAACTTTGACTCTAGATCAAATATTCAAGTCAAACCAGCAGTTGAATTACTTTATAGTAATGACTCTATTTTTATTGAAGATTTTGATGGTTCTGGATTAAGTTTGGAAACTGACAGCTCAACATTCTACATCGATAACCTTAGCCCTATTGATGGTAATTATGGGATTATTAATCTAGTTGATTCAGTATTTTTATCTGAAATAACAACAACTAAATTAGAGAATCTTCCTCAGCAAGGGGCTCACGTTTTTTTAGAGCTCGATTATAAATCTGATATAGACTTCTTGATTGGTGTATATGTAAACTTTACTGTAGGAGTTGCTAAAAAAGAACTACAATTAATATATTCAAAAGAAGAATGGAATAAAATTTATATAGACCTTACTCAAACAATATCTGAAGGATTAGGAGCAGAATCATTTAAAATATTCATAGGTGCTAATAAAGGCTCTACACTTGAAACAAAAAAAATCTATCTTGATAATCTTAAAATCGTATTCTTTTAAAAATAAATTACTAAATATAAATTATGAAAAAAATCTTAATTATTACTATTTTCCTTTTAGCAAGCAAAATTCTCTATTGCCAAACAAATGCTGATCCATGTAAAACAACAGATATAATAAAAAAAGAACTAAAAAACAATGCAGATTATGAGTTAAAAAGACAGGCTCTATATAACTACAATAAGAATAATCGGTTTTTAGACAATAAAAGTCAACCTGTAATTACAATTCCAGTAGTTGTTCATGTTATTCATAGAACACAAGATGCTATTGGTGCAAATACAAATATACCGGATGCTCAAATAGAAGATCAATTATTAATATTAAATCAAGATTACAGTCAAACAAATCCTGAGTTCCCTAACCCTCCAAGAAATACATTTATTAATAATGTAGGTAACCCACAAATTCAATTTTGTCTAGCAAGTATTGATCCATCAGGAAACCCAACCAATGGAATAACTAGAACTTCTACTTCTAATTCTGAATGGGATTATGACACACAATCTAATGATATGAAACAAGCATCTACTGGAGGAATTGATAATTGGGATCCATTAAGATATCTTAATATCTGGATTTGCAGAATTGGATCTTCAGGTGGCGGACAAACACTTGGCTATGCATATCTTCCTGGATTACAAGGTGGCAATCAATCTTGGAAAGATGGAATTGTTGTAGATTATAGATATTTTGGTACCGTTGGAAACGCTAGTAATTTTAGTGATGGTAGAACAACTACACACGAAGTTGGGCATTATTTAGGTTTAAGTCACACATTTTGTGAAAGTTCAGGCTGTTGTGATAATGATTTAAATGGTAATTATAGTTGGGGTGATGTAGATGACACTCCTGCAACTGAAGATATTTATTTTGGTAGTGTAAATTCTTTTACAAACAATAACACATGTAATGATCTATCTTATTCGAATATATTTACAAGTAATGTATTAGATATGGATGAGAACTATATGTCATATGCCAGCGATCAATGGATGTTTTCTGAAGGACAGGTAGATGTAATGCTAGGTACATTAAATGCTTCAACGTGGCAAGGAGGCAGAGTTGCATTAAAAAATTCAACTGTTTCTGTTAATTGTAACGGTATTGTTGCAAGTTCATGGGACTGTGACAGTCAGGGAAACTGTGTGGATCCAGGCACGGGCAATGGTAATTATAGTAGCTATAATGCATGTCTAGCAGTCTGTGGTTGCGCTGGAGATATTCCTCCAATAAATGAAGGATTCCAAAGCCCAACTCTTCCAAGTAATTGGTCTGTTGATAATCCTGATGGTGATCAAACATGGCAAGTCAATCCAAATTATGGTTATAACACTAGTGGGTCAATACTAATTGAAAACTCAATATATTCAGCTAATGGAGAATATGATGACCTTAATTCTCCAACATTAAACTTCTCAAATGCTAGCAATATTAACTTAAGTTTTGATTATGCATATTCATTATGGACAAATCCTAATTTAGCACAAAACTGGTCAGACACCTTGATTATTCTAGTTTCTGCTGATTGCGGACTAAGCTGGGAAAAAGTGTGGGAAGAAGCAGGAACCAATTTAGTGACGACAACACCAATATATAATGAATTTGAGTGGTATCCTAGTAGTAATAATGACTGGAGTTCAGCCTCTATTAATTTAGATAATTACACTAATATTGATGGAGTAATTATTAAATTTAGAAATGTTAATCAATATGAAAACAATCTATTTTTAGACAATATTAATATAAGTGCTAATATAAGTGCTTCAATAAATGAAGAAGTAAAGAATACTATTTTTGCATATCCAAATCCAGCTGATAAAAGTATCACTATAAATTATAGTGGTAAAAAAGAAATTTATAATATGCTAGGGAAAAAGATCTTAGAGACATTTAATAATGAAATCGACATATCATTTTTGTCTAAAGGAGTATATGTAATAAAAGTAGATAATGCAAGTATTCGACTTATAAAAAAATAAAAGATTTAAATTAACTGCAGATATCATGAAAAAAATTACAGTAATTGGAGCAGGAACAATGGGCAATGGAATTGCTCATGCATTTGCTCAAAAAGATTATAAAGTCAATCTAGTTGACATCTCAAGTGAAGCTCTTAAAAAGGCATTAAAAAACATTGAAAATAATCTTGACAGAATGGTTAAAAAAGAAAAAATCACTGAAAATGAAAAAACACATACCTTAGCTAATATAACTACATATACTGATTTAGAATCTGGTGTAAAGGAAGTAGATTTAGTAGTAGAGGCTGCAACAGAAAATAAGGATTTAAAGTTACAGATTTTTAAACAATTAGATCAAATTTGTGATCTAAACACCATCTTAGCATCAAATACTTCATCTATTTCAATTACGGAAATTGCTTCATCAACTAATAGATCAGATAAAATAATTGGAATGCACTTCATGAATCCAGTACCAATTATGAAACTTGTAGAAGTAATACGAGGAAAGAATACATCAGATCAAACAACTAATTCTATAATGAGCTTAAGTGAATCATTAAACAAGATACCTGTTGAAGCAAATGATGCGCCTGGGTTTGTAGCAAATCGTATACTTATGCCAATGATTAATGAGGCTATTTATACTTTAAATGAAGAGATATCATCTGTTGAAGGTATTGATACTGTGATGATTCTTGGAATGTCACACCCAATGGGTCCATTACATTTAGCAGACTTTATTGGATTAGATGTATGTTTATCTATTCTAGAAGTAATGCATGAGGGCTTTGGAGGTAAAAAGTATACCCCTTGTCCTTTATTAGTTGAGATGGTAAAAAATGATAAATTAGGAGTAAAGTCAGGATTAGGGTTTTATGATTATTCAGAAGGTATCAAAAACAAAAAAGTATCAGCACAATTTTTATAAAAATCATTTAAAAGGATAACTTTTTTTACTCTTCTAAAGTTGCTTCATGTATTATTATGTGTTCAATGAGCATATCTTCTTTTATATTTAAAGGGTCGTACTGTGTTTTTAGATTATTATCCCAAAGCTTAGCCATTGTTTGCCAAAAGAATGCATTAAATCTTCCTCTGTATGATTTTAGAATTTCATATGATGAGGTCCTTGTTTCTCTGTAAATTAATTTAACTAATATTTTCCCTTCACTCATTGTAAGATTCTTTAATCTATCAGTATACTCATCTTTTACCCATCTAGCAACCTCTCTTGTATATCGTTTCTTATGTCTTTTCTTTGGAATTGAATCAATTTTAATTCTTATTTCTTCTAATTTTTCTTTTGCCATCAAGGCATATGGATAAACCTTCAACACCCTCCTTTTTAATATATAATATCTTGATCTATCTTGTTTATTCTTAAATGATAAAACATCTATCTCAGCAAGATTAGAGACAAATACTGTATCACCATTGACTAATTGAAAATCCAATACATTTAATGGTTTCTCTTGGCTAAACGATTGAATATATATAAATATAAAAGCAAAAGAAAAAAATAATCTCATGCAACAAATATAGTCAGATTACAAGACAATGGATTGTATTATGTAATTTTGTACTAATGATAAAAAATATTCAAATACAAGTATTACCTAAGCAGTTAGATTCACAAAATCTACTATTAAAACTTGTTGCAGATAAGATCAACACTAAAACGTCTTCAATTAATTATATTGAAATTCTTAAGAAATCTATAGACTCTAGACAAAAAGAGATAAAGATTAACCTTATAATAAATGTATATATTAATGAGAAGTTTATTAAGAAGAAAATTTGTACTCCTGACTATAAAGATGTAAATAATGCAGAAGAAATTATTATTATTGGAGCTGGACCTGCTGGACTATTTGCCGCATTAAAACTAATAGAAAACGGAAAGAAGCCCATAGTCTTAGAAAGAGGTAAGGATGTTAGATCACGAAGAATTGATCTTGCAAAGATAACAAAAGAGCATATTGTAAATGAAGATTCAAATTACTGTTTTGGAGAAGGTGGTGCAGGTACATTTTCTGATGGAAAACTATATACAAGAAGTAAAAAAAGAGGTGATGTAAATAGAATACTCGACATATTAATTAATCATGGAGCAAACGAAAATATAAAGATAAATGCACATCCGCATATAGGTACTAATAAACTACCTAAGATTATTCAAAATATTAGAAACACAATACTTAAATACGGAGGAGAAGTTATATTTAACTCTAGAGTAACAGATATAATTATTAAAAATAATAAAACTGATGGAGTAGTCTTACAAAATGGAGATGTTATTAATGCAAGAAAAGTTATTTTAGCAACAGGGCATTCAGCAAGAGATATCTTTGAATTATTATATAAAAAAGAAATAGAAATACAAACTAAAGCATTTGCAATAGGTGTAAGAATTGAGCATACTCAAGAGCTTATAGATCAAATACAATATAAATGTCAAAAAAGAGACAAATATCTTCCCCCCGCACCCTACTCTATTGCACAACAAATAAAAGGAAGAGGAGTATATTCATTTTGCATGTGTCCAGGAGGAATTATAGCTCCATGCGCAACAAGTCCTGGTGAGGTAGTTACTAATGGATGGTCGCCTTCAAGAAGAGATTATGCAACCTCAAATTCAGGCATTGTAGTAGAGCTCAATTTAACAGATTTCAAGAAGTATCAAGATAAAGGACCATTAGCAGGCATTTATTTTCAAAAAGAAATTGAACAGAATTGCTGTAAATTAGCAGGAGGAACACAAAAAGTACCAGCACAAAGATTAATTGATTTTACGAATAATAAATTATCTCATAATATTCCTAAAACATCTTACTTTCCAGGAACTGAATCATTACAAATTAGTAACGTGTTACCAAAATTTATAAATGACAGATTGAAAGAAGGTTTTATTCAATTTGGTAAAAAAATGAAAGGATATCTAACTAATGAGGCGGTGGTACATGCTCCAGAGACTAGGACCTCTTCTCCTGTACGAATACCTAGAGATAAGGATACATTTCAGCATACTCAAATCAATGGGCTATTTCCATGTGGAGAAGGCGCAGGGTACGCTGGAGGAATTATCTCAGCTGCGATAGATGGTGAAAAATGTGCAGATAAGTGTTAAATAATTTTCTTATCGCACCTGTGCTCCTAATTTATTAATAAAAGAATCTATTAGTTTATCCATAACTTTATCTACATATTTATCAGTTAAGGTTTTATTAGAATCAGCCATGATAAATGATAATGCATATGACTTCTTTCCTTCAGCAAGACTATCTCCTTCATATACGTCAAATAAGTTAACTGTTCTTAATATTTTATTATCAGTTTGCCTAGCAATATTTTTTAAATCATCAAAAGAAACTGATTTATCTACTAATAATGAGAGATCTCTCCTAACTTCAGGATATTTTGAAACCTCTTTGTACTTAATATTATTATAAGCTACAAGCTCTAAAATAAAATCCCAGTTAAAATCAGCAGCATAAACTTCTGATTTTACATCAAATGCTTTACATAATTTAACATCAAGTTTACCAAAAGAAACCAATCTTTTATCTTTGAAATTATAAATTAAACCATCAGAAAAACCATGAGTAGAAATAGTTTCTGATCTAAACTCTTTAATTCCTAATCTACTAAGAATATGCTCTACTTGTTGTTTAATGAAATAAAAGTCAGTCTTATTATTTAAACTATCCCAATTTTCAGCAGTCACCCTTCCACTTACAAGCAATTGCAAGTGTAAATTTTCTAAATTACCATCTTTGGTCTTATGGTATGTTTTTCCAAATTCGTAAAATTTAACATTAGGATTTTTTCTGTTTTGGTTATAAGATATATTTTCTAAACCACTAAACTTTAAAGATTGACGCATTACATCTAAATCCTGAGACAATGGATTTAATAATTTTATATTTTGAGTTGCATCTAATTCAGAAATAAGTGATGTATAAGCTCCTTTTGTGAGTGAGTTGTTCATAGTTTCATGAAAACCATTATTACTTAAAAGATTTGCTATCTTATTACTTACTTTTTGTGAATTATCACTATTAATAGTTGATATACAAGTGTTTAATTTACTAGATGTCTGTACTGTATTAAATCCATAGATCCTTAAAACTTCCTCGATTACATCTACTTCTCTTTGCACATCAGAACGGAATGGAGGAATAAGCAGACTTAAACTACTAATAGAACTACTTACTATTTCAATTTCTAAGTCAAGAAGAATAGACTTTACGGACTCCCTATCAATTTCTTCACCAATAAGTGCGTCCATCTTCTTAAAATTAAGCTCAACAGGAAAGTGTTGAATCTTCTTTGGATAAATATCTATAATTTCTGAAGAAACTTCTCCACCACATATTTCAGTAATTAAAAGTGCTGCACGCTTTAGTGCATAAATAGTTATATTTGGATCACACCCTCTCTCATAACGAAAAGATGCATCAGTTTTTAGTGTATGTCTTTTAGCTGTTTTGCGAATACTAACAGGATTAAAATAAGCAGACTCAAGCAGTATATCAGTGGTTGTCTGAGAAACTGCTGAAGAAATACCACCATAAATACCTGCAATACACATAGGTTGTGATGAATTATTTATCATTAAGTCGTCAGATGATATTTCTAGTTTTTTTTCATCAAGTGTAATAAACTGAGTTTTATTCTTAATAGTTGAAACAATAACCTTTTCTCCTTTAATTTTAGCATAATCAAAAGCATGTAGAGGCTGACCTGTTTCATGTAGCACATAATTAGTAATATCTACTACATTATTTATAGGTGTAAGACCAATTGCTTTTAATTTATTTTGTAACCAATCAGGTGAAGTTCCTATTTTGATATCACTAATACTTACTGCTGAATATCTGGGACACCGCTCAACATCTTTTACCTCTACAGAAATAGTTTTTTTAGTATTTCCAACTTTAAAATTATTAACCGAAGGCTTACAGAGATGTAGTTTTTCCCCTTTATGATTTAATACAGCAAGCAAATCACGAGCGACACCAATATGTCCCATTGCATCAGATCTATTTGGGGTTAATCCAATATTGAATACTATATCTGATTCTAATAAAAAATATTCACTAGCTGACATTCCTACCGTCGCATTATCATCAAGTACCATTATTCCATCTGTTGCATCACCAAGTCCTAATTCATCTTCTCCACAAATCATACCTACAGACTCCTCTCCTCTTATTTTTCCCTTTTTAATCTTAAATTTCTCATTGCCTTTATAAAGCCAGGTTCCTACTGTTGCTACAGTTACTTTTTGGCCAACTTTTACATTCGGAGCACCACAAACAATTTGTAATGGCTGCTTAAGCCCTATATCTACAGAGGTAAGGCTTAGTCTGTCAGCATTTGGATGCTTAATTTTAGTAAGTATCTTACCAATCACCACCCCTTTAAGACCTCCTTTAATACTTTCTACCTCTTCAATACCTTCAACCTCAAGTCCAGTATCAGTAAGCAGAGAAGCAATCTGATCTGCAGGAAGATCGAGATTTAGATAATTTTTTATCCAGTTGTAAGATATTTTCATTTATTGATTATTGTAATATTTGCAAAAATATAAAAATACAATATTAGTTTACATTATATTTATTGGTGATTTTAAACATAAAAAAACCCACTGTTAATAGTGGGTTTTTCTGATTTTTAATTTACTAATTACATTTACAATCTAATTCGTCATTATTTTCTATTACTGCTATAGCAGCATTATACTCAGCAGTAGTCATATCCTCTTTACATAATTCTTGTGTAGTTGATATTCCCTCAGCTGTACATGTGCAATCTTGACATTCCTTACAAGCAGTAAAAGAAAATGCCACTAAAAATAAAAAAATCAATTTTCTTAAAAAAAAGAATTCTTTTAATAAAGGTGTAATATTCATAAAATAATATTTTAAAAATGCCTACTCTAAAATGGTTTTCGGCTTGCCCATTATTTTCACTTTAAAAATACAAAAATATATAAAATTTATTTAACAAAAACTTTATATAAAAAAAATAATTACCTATATAACAATAACTTATGTGAATTATTTTTTTCTTACTCTTTTTAAGTCAAGTAAATTCATAGCATTACTATTAAATCCACTAACCCCTTCTTGAACAAACCTTAAAATTCGATCATAATAAAGAGGAACAAATACTGCATTTTCTGTGATTATCATATCCATTTGCCGATAAATTTCCCATCTCAAACTATCACATGTCTCTGACAATGATTCTTCATACAACATATCATAATTAACATCACTAAAATGAGTATAATTAGGACCATTAGGAGAGAAATTCTTACTATAAAAAAGAGAAAGATAATTTTCCGCATCAGGATAATCTGCAATCCAACTTCCTCTAAAAAAACGGATTTTTGAAGTAGCTACCATCTGCCTGTGAGTAGAGGGAGGGTTAACTTCTAACTTTATATTTAAACCTATTTCTTCAAGACTATTTTGAATATACTCACATAAATCTAAGTATGATGCTGTCGTAGACAACACAATTTCTTCTTTAATATTAAATCCAGAAGCCTTAATCAGTTCCCTTGCTTTTTCTGGATCATAATGATAACCAAAAGACTTTTCACTAAACGAAGGAAGGCCAATAGGAACAAAACCATTTGTAGCAGGAGTACCAATATTATTTCTAAGATATTTTAACATCTTTACCCTATCAAAACCATAATTTATTGCTTTTCTTAACTCTAACGGCAAAGTATTATTATCGATTAAAAATCCGAGATACTCAGTATTTAGATATGGCTGAGATTGTAGCCTCACTATATCTTTATACTTAGCTTGCAATTCCCCATTACTAGTAAGGATATCATCCTTGTAAGAAGCATCAATACCAGAAATAAAATCTAACTTACCCTGAATAAATTGCAAGAATGCAGAATGCTTATCCTTGACAAATGTAATAGCAATAGCATCTAGATATGGTAAAGATATTCCTGCTTCTTTTTCAAAATAATTTGGATTACTCCTAAACACTAGCTTAACTCCTTCTTTCCATAACTGAAACTTAAATGGCCCTGTACCTACAGGGTAGCGATGAAAATTGCCCCCTTCGACTATTTCTTTTGGAACAACAGAACAATACTGCATACTTAACAATGACAAGAAGGCAGGGAAAGGTTTCACCAACTCGATTCTAAAAGTACTATCATTTAGAGCTGAATAAGATTGAATATTAGAAAGTACCCACGCTCCTGGAGACGCTATATTGCTATCTAAAAGCCTGTTAAATGAATACACAAAATCATAAGCTACAACACGCCTTCCCTTTCCATGTTTGAATAAGCTATGATCATGAAAAAAGACATCATTTCTTAAAATAAAAGTATAAACTAAAGCATCAGATGAGATGTCCCATCGTTTCGCAACTGAAGGCTGAATTTTTAAGTTACTATCTAGCTGAACTAATCCATTAAATAATTGATTAGCTGCCCATACTGTAGCCTGATCTTTTGCAAAAGCAGGATCTAAAGTATTAATACCAGCGGATTCATTATACTTAAAAATTGACAAATTTTCATTTGAATATTTAGCACCACAAGCACCCAAAAACAACACTAATATAAAAAAGCCGACTTTACGCTTCATAATTAAGTTAAAGTCGGCTAATTTAAGTAATTAAAATTACCTCAAAAGGCTTAACTCTCCATTATAAACCCAAAGCCTACCATTAAGATCATACACAGCTATACGATACAAATAAACGCCATTATCCATAAGCAATCCTGAATAATCAGTACCATTCCATGCATAATCAATACTAGTTGACTCAAAAACTAATCCACCCCACCTATCATATAATTGCATTTCAAATTCTAAGATTCTATTACCCTTTACTTCAAACAAATCATTTATTCCATCACCATCAGGAGTAAAGGCATCAGGAATAAAAATTGAAAATTCGGGATAAACATAAATACTTTTAACAATTTCTGACTCACAACCAAAGCTACTTACTGCTGTTAACGATACATTATATTCTCTTGTGTTTCTAAAATCATATACAGGATTTTTTTCATCTGAATAATCACCGCTATCAAAATCCCAAAGATAAGCTATAGCACCATCAGAGTCATTAAAAAAACTAATCTCTGAATCAAATTCTGAGACTATTAAAGAACTAGCTTGAAAATCCGCTAAAGGAAAAGAATGAACAGTAATCAAAGAAGGAATAATAGTGTCTTTTATACAACCATCTTCTGAGACTACCTCTAGACTTATATCATAATCTCCTAAAGAATTATATATATGACTTGGATTCTGTTTATTAGAAGAAGCACCATCCCCAAATTTATAAGTCCAAGCTACTATATCAGCACCATTTCCATCTGACATATCATTAATACTAAACTCACTAGCCAAGCAAACATGTAAGGGCGCTTCAAAAATAGGGGCAGGTAATTTATTTACTGTAATTTCCTCTTGTTTGTAAGCCTGACAACCTCTAGCAGAAATAACTGACAGACTCACATCATGAACTCCATCATTTTCAAAAGTATAAACTGCATTACTAATAGATGAAAAACTCTCTAAACCAAAAATCCATTTCCAGCTTACAATACTTGAATTTTCTACAAAAGAATAATCATTAAATATTGTTGGACTTCCAAAACATAATTCTGAAATTGCAAAATCAACAATAGGATTAGCATAAACCTCAGCTGTTTTGATTAACGTACTTTCACATCCATTTTTCGTTATAGCCGTTAAACTAACATCAAAATGCCCGCTTGCTGAGAAAACATAAGAACTAATAGAATCATTAGATGTACTTCCGTCATTATAATCATACTCAATTTCCAATATATCGTTATTAGTAGAAGAAGACAAATCAGTAAATATATTTGCCTGACCCTCACAATTATTCTCAACATAAAAATCAACTAAAGGCAACTCATAAACCTGAACATTCTTACTAACATTATTTTCACACCCATTATTAGATACAACCTTTAAAGTTACATTATAATTTCCAGCTTCAGGAAAAATATAGGATGGACTAGAATCATTAGAAACCCCTATTCCATCAGAGAAATTATATACCCACTCAACAGTATTTATTGATGAATTATCTGTAAAATGGACATACTCTCCTAAACAAGCATTAACTGCAGAAAAATCAGCTATTGGCAAAGGAGATATCTGGACATTCTCAATAATAGTATCGACACAGGAATTATTCATATTTTTTACTACAAGCATAATTAAATTGTCTCCTACATTTAAAAAAGTATTTACATTTTGACCATTTAGACCAAAACTCCAATCATATGACACATTTACAGTATTTAATCCTGAATTTGCAACAAAGGAAATTATATCACCCTCACAATTGTTATTTGTAGTAAAACTAGCTTCAGGAATTTCATTATGAACGGTTATATAAACAGAGTCAACTGCATCGCAAATTCCATCAGTATGATATACAAAATACAGCATATCAGTTAAAGGAGATGCAATGGGATCGAAAATATTAGGATTTGATAATGTAGCTGAAGGAATCCAAGTAAACTGTGTATCACTTCCAGTAGCACTTAATTGAATAGACTCGCCAGAACATATCTCATTAGAAACTCCTGCGCTAACCGTGACCTCTCTTACATGTATAGTATCAGTAAAACTAATTGTAAGCTGACAACCTGAATCGCTTTCTGCAATCAATGTAGGAATAAAACTACCTGCCATTGCATATTCATGATTTGGCAAACTATCATTAGAAAAAAATCCGTCTCCAAAGTCCCACAAATATACCGATGTATTAACTAAGCTTGGAACAAAATCAATTGACTGATTTTTACAAACTAATGAATCAGAAACTATAAAATTTCCAATTGGACCAGAAATATTAACTAACCCTGATTTTATTAATGTATCTTGACAACCAAATGAATTTTCAACAATTAATGACACATCAAAGGTTCCCGAATTATAAAACAAGTGTGTAGGATGCTCAATGGTTGAATTACCTCCGTCACTAAATTCCCAATTAAATGAAACAACATCATTGGATGATAAATTTGTAAAATCTGAAATTAGAGGTGGGCAACTTGAACCAATAACTGGAGTCATAAAATCAGCCGTAGGTTTAAGAACCTTAATATGGCTGTTTAAATTTAAGGTGTTTGAGCAACCAAAAGAATCGGTAACTAATAAAGTAATATCATACACTCCATTATAATTAAATTGATGCATTGGACTAAAATCACTAGATTGATTCCCATCACCAAAATCCCAAACTGAATTAATCTGAACTCCATTAGATAAATTTAAAAAAACCACATCATCACCAGGACAAACACCCTGTTCACTAGCACTAAAGTTAGCCGTAGGATATTGAAAATTAATATATTCCACCCGTTTTAAAGTGTCTTTACAACCCTTAGAAGTCTTACCAAAAACTGTCACATCATAAAACCCTTCATTATAATATATGTATTCTGGGTTGTTTAAAAGGGAAGTTCCTCCATCTCCAAAATCCCATGACAATTGTGATGATGTAGGGATTGTAAGATCAGTAAAACCAACAAGCATAGAATCGCATCCTAAAATATTTGATATACCAAAATCAACTTTGATATCATATATATGATACATGCTCTCTACCTTCATTGTATCCTTACATCCATGTATATCTGTTACAATAAGCGTTACATCAAACTCTCCTTCTTCCGTAAAAGTGTGATCCTCTCTACCGTAACCAACATAACCATCAGACCATAATACTTTATAATAATCACAATCCTGTGATTGATTATCAATATATACTTTTTTAGGTACACAGCCGACCGAATCTTGATATCCATTAGTTGGATTAATTAAGTAATCAAAATTTGCAACTGGCTTAGTAAGTTTTATTTGCTTTATAAATTCATGAGTACAACCAGTAATAAGATTAGTTACAGATAATGAAATATCATGTATTCCAAGAGTGTCAAACTCATGAATCGGATTTAACTGGTTAGAAAATACACCATCTCCAAAATCCCAATTAACTAAATCTGCACCTATTGAAAGATTAGTAAAATTAACTAAAAGAGGATTGTCACAATTATATTCTACTTCAAATAAAGCTGCTGGTTCAATAATTTTAATATAATCAATCATTAACAAGGTATCTCGACATGAATTAAAACCTGAAACCAATCTTACATCATAAAAACCAGGAAAATTATATTGATAAACAGGACTTTGTATATTGGAGAACATACCATCTCCAAAACTCCATTGCCAATTATTGACTCCTAAAGAGGATAAGTCTGAAAAATTAATATACTGGCCAGCACATGCAGTAACTATATTAGAAGTAAAATCTACTAAAGGAATCACATCAGCTTGCACATAATCAGTTAAACTTAAAGAAGATTGACATCCATAGTCATTTATCACGGATAAACTTACGTCAAATAGTCCTGGATTTAGGTAAGCATTAGATGGATTTTGCATATTAGAGTGATTACCGTCTCCAAAATCCCAGTCCCAATCTGTTATTGGTCTCGAGGATACAGTCACATCATTAAAATTTACAGAAAAAGGAGCACACCCTTCATATGAACTTGCAGAAAAATCTACTATTAACTCATCTATTTTTATAAGATCTAATACAGCTAAAGATGAAGAACAACCATCAAGGTTCTCAACAGATAAGCTAATATCGTAAGAACCATAATTTATAAAAGTATGGAGAGGGTTTGATACACTATCAATTTGTCCATCACCAAAATCCCATAACCATTTTGCAGCATTAGCTGTATTATCTGTAAATAATACATTAAAAGGAGTAGAACATGCATAACTTGTATCTATAATAAAACTAATATCTGGATTTTCAAAAACATCAATCTTTGAAGGAAATACTAATGAGTTTAAGCATTGCCCAGAAATACTTGTAGTTAATGTGACATCAAAAAATCCAGGATTTATATATGTGTGTGTTGGATTCTTGATAGTAGAGATTGTTCCATCACCAAAATCCCAGAGCCAAGTATCTGGATTATTAATAGTAATATCCGTAAACTCAACCTCTAAATCTTCACATCCAGAATCAGTGTTAACTATAAAATTAGGTGTTAGTGAGTCTCCTATTTTAATATAATCATTATAAACAAGAGTGTCTGAACAATTTCCTTCTTTTGCAATGAGTGTCACTGAATATATCCCAGTGTTATAAGTATGAATTGGATTTGCAACGCTAGAAATATTTCCGTCACCAAAATCCCATTGATAAATAGTAGAAAACATGCTATTATTTGTGAAAGAAACTAATTCTGAAGAATTACATGAAAATAAAATATCTGATTCAAATTCTACAACAGGAACTTTATGTACTGTAACCAAGTCCAAAGCAGTAACTAAGCTTTGACAGCCATTATCATCAACTATTGACAATGATACTGAAAATTCACCATCATTTAAATAATTATATGAAGGATCTTCAAGAAAGCTACTCCCCCCATCTCCAAAGTCCCATTGCCAAGTAGCAATAGGAACAGTATGAGTTGATAAATCCTCAAAACTAATACTTAGTGGCATGCAGCCTTCCACATCTGAACTAGCTTGCAAAACTGCTGTTGGATTCTCATAAACCTTTATATAAGCGTATTTTGTTTGAATATTATCACCTAGAGCATCTGACACCTTTAATGTTACATCATAAATACCTGGAACACTATAAATTGTAATCGGGTCTTTTAAAACAGATGTATTTCCATTTCCAAAGTCCCACAGCCACGATGTTGGACTACCAAGCGATAAGTCTTCAAACTCAACTACTAATGAGCCACATCCTGATGCAGAATTAATTGTCGTAAAATCAGCTATTACTTGTGAGGTTGCGCTATAGGAAACAAGCATGACTATAAGGACTAAGAAAATGTATTTTAAATAGGTTTTTATGAAATCATATTTCTTTTTTCGAAAAAAAACAAATAGTAACAATGTTGCCATAAATATTGGATTTAGTTAAAATTAGTCTTTGGAGAACATAATGTTTATTACGTGATCAAAATATATTTGGTTACAAAATGCATAATATTTTTCCTTTTTCTACTTTTGCATTATGTTTAAAGAAAAGAAAGCAGCATTCTACACATTAGGTTGTAAACTCAACTTCTCTGAGACATCTACAATTAGCAGGCAACTATATAGTATAGGTTTTATAAAAACATCATTTAATGATCAAGCGGATCTATATGTAATTAACACTTGTTCAGTAACAGAGAATGCAAACAGAGAGTGTAGAAGAATTATTAGAAAAGCAAAAAGAAAGTCACCAAATGCCTTTGTTGTTGTTACGGGCTGCTTTGCACAGTTAAAACCAAAAGAAATATCAGCAATTAATGGAGTAGATATGGTTCTTGGTGCAAATGAAAAATTTAATCTACCGAAATTACTAGATAAAGTCAATAATAATAATAATAATAATAACACGAATAAAATCCATGGATGCGAGATTGATAATTTAAATTATTTTTCTTCCTATTCGTTGAGTGATAGAAGCCGTTCATTTCTTAAAATACAAGATGGTTGTAATTACCCATGCACGTATTGCACCATTCCGCTTGCAAGAGGCAAAAGTAGATGTGACACCATTGAGAACATCATAGCTAACGCAAATGTAATTGCATCAAAAAATATAAAGGAAATTGTTATTACCGGAGTTAATATTGGCACCTTTAATGATTCTAACAAAAACTTTTATGATTTAATAAAAGAATTAGAAAAAGTAAATGGCATTGAACGTTATAGAATATCATCTATTGAGCCTAACCTCATCACAGAAGAGATAATTTATTTTGTGAAAAAATCAGAGAAATTTATGCCACATTTTCATATTCCATTGCAATCAGGATCAGATTTAATTTTAGGCAAGATGAAAAGGAGGTATAACACTGATCTTTATCGAAATAAAATCAATAAGATAATTAAAGAAATAAAGAATGTTTGTATAGGCGTTGATGTTATTGTTGGATTTCCAGGTGAAACAGATGATGAATTTAAAAAAACACTTGAATTTTTAAAAGACTTACCCGTTTCTTATTTACATGTTTTTACTTACTCAGAGCGAGAAAATACTGAGGCAATAAAGCTAAATGGAGTTGTAAGTAAGAGGAAAAGAGCAAAAAGAAGTAAGCAATTAAGAGTATTATCTGCAAAATTACAAGCAAAATTCTATCATAAATATATAGATACAGAGCAAACAGCATTATTTGAAAGAGAAAATAAAGGCGGGTTTCTTTTTGGTTTTACTGATAATTATATAAAAGTAAAAATTCCATTTTCTGAAGAATTTAAACAACAGAAACTAAAAATAAAATTACTTTCGCTTGATGAAAACTTAAATATCCTTTCAGAAGTTAAATAATAAACTTATGTATCCAACAATCAGCCATTTAATATATGACATATTTGGAATTAATATTCCATTACCAATTCAGACTTTTGGCTTTTTTGTAGCTATGGCATTTATTGCTGCAAACACTATAGTATTCCTTGAATTAAAAAGAAAAGAAACAGAAGGAATTATATCTTCTATTTTGATAAAAAAAATTAAAGGAGAAGGTATAACAAAAACAGAAATTTTATCTTCACTTATTGGGGGGTTTATTATAGGATTTAAAGCTATAGAAGCAGTCTTTAACTATTCCGATTTAGTTGCTGATCCTCAAGGTTTTATTCTTTCTTTAAGAGGTAACACATTAGGCGGAATATCTATTGCTGGTATCTCAATATATTTAAAGTGGAAAGAAAAGAACAAAGAAAAATTAGCTAAACCAAAACTTATTGAGAAAGAAGTTCATCCTTTTCAGTTAGCAGGAAATATGACGATGATAGCTGCTATTTCTGGTATTATAGGTGCTAAAATATTTCATAACCTTGAAAATATAGATCTTTTTTTAGCTGATCCAATAGGTCAATTAGTATCTTTTAGCGGACTTACCTTTTATGGTGGACTTATTGCAGGAACTATAGCTGTTATTTGGTATGGTAAGAAATATAATATAAAACCCCTACATCTAGCAGATTCTGCAGCACCTGGACTTATGCTTGCTTATGGAGTTGGAAGGATTGGCTGTCAGGTATCAGGAGATGGAGATTGGGGTATTGATAATTTAGCTACAAAACCTGACTGGATGAGCTTCTTGCCTGATTGGATGTGGAGCTATAACTTTCCGCATAATGTAATTCGAGCAGGAGTACCAATGGATGATTGCGGAGATAAATTCTGGCATCCCTATTGTTATGAGTTAATAAATCCAGTATGGCCTACTGCTTTTTATGAAGTTGTAATGGCTATGCTAATTTTCTCTTTTTTATGGTTAATTCGTAAAAGGATTAAAATAGCTGGTATTATGTTTTTTAGCTACTTAATACTAAATGGTATTGAGCGTTTCTTTATTGAAAAAATAAGAATAAATACTGAGTATAATATATTAGGAGGCATTACACAGGCCGAGATTATTTCTTTTTGCCTAATTTTTATCGGATCAATAGGATGTATTTTTTTATATACTAAAAATAAAAAAACTACTCTATAATTATTCTTTCTCTACTGTTCCATCATCATAGATTTCAATTAGTGGAGTGTTAGTTTTCTCATTGCGTTTTTAATAAATAAATTCCTGAAAATGTAATAAATCCATTTAATATTAATAATTCAAATCCAAAAGGAATATATAAATTTAAGATATAGCAGATAATTGGAGAGGAAATTGCAACTAATGGAACATATTTATCTTTAACTTTATATTTGGTAAAAAGTCCAAATGAAAACATTCCTAGTAGTGGACCATAAGTATATCCAGCAACAGTAAATAATGATTTGATTACACTCTGGTCATTAATAGCATTAAATAGTAAAATTACACCTAATAAAATAAGAGAAAATAATAAATGTACATATTTTCTTGTTTTTATTTGTTGATTCGGGTTTTGTTTTTCAAATTCAATAATATCGACACAAAAAGATGTAGTTAAAGAAGTTAATGCTGAATCTGCACTAGAATAAGCAGCAGCAATTATTCCAATTATAAATAAAATTCCCACATATACTGGTAAGCCAGAATTTAAAGCAATATTTGGAAATAACATATCAGCATTCTCAGGAGGAATTATGCTAAACACGTCTGAATATATATAGAGTAATGCTCCAAGCGAAAGAAATATCAGATCAACGAAAATAAGTATTGTGCTAAACAGTGTCATGTTTTTTTGCGCATCTTTTAAATTTCTGCAGCTTAGATTTTTCTGCATTTGATCTTGATCTAGACCAGTCATTACAATAGCCATGAACATACCAGAGAAAAATTGTTTGAAAAAGTATTTTTTATCTGTCCAGTCATCAAAAAAGAAAGCTCTTGAATAATCCGACTCACTAATTAAAGAAAAAAGAGATGAAAAGTTTAAATCCATATTTTTCATTAGTGTATAAGAAATAATGACAACAGTAGACAACATAAATGTTGTCTGAAGTGTATCTGTCCAAATAATAGTCTTCATTCCTCCTCTATAAGTATAAATCCAAATGAGAGATATAGTAATAATAACTGTTATATAAAATGGAACATTCCATGAATCAAAAACAGCAAATTGCAATACTGTAGCAATTAAAAATAATCTAAATGACGCGCCAATTGTTCTCGAGATTAGAAAAAATAATGATCCTGTTTTATAACTACTATTTCCTAATCTACCTCTTAAATAAGTATATATTGATGTTAAACCAAGTTTATAATAAAGCGGAAGTAGTATTCTTGAAATAATAAAATACCCAACGAAAAACCCAAACACCATTTGCATATAAGAAAATTGACTAGAAGCAACCCATCCAGGAACTGAGATAAAAGTAATTCCTGAAAGAGTAGTTCCTATCATCCCATAAGCAATAACATACCATGGAGAATTTCTATTTCCTCTAAAAAAAGTTTCATTGCTGTCATTTTTACCAGTTAAATAGGAGATAAAAAAAAGCAGTAAAAAATAGAATGAAATTATACTAATCAATAAAACTGGTGACATATATTTTTTTTACAAAACTAAAAGTTTTGTACATTAATATTAAATTTGCATATATGAATTTTCCATCAAAACTTGTTGAAAATGCTGTTGAGCAATTATCTAGCTTACCAGGTATTGGTAAAAAATCTGCATTAAGACTTGTACTTCATATGATTAAGCAAGAAAAATCCAAAGTAGAACTATTTGGGAATTCATTTATTCAATTAATTAACAAGATTAATTATTGCCAGAAGTGTTATAGTATTTCAGACACTGAATTATGTGAAGTATGTGTTAATAAAAAAAGAGATAGAAAAACAATTTGCGTCGTAGAGGATATAAGAGTAATGATGGCCATTGAAAATACCATGCAATTTAATGGTGTTTATCATATATTAGGCGGTCTCATCTCCCCAATAGATGGTATTGGTCCAACAGACATAAAGGTTGATGAATTAATAAAAAGAATTAATTTAGATGATGTTAAAGAAGTTATTTTTGCTTTAAGCACTACAATGGAAGGAGATACTACAAACTTTTATTTATTTAGAAAATTAAAAGATTTTAATATCAAAATATCTTCAATAGCAAGAGGAATAGCAATAGGTGATGAACTTGAGTATGCTGATGACATAACCTTAGCAACAGCCATTTCAACTAGAATTCCGTATTCTGAGTGATGAAAAACTAACAAAATGGTATTAAAAACTAACTATTAAAAAAGTTTTAAATTACTTTCTTTTCTTAATTTTGCGAAAAAATAATTACTATGGCAAGAGTAGAGCTTATTATGCCCAAAATGGGTGAGAGTGTTTCTGAAGCAACCGTAATCTCATGGAGCAAAAATATTGGAGATATTGTTGATATTGATGAAACAATTATAGAGATTGCTACTGATAAAGTTGACTCAGAAGTACCTTCAACTCATGAAGGAAAATTAGTAGAGCAACTTTTTCAAGCAGATGACGTAATTAAAGTTGGTGAGGCTTTTGCTATTTTGGAAACCAAAGATGATAAAACTATTAGTACTTCTGATAATTCAAAACCCAAAGAAGATCTAGAACCAAAAAAACCTTTAGAAAAGTCAGTTACAAAAAATACTGAGTCAAGTACACCTATATTTACCAACTCATCAGACAGATTCTACTCCCCTCTTGTAAAGAATATGGCATCAATGGAAGGAGTTAATTTAGCTGAGCTAGATACTATTACCGGAACAGGTAAAGCAGGTAGAGTGACTAAATCGGACATGATTAAGTATTTACAGAATAGAAATACTAACCCTACAGTAGCTGAAGAAATAATAACTCAACCTATTGACGAACCTAAAAAAGAAAATAGAGTAGATATTCCTATAACAGGAGACACTGAGATTGTTGAGATGGATAGAATGAGAAAACTAATCTCTTCTCACATGACTTTATCTAAAAAGACATCTGCACACATTACATCTATTGTTGAAGCTGACATGACAAATATTGTAAATTGGAGAAACTCGGTAAAAGTTGACTTTAAAAAAAGAGAAGGTCAAAACATTACATTTACTCCGATCATTATTGAGGCAATGGCTAAAGCAGTTAAAGACTTCCCAATGATAAATGTTTCTGTTGATGGAACTAATATTCATATTCATAAAAACGTAAATATAGGAATGGCTGCCGCATTACCTGATGGAAATCTTATTGTTCCTGTAATTAAAGAATGTCAAAACAAGAATTTAATAGGAATTACTAAATCTGTTAACGATCTAGCCTCTAGAGCTAGATCTGGACAACTTAACCCTGACAATATACAAGGCGGAACAATAACAATGACAAATATCGGAACATTTGGCAACCTAATGGGAACACCTATTATTAATCAACCTCAAGTAGCTATATTAGCATGCGGAGTAATTAAAAAGAAACCTGTTGTTTTAGAAATGGAACATGGAGATGTAATAGCAATCCGTCATATGATGTACCTTTCTCTTTCATATGATCACAGAGTTGTGGACGGAGCTCTAGGAGGTCAATTTGTAAGAAAAGTTGCTGATTACTTAGAGAGTTTTGACACAAATATCACAGTATAAGATTATACTAGATTTTAATAAATCAGATAAGCTTAATAGTACTTTTACATGCTATGAATTTAAAATTAGAAAAACCTATTATTTTCTTTGACTTAGAGACAACAGGCTTACAGATATCAAAAGATAGAATTGTAGAAATATCTATTCTAAAAGTTTTTCCTAATGGAAATAAGGAAAGTAAAACATGGCTTGTAAATCCTACTATCACCATTCCTAAAGAAATAATAGAAATACATGGAATATCTAATGAAAAAGTAGCAAATGAACCAACTTTTAAAGATTTATCAAAAGAAATTATACAACTTATAAATAATTGTGATTTAGCTGGATACAACTCAAACAAATTTGACATTCCTTTACTTGCCGAAGAATTTCTTAGATGTGGAATAGATTTTAATATGAAAAACAGAAAATCTATTGATGTTCAAAATATCTTCCATAAAATGGAAAAAAGAACACTAGTAGCAGCCTATAAATTTTATTGCAATAAAGACTTAACAAATGCGCACTCAGCAGAGGCAGATACTATCGCAACTTACGAAGTATTACTATCACAAATCAAAAAGTATAATGAACTAGAAAATAATATACAATTTTTATCAGAATTCTCTCATATTGGCGGGAAATTTGCTGATATGGCTGGATTTATAAGATATAATGAGGAAGGAAAAAAAATATTAAGTTTTGGTAAATATAAAGATCAAACACTAGAAAAAATTTGGAATGAAAATCCTGGATACTTTTCCTGGATTAATCATGCAGAATTTCCTTTATACACGAAAAATATAATGAATGATTTTGCTACTCAAATGAAACTAAAAAATAAATTTAATTCTTAATAAAATGAAAATAATTTGTGTTGGAAGAAATTATGAGGATCATGCAAAAGAGTTGCAAAATAATATTCCTTCAGAACCTCTATTATTTTTAAAGCCAGAAACTGCAATACAGCCAAAAGGACATCCGTTCTTTATTCCTAATTTTTCAAATAATATTCACTATGAAATAGAGCTCGTGGTAAAGATAAACAAAACAGGTAAAAATATTGAAGAGCAATTTGCTTATAAGTATTATTCAGAAATAGGGATAGGAATTGATTTTACCGCTAGAGACGTACAAAATAAATGCAAATTAAAAGGACTTCCTTGGGAAATATCTAAAGGTTTTGATGGGTCGGCACAAATCTGCAAATCTTTCATTCATAAGTCTAATCTAAAATTAGATAACATTACTTTTTCTTTAATGAAAAATGAAAATAAAGTACAGAAAGGTAATTCTAATAAAATGATCTTCACATTTGACCAAATTATTTCTCATGCTTCAAGATTTTTCACGCTTAAGATAGGAGATTTAATATTTACCGGAACACCAAAAGGAGTAGGTTCAGTAAAGAAAGGAGACATACTAAAAGGTTTTATTGAAGATAAAGAAATGCTTAAGGTTCTTATAAAATAATAGACTACTTAGAAAATCTCATTTTATAAGGAACTTGTATATTTCCCTTACTGATTTCAAACAACTTACTTTTTATCATTCTTTTACGTAAAGGGGATAATTTATCTGTAAAAAGTATTCCATTAATATGGTCATATTCATGTTGTATTACACGAGCAGTTATTCCATTAAAAGTTTCTATCTTTCTTTCAAATTTATCATTAAGATATTCAACAACAATAGTAGGCTTTCTAACAACATCCTCTCTAATTTCAGGAATAGATAAACACCCCTCATTAAAACTCCATTCATCACCTTCTTCTTTAACAATTTTAGCATTAATAAACACTTTCTTTACTGGAGGCTCCTTAGTGTGGTCATCTTCTAAAAAAGGAGATGTATCAATTAAGAATAAACGAATGTTTTTATTAATCTGAGGAGCTGCAAGACCAACTCCATTTGCATTATACATAGTTTCCCACATATTATCTAACAATATATCTAAATCAGGATAATCTGAATTAATGTTCTTGCATTTTTCTCTTAAAATTGATGCTCCAAAAGAAACTATTGGTAAAATCATTATAAAATTGATTCAATAATCTGATCTATACTTAAACCCTCTGCCTCAGCCTTATAATTTCTCACAATTCTATGCCTCAATATTGGTTTTGCAATGGCTTTTACATCTTCAATATCAGGTGAATACTTATTATGAATTGCTGCATGACATTTTGCAGCCATAAGCATATATTGTGATGCTCGTGGTCCTGCGCCCCATTCAATGTATTGCCTAACAATATCAGCTGTTTTATCAGAATTTGGTCTTGTTTTAGCTACAAGATTTACTGCATATTCCAATACATTCTGAGTGACCGGTAATTTTGTAATTATTTCTTGATAATTTATAATATCTTCAGCTGACATAACAACATTTAGCTTTACTTCTTTCTTAACTGTTGTTTGCCTTACAATCTCTAATTCTTCCTCGTAATTTGGGTAATCTAACAAAACATTAAACATAAATCTATCAAGCTGAGCTTCAGGCAAAGGATAGGTCCCCTCCTGCTCTATAGGATTTTGTGTAGCCAAAACGAAAAATGGTTTATCTAAAATATATTTATCACCTGCATTGGTAACAGACCTCTCTTGCATTGCTTCTAATAAAGCTGACTGTGTTTTTGGTGGAGTTCTATTAATTTCATCAGCCAAGATAATATTAGAAAATAAAGGCCCTTTAATAAATCTAAATTCTCTTTTTTCATCTAATATCTCAGAGCCTACTATGTCAGAAGGCATAAGATCAGGAGTAAATTGAATCCGTTTAAAATTAAGTCCTAAAGAGTTAGCAATAGTTTCTACTAATAATGTTTTTGCAAGCCCTGGAACTCCGACCAATAAGCAATGACCATTGCAAAAAATTGAAATTAATACTTGCTGTATAACATCCTCTTGTCCTACAATTACTTTTGATATCTCAGTTTTAAAATCATTATACCTGATAACAAAATTATTAATAGATTCTACATCATTATTCATATCACCATTTATTCTTAAATTCACAACTAGAAATCTCTTGACCAAGCTTAATATATGTCTTTTCTATGGTTTTTTGAATCCACTTAATTAACAGGTCTTGTTTCTTAATATTTATTGCAAAGTCCTTTATCATAGAAAAATCATCAACTATGTTTGCTTTATGTTCTTCTATTTTTGTATTTACTCTTATTATTCTATAGGCCTTAGTCTCATCAAGCAATGTCATAATTGATGGCAATGATACATCACCCACACTTAGATTTTCAACTGTATATCTAAGAGACGGATCCATATCTCCAATTGTATGCAGAGTTGACATAGTATTAGTATTTAATAACAATCCTCCATTATTTTTGCTTTCATGATCACTATACTTCTCAATCGCCTCAGTAAAGGTAATCCTTCCTTCCTTTATTTCTTTTTCAACCTCACTAATCTTTTGCTTTGCATTATATAATGCTGTAGAACTAACTTTTATTTTAAGTAATATATGGCGAACATTAATCTGTTCTCCTCTTCTCTCAATCAATTGAATAATATGTAAGCCATACTGAGATTCTACAACTTCTGATATTTCACCCTCACTTAGTCTAAAAGCAGCTCTTTCAAACTCAGGAACTAAATCTCCTCTATTTACAAATCCAAGTTCACCTCCAGATGCAGCAGAGCCCTGATCATCTGAATATAAAGCCGCTAAAACTTTAAAGTCCTCTCCTTTATACACTCGCTCTCTAAAAGAATTCAACTTTTCCCTAAGTTTGTCTTTCTGATTTTTAGAGATTTCTGGTCTTATTACAATCTGAGACATCTCAAGCTGAGTTGGCACAACAGGTATTTCAGAGGCATCTTGTTTATTAAAAAAATCTTTAACTTCAGATGGAGTTACTTTTACATTGGAAGTAATTGTTGCTTCTACTTTCTGCGCCAAAAATTGATCTTTAATTACCCTCTCTAATTCTATTTCTATTTCAGATTTAGGTTTTGAAAAATATTCCTCTACTTTTTTCACTGATCCTAGCTGGCTCTCAAAGTAATTTAAACGTTTTAAAACCTCAAGGTCAATTTCTTCTTCTGTTATCTTAATACTATCTATTTTAGCTTGATTAATAAGCAATCTTTGAAACAAAAGATCTTCAATAATCTCACACTTTACGAGTTCAGATTTTATATTTCCTTGTGATAAATATTGTAAATATTGCGATTCAATATCTGAAGTAAGTACAATCTCACCTCCTATAATTGCCTCAACCCTATCAATAGTTTGACCTTGTAAGATTAAGCTTAAAGAAGTTAAAAGAAGTGCATTTAAGATTCTTTTCATTTGTAAATTTTAATTTTCTTCAAAGCTAAACCTTTCTGAAATAATTCATCTTCTAATTGCTTTAAATATTCTATTTTCTTTTTATTAAGCAGTACATTCCGAATCTTCTCTCTTTCCATATCTAGAGGACTAATACTTCCTTTAAGTTTATAATCGTTAATATAAATATAGTACTTGAATTCATTATCTTCAAAAGAAACTGTCTTAGTATTAATTAAAAAATAAGCCTCCTCTAATATAGATTCTGGTAATTTATCATTAAATATTGAAAAATATTCCCATGTTTCATCTTCTAAATAATACTCCTTTGCAAATTGTTGACAATAGTCAATTAGATTCTCTAGGGAAGCTTCTTTATTTGAATTAATTAACTTTTCTAACAAAATTAGATCTGGAGCTGACTTATCAACTACTATAAACCTTCCTTTAAAAATATTCTTAGTAAGTTTAAACTGATTTATGTACTGATTATAATAAGACTCTATATCTTTTTCATTAATTACTGTATCTAGATTTTGATTTAATAACTCCTGCTGATAAGCATAAATCAATAAAGAGTTTCTATACTCATCTATTTGTCTATCATAATTTTTCATATGACTACTTAGATTCATTTCAGCATTATAAATCATCAATTGCTCTCTAATCCATTTATTTAAATAACTTTCAACAAAATAAGCTGAATCTTCGACCTGAACTGGCATCTCATTTAAAATCTCAGACAAAAACAAATCACTTTCACTAACACTAGCAATTATTCTATCATCTTTTTTAGGAAAACAGGAAAAAAATAACAAAATAGCACCTAAATATAAAGGAAACTTTTTATCTAACATCTCACCTTATTAAAGAATACAATACTTTAGTATTAATTTTAATAGAATATTTTGACTTTAAAACAGATAACCACTCTTTCTCCAAAGCATTCTGGTAATCAGAAATCACCATACCTCTAGCTTCATCCATTACTTTTGAAACTGAAGGCAATACCTCGTGAATATCAACTAGAATATAAGAACCATCTTTTAGTACAATATCTCTTGAGATCCCTTTTTTCCATTCTATATCATCTATAAATTTATTATCGCCGCGTTCAAATTTCTTGCTTTCAATTTGTAAAGATAATACCGCATCTTTATTTATCTCATCTAAAATATCTGAATCAGTAATCTTACCACGACGCTTCTTATAAATGTCCTGCTTTACTTTCTTAGCTGTAGCTAAATCAACACAACTATACACAGATGCATCAACCCTTTCACCCCATTTATAATTAGATTGATTCTCTTCAAAAAACCTTTTTAAGCCTAGCGTGTCTTCAACAGCTTTTTTCCAAACCATACTGTTTGTCATGTCAAACAATAGAATCCCTTCTCTATATTCATTCAATAAAGCTTTATACTCAGGATACTTTTCTTCTAACAAACTCTCTTCATGAAGTAATAATCTATTATTTACAAAGTCAATATACATGTCATCAATATTACTTCCCTGTTTTTGATTTTCTAAAATATATTTAGCAAAATCATTAACCTGTACTAATTTTCCATCAATAGTTAAGAGTGTAGATTTGTTTATTGTTGAAGTCTTAAAAGCACCTTTAGCAACTTGTAAAGCTGCAGTTTTTCTAAAGTTATTATATTGACTAGCAACATTTCTAACCTTATACATCTTATGTAATTGTTCAAAAAGAGCTTTCTGACTTAATTCTCCTCTACTATCTCTTTCAATTTTTCTTCTTATTTCCGACTCAATATCTGAAAAAACACCAATAGGGTACTTCTCTAATAAAACAATGATATGCCAACCATACTCAGTTCTAAATGGAGAAGAAATATCACCAATATTTTTAAGTGAGAAAGCTGCATTTTCAAATTCAGGAACCATCTTCCCAACACCAAATGCTGGTAAAACTCCTCCCTTAACAGCGGTAGACCTATCTTCAGAATAACGCTCTGCAACATCAGAAAACTCATCACCGTTATTCAACAATTTAACAACCTCATTTATCTTCTCTTCTGCTTTACTAATCTGATTTTGATTAGCACCTTTTAATAATTTAAACATAATATGAGCTACTTTTACCTTTCCTACAGCATCTCGTTTATCATTAATCTTTAATATATGATAACCATATTTTGTTCTTATTGGCATTGAAATTTCACCAACAGCTGTTTTATAAGCAGCTGTCTCAAAATCATAGACCATCATAAAAGCAGTGAAGTAGCCAAGATTTCCCTTGTTAGATAATGCTGATTTATCATCTGAATTATACTCTGCAGCCTCCTCAAAAGAAATCTTTCTACTTAGAATTAATTTTCTTAATTCTAACAATTTATCATAAGCTGATTTTTCATCTAAAGCAGATGCATTTTCATCTAAAGCAATTAAAATATGACTTGCATTTATATCTTTTTTCATTCTTTCGTAAGACTCATTAAGCATATCAGCATCAAAATCATTATTTTTCAGATAAGGTTTTGCTAACTGCTTTCTGTAACCATCAAGTTCATTAATAAAGGATGACAATGTATCTAAACCTAATGCTTTAGCCTCAATAACTTTTAATTTAAAATTTACAAATAAATTCATGTATTCATCTAGATAATCCTTTGATATTTCTAAATTCTGATTGTTCTTATAAAAAATACTCTTAAATTCATTTAATGAAATATCTTCATCACCAATTTTTAATACATTCTGAGCATGTGAATTTAAAACAAATGCTACTGATAAAATACTAAATACTATCTTTTTCATTTTTTTTTTTTTATTTTCTACTATAATTTGGTGCTTCTCTTGTTATTGTAACATCATGCGGATGACTCTCAACCACACTTGCTGAAGAAATTTTCAAAAAATTAGATTTACTCAAATCAATAATCCTCTGAGATCCAGTATACCCCATACCAGCTCTTAATCCTCCAATCATTTGATGAATAACTTCTGAAAGATTTCCCTTATATGCAACTCTCCCTACTATTCCTTCAGGAACAAGCTTTTTCACATCAAGCTCATTACCTTGAAAATATCTATCTTTAGATCCCTTTTCCATAGCATCAATTGACCCCATGCCTCTGTATGACTTAAACTTTCTTCCTTCATAAATAATTGTTTCTCCAGGAGCCTCTTCAACACCAGCTATTATCGAACCAAGCATAACAGTACTAGCTCCTCCAACTAATGCCTTTACAATATCTCCTGAATATCTAACTCCTCCATCAGCAATTAATGGAATATTATTCTTTAATGTCACTTCAGCTACATCCATTACTGCTGTCAATTGCGGAACTCCAATACCCGCAACAATTCTTGTTGTACATATTGATCCTGGTCCAATACCAACCTTTACCGCATCTGCTCCAGCATTAATTAATGCTTGAGCAGCATCACTAGTAGCAATATTGCCGACAACAATATCTAAAGAAGGAAAAGATTTCTTTATTGATTTAAGAACATCAATTACACTTTTTGTGTGTCCATGGGCAGTGTCAATAACTATAGCGTCAACGGACGCACTAGCTAGAGCTTTAACTCGATCAATTACATCTGAAGTAATGCCAACAGCAGCTGCTACTCTTAATCTTCCATATTTATCTTTGCATGCATTAGGCCTCATTCTATTTTTGATAATATCTTTAAAAGTAATTAATCCAACTAATTTATTATCAGTATCAACTATAGGTAATTTCTCTATCTTATTAGATTTTAAAATATTTTCAGCGTTATCTAAATCATTAAGACCTGTAGTAATTAATGACTCAGATGTCATAATATTTTTAATCGATAGATTCATATCCTTCTCAAATCTTAGATCTCTATTTGTTACAATACCTAATAAATATAAGTTTTCATCTACAATAGGGATTCCGCCTATCCTATTTTCTTTCATCATATTAAAAGCATCACCTACAGTAGAATCTAAACCTAAAGTAATCGGATCTAAGATCATACCACTTTCAGATCTTTTTACCTTTCTTACCTGATGAGCCTGATCTTCAATGCTCATATTTTTATGAAGTACACCAATACCTCCTTCTTGAGCCATTGCAATAGCCATATCTGATTCAGTAACCGTATCCATTGCAGCTGCAACTATAGGAATATTTAATTTAATATTTTTTGTAAAAAATGTTGACGTATCAACTTCATAAGGAAGCACCTCTGAATATGCAGGAACAACTAATACATCGTCATAGGTTAACCCTTCATTCATTTTTTTATTACCCATATCTTAAATTATAAAAATTATGCAAAATTAACACTTTATAAAATATAATAGTCCCTAAAAAAGGGACTATTTATTATCTATTATAATTACCTACCTTACAAGTGTTATAACGCCTGTTTTTTCAGATAATTTACCATCGCCATTTACAAACTGAATACGATAAACATAATTACCATTTTGTACTTGTGAACCAAGAAACGATCCATCCCATCCTTTTTTAGGATTGTCTGTTTCAAAAATAGCCTCGCCATCTCTGTTGTATATAGAAAAAGAAAAACCTTCTTTGGAAACAAAATATGTAATGGGTATAAAAATTTCGTTATGCTCATCACCATTAGGAGTAAAAACTGATGGTATAAAAACTGCAGGAACTTGTGATACGCATACAATATTAGACCTACTTCCTTCAATAGCAGGTCCATAAGGCGTATTACCTCCTTCAATAGCCTCAATATAATAACAGAAATTACCATTACCCTCATAAAACTCAGTCACTACATCAACATAGATTAATTTCTCATCAGGATTCTGAACTCTATCCCAAGTATATATTGGAATTAAATTAAACGGCTCTCCATTAAAAGACCTATATAAATTATATTTCGACACCTCTCCTAGCCATTTTTCGTAATTATTAAAAACTAAACTATTTGTGTATTGACCTGAATAAGCAGAAATATTTTGTAATGAATCAACATTAATCTCAGCCTCTAAAAGAATTGTTTGGGCAAACGACATAACATCTAAATATTCTGGAAGATTAACTATTGGTGAAATAAGACTGACCCCACAAGTATCAACAGGATATATTTGATATTGATAAAAATCATTATTTGTAGAAACATCTTTGTCGTTATAATAAATTGGACTTTCATTTGAAAAATCAATCTTTCCAATTTTAGAAAAATTATCGTCATTTCGAATTGATCTATATACATCATAATGATTGATAACAGCCGATAGATCAACGAGACAACTAATATCTACAGATCCATTATTGTGATCAATTGTCACATATTCAATATAGTTAAATAAAGGCTTATTCGCTAAAGCTATATTTATCTCTATTTGATTAGATCTAGATACAAGAGTTGAATCAAAATTATAAGCTTCAATTAACACAAAATAATCTGATGAGGATCCTATGTTTTCAATTGTTAATTCAGTATCTTCATCAAGTCTAATCTCAGTATTAATTGAAATATTATTGTCATCAATCTCAGTAATTAAAACTTTATAATGACTAACACCTCCTATCCAATTAAGATATTCATTCCAATCTAATTCAATTGAATAGTCACAAGGATCAGAATTATATGTTAATAATATTGAATTGTGTACTATAGATTGCACTCTTGAATTGCCACAGCTATCAATTGCCCTAACATTAAACCTTTCAATAATTGTATCTGCTTGTGAAGCTTCATAAAGATAACTATTCTGGACAGCATCTACAGAGTCTAAAGTAATAAATACTCCATTATTATCTTCAACATATATAATATAATAATCAGCCCCTGCTGAGCTTGACCAAGAGATCTCTGATTTACCAAGATTATTTACAGAAACACTCTCAATAATCGGAGTAATTGGAGTAATAGTGTCAAGCAGATTTACAGTACTAACTGATGACCTTGAAACACATCCACTTATATCTGAAATTTCAACATAGAATTCAGGAAAATAATTACAGTTATCTCCGTCCATCTGATAAAATGTATCAGGCAATACTTCAATTATATTGTCTAAATTATATGCATTAACGTAATGTAAATCATAATCAGAAGCTGAAGAAACTAATAGCGGATTATGAATTGGGTTCCAATTCATTTCAGCAGTATTGCCAAAATTGATAGCATATGCATCCATTAAAATTGTACTTAAAGTATCAGAGAACAATAAAGAGTCTGACGCGCTTCCTATGTTTGTTCCACAAGTAACGCTTCCTAGCAGATAATAATAACTTCTTGAGTTACTAGCATTAGAAGCTAAATGAAAATAATTTGTATCTGGATAAAAAATACTATCAATCAATGAATAAGGTCCATTAATTTGTTTTGAATGATATATATCATACTTAATATTTGTATCAACAACACCTGCTGGAAAATAAAAATATAAATCAACGCCACCATTAGCATCTACGGCTAAGCACCTTAAGTCTGGCTGAGGAGGTATTACATTTATAGTGATGGTAGCAATCACAATACCATTTGCTGGACAAAAATCATCGTATGCTTTAAGGTTAAAAGTATAAGCACCACCCTGTCTTCCGCATCCATAATCTTGCATATGATCACAATTCGATTCCCATAAAAAAATACCGGAAACAAATCCAGGAGCAAAAGAATCGGTCAAAAAAGTTGCTGGATTACTTAAGGCAAGCAAGGGATCCAATTGCCCCCCCTCAACTTCAAGAGTTAGATTTTGTTTATTACCAGTAATATTAATATCATTATCTGTTGCAACTACAGAAAAACTAACCAATTCACCAGCCATAATTGTAGTCTCATATGAGGGTAAATTTGTGGAAGGATTTAAATTTGTAGTCCAATTCTGAGAGCCTACAGGTGCTGTTATAACCGGAGGTAGATTTTGCGCCCCATTCGGCAATGTTCCGCACGATATTAAAGCTACGTTAACATCCCTAAATACTTCTGCAACCAATTGACCACATTTATATGATTCAACCTTTACACATGTCACAAAAATTCCGGAAAGATTTGATAAAAATGAAATTTCACCATTTTCATTATTTAAAGTAGGATTTCCAGGAATTGGAGTATTTACAGAATAGGGAGCATTAAATGGCAATGCAATACTATTAGGATTAGCAGGATCATAAAGAAACTCATCACCTAATGGTTCAGCCCAACTGTAGCTTAATGAATCAAGCTCCACATCAAAAGCTAAATGACTGTAAGAGAATGGATAGCCAGTACATAATAGTGTTTTTGGCTGCTCTTTAAAGATGGGAGAATTATCATGACACATATTATTATTTGGAAAAACTGTACCACTAGGATCTGTATAAGGATATAAGACTGACCTTATAGTCCAATCAGCATCATTCATACCTTGTGTCAAGTTACTACTTCTACAACATGTGCCCCATGTAAAGTGCCAACCATCTAGAGGTGGAGTTCCATTTATCGTAATTGGCCCAGAAGAATAAATCCACTCTTTAACAGCTCCAAATGTTCCAAATGGCTGATTATCACAGTTATAGCAAGTAGAAGAACCAGAGACACCTGAAGTAGATATATCATTTGTATCTAAGAAATTACAAGTTATTGTAGATAAAGAAGGGTTATTATGAACTGTTATATTCTCACTAAAATAACTAAAATCAATACCATCACAGTCTTGATAAATGTGAAGAAAAAGGGTATACTTTCCATAATCAGGACTCATAGGGTCTGTATTACACTCCCATGTTATTTCTCCTCCTATGAAATGTGAAGCAAATAAACTAGAAGAAAGTATTAACATTAAAAATAGTGAAAAATATTTCTTCATATGTAATTAAATTTTCAGCAAATATACAAAAAGGAAACGTTACCTAAAAAGAACATAAAATAATAAAATACAATATATTAGCAAACCAATAACTAGAATGTTTATAAAAAAAGCTAATCACTCTATAGTTATTAAGTTAAAATTCTTGAAACAGATTCTTTTGCTTTATCAAAACCATTCATAATATCAATAATTATATCAGAAGCAGACTCTATTTTATTAATCATAGATGATACCTGCCCAATTTCCAACTCTCCTTCTATTACATCTCCTTCAAAAATTCCTTTTTTTGCCCTACCTTTTCCTAATAATTCTTTTAAATCACTAATACTAGCTTTTCTATTATATGCATCCTGAATCATGTGAAAGAAATCGTTTTTAAGTAATCTCACAGCTGTTAATTCTTTTAATGTAAGTTTTGTATCTCCCTCCTTTGCATTAACAACATAATTCTTAAAATTTGTATGTGCAGAACTCTCCCTACTAACTGCAAACCTACTTCCGACCTGAACCCCATCAGCTCCTAAACTCATAGCTGCTAACATTCCTCTACCATCAAATATACCTCCTGCTGATATTATAG
>CEVW01141922.1_pt1 | contig 46121 bp, 39 predicted proteins | sample 427061 | NCBI WGS metagenome assembly CEVW01 (sample SAMEA2623774, study PRJEB7988) | marine metagenome | biome: marine biome (ENVO:00000447); feature: surface water layer (ENVO:00002042); material: "saline water (ENVO:00002010), including plankton (ENVO:xxxxxxxx)" | depth 5 m
CTCACCTTGGCAAGGTGATGCTCTACCCCTGAGCTACACTCGCATTGGGTCAGCAAATTTAAATAAATAATCAAATCTACAAGGCCAAAAACTATTTTCCTATTAGTTTTTTTATCTCATTCAATTTCATTAACGCCTCAACTGGTGTTAATGTATTGATATCCAGATCGCTTATTTCATCTCTAAGGCCTTCAAGTATAGGGTCGTCAAGTTTAAAAAAACTCATTTGCATATCATTCTGAGTACTTATTCGATGATTATTATTTTCTGTTCCTCTTGTAGCCTCAAGTTGTTTTAATATCTTTTCTGCTTTTCTTATAATTCTCTTTGGCATACCTGCCATTTTAGCAACATGTATCCCAAAACTATGCTCACTTCCTCCTTCTTTTAATGTTCTGATAAAAATGATATTCTTGCCACTTTCTTTTACAGAGACATTATAATTCCTTATTCTATCAAATTGCTCAGTCATTTCATTCAATTCATGATAATGAGTAGCAAATAAGGTCTTAGATTTTGTGGAATGTTCATGCAAATATTCAGCTATTGACCAAGCTATTGAAACTCCATCGTAAGTACTTGTCCCTCGTCCTATCTCATCAAGTAATATCAGACTATTATCCGATAAATTATTCAATATACTAGCAGTCTCATTCATCTCTACCATAAAAGTAGATTCTCCCATTGAGATGTTATCAGAAGCTCCTACTCTAGAAAATATCTTGTCAACTAAGCCAATCTCTGCTGATTTTGCCGGAACAAAACCACCTATTTGAGCCATAAGAACTATAAGGGCTGTCTGCCTTAATAATGCCGATTTGCCTGACATATTAGGACCTGTAATCATCATTATTTGTTGCTTTTCTCTATCTAAAATTACATCATTTGGAATATATGGGTCTCCTATTGGTAACTGTTTCTCAATAACAGGATGTCGACCTTTTTTGATAATTAATTCAGAACCTCCATTAACAACTGGCTTAACATAATCATTTCTTTTGGCTATTAATGAAAAGCTTAACAAACAATCAAGTTTTGACACTAAATAAGCATTTAATTGTATGGACTCAATATGCGATGAGATAGATTGCACTAACTCAGAATATATCTTATTCTCAATGGCAGAAATTCTATCCTCTGCACTTAATATCTTATGTTCATATTTCTTTAATTCTTCTGTAATATACCTTTCCGCACTTACAAGCGTTTGTTTTCTTATCCATTGTTCTGGCACTTGATCCTTAAACCTATTTCTTACTTCAAGATAATAGCCAAAAACATTATTAAATGATATTTTTAATGAGGAGATACCTGTCGACTCAATCTCTCGTTCAAGCATCTTATCTAAGTATTGCTTTCCAGAATTTTGGATATCTCTCAATTCATCAAGTTCTGAATCTACCCCTTCTCTTATTACATTTCCTTTGTGTAATAAAATAGGAGGATTTTCACTTAATTCTGATTCAATCTTAGCTCTTATAGCATCACAAATATCTATTCTATTGGAGATCTTATTTAAAGCTTTATTTTTTGATTTAGAGCAAGCATCCTTAATAGGCCTTAATGATTGCAAGGCATCTTTAAGCCTACCACACTCTTTGGGATTTATTCTTAAAGTAGCAACTTTTGAAATTAACCTTTCTAAATCCCCAATTGCACTTATCTCCTTTTCTAATACTTCAAAGATATCTTCATTCTCTATTAGCTGCTCAACAATCTGATGCCTTTCTGCTATCAAATTAATATCCTTTAATGGCAAGGCTAGCCACCTTCTTAGCATCCTTGCTCCCATAGCTGATTTTGTTTGATCAAGCACGTCAATAAGTGTAATTGCATTCTCATTTTGAGAATGAAAGAGTTCCAGATTCCTAATTGTAAACCTATCCATCCAAACATAACTCTCTTGTTCTATTCTACTTATAGATAAGATATGTTTTGTTTGATGATGCTGTGTTTCATTAAGATAATGCAATGCCACAGCCGAAGCAATGATTCCATCTTCTAAATCTGATATGCCAAAACCCTTTAAAGATTTTGTGTCAAATTGTTTATTCAGTAACTCATTAGCATAATCAGAATTAAACACCCATTCATCCAACATAAAAGTATAAAATGAACTTCCAAAATCTTCTTCAAATTTTCTTCTGTTATTCCTCTGGTAGATTACTTCTGTTGGAGTTAAGCTTTGTAATAATTTATCTATATAGTCTACTGTTCCCTCAGCAACTAAAAACTCCCCAGTTGAAATATCTAAGAATGAAATCCCAATATTCTTTTTACCATAATATACTGATGCTAAGAAATTATTCTTTTTAGTTTCAAGTGTCAATTCATTATAAGATACCCCAGGAGTAACAAGTTCTGTAACACCTCTTCTTACAATTCCTTTAGTAGCTTTAGGGTCCTCTAGCTGATCACAGATTGCAACTCTTTCTCCTGCTCTTACTAATTTTGGCAAATAAGTATCTAATGAATGATGTGGAAAGCCTGCCAATTCAATTTTTGAATCCCCATTATTTCTAGCAGTAAGAACTATCCCTAATATCTTTGATGTTTTAATGGCATCTTCACCAAAAGTCTCATAAAAGTCACCTATTCTAAACAAAAGTAAAGCCTCAGGATGCTTCGCTTTGATAGCATTATACTGCCCCATCAAGGGAGTAACTTTCTTTTCTTTCTTCTTCTTAGTTACCAAAAATTTATTCTTTAATTTTGTAGCAAATATAAGTGATGAGAAAGTTAAAAAACAAAGAATTACAAAGAATAAATATTGATGAGTTTAAAAGTGCTAAGAAAACACCTATCACTATTGTACTTGACAATGTTAGAAGTGCTTTAAATGTTGGGTCAGTATTCCGAACCTCTGATGCTTTTTTAATTGAAAATATTATATTGTGCGGTATAACTTGCACTCCTCCAAATAAAGAAATTCGCAAAGCTGCCCTTGGAGCAAATAATTCTGTTGATTGGGAATTTGAAAAAAATACAATTGATGCTGTTATAAGATTAAAAAAAAGGGGCTACCATATCTTTGGCATTGAGCAAGCTGATAAATCCTCAAAACTTAATAACTTCACTTTAGCTAATAAACCTATTGCTATTATTATGGGAAATGAGGTTAATGGGGTCTCTCAGAATATAATAGACATCTGTGACGAAGTATTAGAAATACCTCAGTTTGGAACAAAGCATTCCTTAAATATATCTGTAGCAACTGGAATAATTATATGGGAATTATGGAAAAAGCTACATGCTTAATCATTAATTTCAAAATCAACTCTTCTATTAATTTCTTTAAAAGTATCCACTTTAGTATTTATTTCAATTCCATTTTCTATCGTATTAGTTTTAGATAAAGGATCTGTTTCACCTTTGGTAATTGGAGTTAATCTATTAATATCAATATTATAGTTAGATACTAAATAATTAATTACAGACTTTGCTCTTTTCAAGCCTAATTCTTTATTATCTTTCGTGCTACCAACATTATCCGTATTACCGATCACATTTAAAGTTATCTCTGAATTATTTTTTAATAATAATGCTATGGTGGCTATCCTGTTTTGATTTGACGATGTAATAACAGAACTTCCAGATTTAAAGTATATTGAAGGGAAGTAAATCATTCCACCACCACTTAGATGCTTACTATTACCGATATTCATCCCAAATTGATTCACCATGGAACCAACTTGTGTATTGCTCTCTAAATCTTTACTATTTGGGACTCCATCTTTATCATCATCAAGCTCAACACCATTAGCATCCACTACAACAAATCTATTTGAGAAGGGATCTGCATCCCTATAATCCGGAACGTTATCCATATCTACATCTAGTGCATTTCCTGAGCCATCAACAGCTACGCCAAGAGGTGTATTAAACTCCTTATCAAATACATCAGCAACTCCATCATTGTCTGCATCATCAGTAAACCCTTCAATTCTTATATTTAACATTGATACATCATCTTTTAATACATCAACTGGACTGGCCCAATCATTCTTGTCCTCATGATTCCCAATCTTATATGAAACGCCAACTGAAAGAAAAGCAAAATTATCATTTTTATATTGGGTGCTCATGACAGAAGCATCCCATTTATCAGTTGAAGCATTTCTAATAGTGTAATCAAGATTTAATTCAATTCTAGAATTTAGATGATAATTTGCACTAAGACCATAAAGATAAACAGTCTCTTTAGTTTGATTTAAAAAAGATTCTTTCTGATTACCATAACCCTCTAAGGGTGCGTTAGTATTAGGGCCTTGATCAGAGTATCCGTAACTATAAATGTAAGTATCTGACAACAAATTTCTTCTTATAGTATTAAAAGTATTATACCCAACTCCTAGCTTTCCCTTAAAATAAACCTTAGTACCTTTTCTTGATTTGTTAAAATATGACATTAAGTTTGTTAAATGTACATTTAATAATAAATCTATCTCAGTAAAAGACGCTAAGAATTTATCTCCATTACCCTCATAATTAGAATTCCATGCATCAAAAACCATATATCCTGAATACTGATTTTTTCTTCTTAAGCCACCAAAATTACCTACTGAAACTTCAGTAGCTAAAGAATAAAGTGCATTTATTTTCTTTTCGAAATTAAATGAAGTAGCTGTTTTTAATTCATAGAAATTACCTATTTCTTGATATGCTGGATAATTATTGTATTGTGTAATATCACCTTTAAATTTTGTAACTCCATAATTTAAACCAAAACTCCATCCTTGCCATAATTTAAAGATTGTTTGTTTTTTAGATGAACTAACTTTCATTAATTGAATATTAGCATTGTTGCTATTTAGAGCATTTGCAATGGCATTCTCTTGCGCATTTATTTGTAAAATACTGCCGACTAAAAACAATGTTAATATTATTATTTTTTTTATCATAATGAGATTAAAAACGTATGCAAACTTAATTAAATGTTTTTGTATCTGAAAATTACTAACAATTAATGTGCATAAAGAGATACTACTACTACTATGAACAGTAATTATTTTTCTAAATTTGCAACAATTATAAACATAATAAAAAAACAAAATGGGAACCTCAAAAATCTTTTACATCTTAATAGCTGCGGCAATAATGAGTGGTTGTGGACTAGAAAAAATGGCAAACAAATATGACAATGTAAGTTTTACAACTACTCCGCCAACACTACAAGCACATGGAGGAAAAGTTGGGATCTCATTAGACGTATCGTTTCCGGAAAAATACTTTGCAAAAAAAGCAACTGTTGATTTCACTCCAGTACTAGTACATCAAGGAGGTGAAACTGCTTTTAAAACAATTAGAGTTCAAGGTGATGATGCAACAGGAGGTGAGGCAACAATTTTTAATCTAACAGGTGGTAGTTTTAAATATCAAGATGCAATTATCTATACGGATGAAATGATGAACTCAACTCTTGAGTTAAGAGCAACTGCTAGAATTAAAGACAAAGAGAAAGTATTAGGGCCTATAAACATTGCAAATGGTGTTATTGCAACTTCTAAAAGAGTATACGAAAATGAAGATTTAGCAAATAATAATCATGGATACGAACGTGAAACAATTTTAGAAAAATCAGCTACAATCTACTTTTTAGTAAATCAATCAAATATAAGGACTACTGAAAAAAGTGATAGTGATATTAAATCATTGAGAGATTTTGCAAAAAAAGGCTATCAGACTAATTCTATAGAAGTTATTTCATATGCCTCTCCAGAAGGAAGCGTAAACATGAATGATAATGTTTCTGAAAGAAGGATGAAAAGCACCTTAAATTATACTAAAAGATTATTAAAGTCTTTAAAAGTTGACGGAGCAAGAAACAATGATTTATATATTGAAAACTCAGTTGGAGAAGATTGGAAAGGCTTTGAAACTTTAGTTCAGAATTCAAATATTAAAGACAAAAGAAGGATTAATAAAATAGTAAACTCTATTGAAGATGTTGAAGTAAGAGAACAGCAAATTAGAGATTTAGCAGAGGTATACGATGCTATTGAAGACAATGTATTACCTCAACTTAGAAAAGCGACAATTATTATAAGGTCATACGAGCCAAAAAGAACAGATGAAGAAATAGCTAATCTATCAACTGCTAATCCTGAGGAATTAAATGTGAATGAACTATTATTCTCAGCTACATTAACAAATGACGAAATTACTAAAACTACTATTTATAATAAAGTTGTTGAGCTACATAATGATTGGAGAGGCTATAACAATATTGCTTGCATGTATTTAGAAAAAGGTGATCTTGATCAAGCTTCAATATTTTTAAATAAGGCTGAAAATCTTCAAACAGAACAAAAAAAGGATATTTTAACTAATAAAGGCATTATCTTTTCTAGAAAAGGACAATTAGGAAAGGCTCAAAAATTATTCGACCAAGCTAATACAACTGAAAATAATCAAGCTATACTAGATATAAAACAAGGTGAATATGCAAAAGCATCAAGGTTCTTTAAAAATAAGAATACATACAACGCTACTTTATCACAATTACTAAATGGTAAAAATAGTGTTAGTTGTAATGAAAATACGGCTGCTTGCTATTACCTAAATGCGATAGCTAGTACAAGATCAGGAAATTATGACATCGCAATCAAAAACCTAACAAAAGCTGTTAAAGAAGATCCATCTTACAAAGCAGAAGCTATTAAAGATTTAGAATTCTTGAACCTAAGAGCTAATGAGTCGTTTATTGCATTAACAAAATAATAATTCAAGATATAATATCGTAATAACCTCATTTTAGGTTATTTATTAGATATGCCAAAAATAAGAAAACCAAATTTCATTATTATTGGAGCAATGAAAGCTGCAACAACTTCATTGTATACCTATTTAAAGCAACACCCTGACATATTTATGAGCTCTATCAAAGAACCTAAATTCTTTAATAATCTTGAAAAGGATCCAGACCTTCAATTGTATGCAAAGGGAATGAGAAAGATAAATACATTTAAAGAGTACTACTCACTTTTTGAAAATGCAAAACATGAGACTGTAATTGGAGAAGCATCTGTGTCCTATCTTTTTGATGAAAATTGTGCCAAACTAATAAAGAAATACCTACCTGATACAAAAATTATTGCCATATTAAGACAGCCTGTTGATCGTGCCTATTCAAATTTTTTACATGCTAAGAAAGCAGACAAAGAAGAAATCCAATTCTTTGAGCAAGCCTTTGAAGAAGCGGAAAGAAAAAAGAAAAAAGATCAACCAATAAAGTACTATAAGGAAAAAGGCTATTATACTGAACAATTAAAACGCTATTATAATTTATTTCCAAAAGAAAATATTAAAGTACTACTCTTTGAAGAAATCACTAATCATCCTGTTGCGACTTCACAGAAGATCTTTGAATTTCTTAATATAGACAGTAACTTTGTTCCTGATACAAGCACAAAAGTTAATGTATCTGGATCTCCAAAAGGATTTTTTGGATGGATAATCATGAAACTTAGATATTACAATCTAATTCCTGATGTCCAATTTAGCAAATATCTACCTAAATTTATAATCAAAATTATCTTCAACTCAGCATATAAGAAGGCAAAACCTCTTAGTGTAGCTTTAAGAAAGAGACTAACAGAACAATTTTATAAAGAAGAAATATTAAACCTAGAAAAATTAATAGGAAAAAATTTATCTCATTGGCGACTCTAAGACCCTATGATTAAAACCGCTAAATTTCTCTGACAGGAAAGATTTAATCAGCATATAAACACTTTTATCTTTAACAAAATCAATATTTGTCACATCTAATATTAAGACAGGAAAATCATCTTGCTTTTTTAAATAATCGAGATACTTATTCTGAATATTATATAAATATTCATTAGAGATATCTTGTTCAAAATGCCTACCTCTTTTTTTAATGTTTTGTTGTAATCTATTAATATCAGCATGTAAATAAACTACTAAATCAGGCTTTGGTAAAGAGGAAAGCATTATATCAAATAACTTATTAAATAATTGCAGCTCATCTGCCTTAAGATTATTTTTCGCAAATATTTTTGATTTTATAAAAAAATAATCAGACATAGTGTAGGGCTGAAAAAGATCTTGTAAATCTAGATTCTTAAGTTGATAATATCTTTCAGCCATGAAAAATAATTCCAGAGGGAAGGCATGCTTTTCTGGATCATTATAAAACTTTGGTAAAAATGGATTTTCAGCAAATTCCTCTAGAATTAATCTTGCACCAGAATCATTAGCTAGCATACTTGCCAATGTTGTTTTGCCACTTCCAATATTTCCTTCTACCGCAACATGTTTATACTGCATATTCCTTTACTTTCTCAACATCTTTTGAAACTCGTAATAATTCTGCAATTGTTTTTTGATATTTTGGATGAATATATTCTGGTGCAATCTCATTTAATGGCTCTAGAACAAAATTTCTTTCATGCATATGTTTGTGTGGAATGCATAAATTAGAGTTTTCAATTATATCATTATTAAAAAATATAATATCAATATCAATTAGTCTCTCTCCCCATTTTTCAAGCCTTAACCTACCTAATATTTGTTCAATTTCTAAAGCACATTCTAATGTAAGTATAGCTGTCAACTCTGTTTCTACTTTAACTATCTGATTTAAATAGTTTTCTTGCCCATCAACCCTCCATGGCGTACTCTCATATATTTTTGATTTTGACAATATGGTGCCTAATCTTTTAGAGATCAAATTAATTGCATCAATCAAAGATTGCTCTCTATCTCCTAAATTACTTCCTAATTGCAAAAATACTTGATTCATGAATTCTTTTTATAAGTCTCAAATATAACAAGATTGAAAGAGACTACTCTGTAAAAAAACATTATTTTTATCAACTAAAAAAAAGAAAATGAAAGCTTTCCTGAAAAATATCCTATCTACAATTATAGGAATCATATCAACAGTTCTTATTATTACTTTATTATTTATTGGACTTATCTCAATTATAAGTTCAGACACTGAAGTGAAAATCAAAGAGAATTCGATTCTACAAATAGATTTAGCAAACACAACAGTTGTTGAGAGATCTTCAGAAAATCCATTTGAAGGATTTAATATTTCCGGCAAAATTGCAAAGACAATAGAATTAAGGACACTACTAAATAATATTGAAAAAGCAAAATACGACAATAATATAAGTGCTATATATCTTAACTCTTCAGTAATAAAAGCTGGTCTATCACAAACTGAAGAAGTTAGAAATAAGTTATTAGAATTCAAAAAGATTGGCAAACCTATTATTGCATATTCTGAGGTGTATTCACAATCGGCATATTATTTAGCTTCCGTTGCAAACAAAATTTATCTTAACCCTGTAGGTATAGTGGAATTAAAGGGATTTTCTATTTCTCAAATGTTTTTCAAGGGTCTTTTAGAAAAATTAGATATAGACGTGCAAATCATCAGACATGGCAAGTTTAAAAGTGCTATCGAGCCATTTACTTTAGATAAAATGAGCAGAGCTAATAGAGAGCAAATGCAATTATTACTTAATTCTTTTGCCGATAATATCATGGATAGTATTGCAAACCAAAGAGGACTATCATTATCTAAGATTTACGAGCATGCAAATAATCTTAGCCTTGAAGATGCAAAAAGTTGTCTCAAATTAAATTATGTTGACGCTCTACTGTATGAAGATCAAGTTGAGGACAGCTTACTAATTATATCAAACAGCAAAAAATTAAACTTTATTTCAATTAAAAAATATAGTAGTATAAAGCTCAAGAATGAAGAGATTAGTAGAAATAAAATTGCTATTATTTATGCTACAGGAACTATTAAATCAGGAGAAGGAGATGAAAAAAGCATAGGTTCTAAGACCACCTCTAAAGCAATAAAAGAGGCTAGAGAAGATAAAAATGTCAAAGCTATTGTGCTTAGAATTAATTCTGGTGGTGGTAGTGCATTAGCATCAGATATAATATGGAGAGAAACTGTATTAACCAAAAAATCTAATAAACCTATAGTTGTTTCTATGGGTGACTATGCAGCCAGCGGAGGATATTATATTGCTTGTGCTGCTGACAGTATTGTTGCAAATCCTACTACTCTTACTGGTTCTATTGGGGTTTTTGGCATGGTGCCAAATCTGCAAGACTTCTATAAAAACAAGTTAGGCATTACTATTGATACGGTTAATACAAACAATTCAGCAGATATGATGCAGCAAAACAGGCCTCTTACCAATTTTGAAAGAAAAAAAATTCAAAAAGGAGTTGAAGGAATTTATAATACATTTATTGCTAATGTATCTGAAGGCAGAAAAATGAGCACTGAAGCTGTCGATGAAATAGGTCAAGGAAGGGTATGGACAGGCTATGATGCCAAATCTATTGGATTAATTGATACGTACGGAGGAATTGAGAAAGCCATTGAGATTGCTAAGAGTCTAGCCGAAATTAAGGACTATAGAATTATATCGTTGCCTAAAAGTAAAGACCCTTTTTCGGAGTTTGCTAAAGAATTAAAAGCAGAAATAAGCACATCTAATCTTATAATGCGAAAAATAGGCTTTCAGTCTCCTCTTTCAGATCCTATTGAAGAAATAATAAAAGCAGATAAAATTCAAGCAAGAATTCCATTTATGATGAAATTAAAATAACGTTCCTTGCGCAATCTCTGACACTGAAAAATGCGAAATAAAACCCTCATGAGAACGGACATTAAATACTCTGTCCTCATCTAATAATAAATACTGTCCCTTTATTCCTAACAAAACCCCCTCGATCACTGGTAATTTATCGAGCTTAACACTTTTAATCTTATTTGGATACTTATTTACTGGATATTTAATCTCAGTGACTGTATTATCTGCAACAATATATTTTTTTAACTCTTCTGGTACATGAACAGAAAGTTCCTCTTTCATTTTTACTAAATCAACTGATTCTGGTATTCCTGAAAGCATCTTTCTCCAATTAGTAACATCCGAAACAAACTTTTTTAATATAACCTCAATATCACCAGAAAATCTTCTATTCGGAACTTCGGCAAGTACAATAGCTTGACTTGCTCCTTGATCCATCCAACGGACTATACCCTGGCTACCTCTTGTTATGCCTACTTTTATACCACTAGAATTTGCCAAATAAACATAATGAGGTGCAATCTGAAATTCTTTTTCCCATGCCAAATCTCTTTCTTCAATACCAAGATGAGCTGTACAAAGTTCTGGCTTAAAAATACTTTGAGAAGCTAATGGCGATTCCCAATAACATTTATAACAGTATCCAGAATTCCTGTAAAATGAATCCATCTTCTTGCCACAACTACATACAACCACACCACTCCAATCTAGCTTTATTTTTTTGCCAATATAGTCGTTCATACAGTGTTCCTTACCATTAATATCTAATTTATAGCGCACAACATCTTTTAATTCTGCATCCATTTTTTTAAGTGCATCTCTCAACATATTTTTGTATTTTTCAATCCTTAAACTTACAAAAATTGAGAAACTTTTCAATAAAAAATTCTTTACTTTCTTTAATTATGAGAAAGCGAATTAAAAATATTAATGAGTTTATTAATAATCCTATTAAAACTCAAGAAAAAGTATTAGCTTATTTAGTTTTAAAAGCAAAAGAAACACAATTTGGAAAAGAACATAAGTTCGACAAAATCTATGATTACAAATCATTCAAGAATCAAATACCCATAAGAGATTATAATGATTTATCGCCCTATATTCACAAAGCAAGAAACGGCGCAAAAGAAGTACTCTGGCCAGGCAAGATAAAATGGTTTGCTAAATCATCAGGAACAACAAATAGTAAAAGCAAGTTTATTCCGATTAGTAAAGAATCTCTTTATAACTGTCATTTTAAAGCCGGAAAAGATATGCTCTCTCTTTATGAAAATAATTATCCAAATAATAATATTTACAATGGGAAAGGACTAATGTTAGGAGGCTCAATATCAAATTCATTATCTGGCGATTATAAAGAAGGTGATTTATCCGCTATTTTATTAGCTGAGTTTCCTTTTTGGGTGAGCTATCATAGGGTCCCAGATATTACAACTGCACTTATGAAGGATTGGAAAGAAAAATTAGATCGCATTGCAAAGCAAGCAATAAATGAAGATATAACTAATCTAACTGGTGTTCCCTCATGGATGCTTATTCTACTTAAAAAAATTATAGAATTAAGCGGAAAAAAAAACATCTTAGAAGTATGGCCAAATTTAGAACTTTACATGCATGGAGGGGTCAACTTTGGCCCTTACAAAAAACAATTCCAAGAACTTATTCCATCTAAAAAAATGAATTACATTCAAGGCTATAATGCCTCAGAAGGATTTGTTGCTATCCAAGATCAACATAATACTGATGACATGCTACTAATGCTTGACTATGGCATTTTCTATGAATTTATTCACACAGATGATCTAAAAAAAAATAAACTTAATACAATTAATTTATCTAAAGTTCAACTAAAACAAAATTATGCCATAGTTATCTCAACAAATAGTGGATTATGGCGCTATCTTATTGGTGATGTTATTCAATTTACTTCTATTTCACCTTTCAGAATTAAAGTTGTTGGCAGGACAAAAAGCTGCATAAATACTTTTGGAGAAGAACTTATGGTACATAATACAGACAATGCAATAATAAATGTTTGTGAAAAGCAAAATTGCTCTGTTAAAGAATATACTGTTGCTCCATTATATATCGATAAGGGATCAGGAGGGCATCAGTGGTTCATTGAGTTCGAAAAAAAACCAAATAACCCTCAACTTTTTATAAAAGAAATTGACAAGGAACTAAAAAAAATTAACTCCGATTATGAAGCAAAAAGAACAAGAAATATAATACTTGATTTTCCTAAGCTAGTTCTCTTAGAAAATAATGAATTTTACTTGTGGTTAAATGAGAATAATCGGCTTGGAGGGCAATACAAAATACCTAGACTGAGTGAGAACAGAGCTATTGCTGACAGACTATTGTCTTTAAAGGATAAGTTTTCAACAATCAATACTGTAGTCACGAATTCCTGTAATTAGAAATAATACTTTTTCTATTTTAGTCAAAAAATTAAAAAATGCACATAGCGATTGCAGGTAATATTGGAAGCGGAAAAACAACACTAACCACTAAATTGGCCAAACATTATAAATGGGAAGCACATTATGAGGATGTAGAAAATAACCCTTATCTAAATGACTTCTATAAAGACATGCAAAGATGGTCCTTCAACCTTCAAGTATTCTTTTTAAATAGTCGTTTTAGACAGATTGTAGAAATTAAAAATAGTGGAAAAACTTATATTCAAGACCGTACAATATATGAAGATGCAAAAATATTTGCTCCAAACCTACACCAAATGGGATTAATGAGCTCAAGAGATTTTGACAACTATATTGAGATCTTTAATCTTATGGATGGATTTATTGACGGCCCTGATTTATTAATATATCTAAGAGCATCTGTACCTACACTTGTAGAACAAATTCAGAAAAGAGGTAGGGAATACGAAAATAGCATTCGATTAGATTACCTAACAAGACTTAATGAAAGATATGAGGCATGGATTGGAGAATACACAAGAGGTAAGCTTCTTATTATTGATGTTGACAATATTAATTATGATGAAAGCGATACTGATCTAAGTCTAATCATTGAGAAAATTGATGCAGAGATTAACGGACTCTTTTAAACTCTTAAAAACACTATATAAAAAAGGTAAGTTATAAGTTAAACATTTTATTTATTAAAGATAACTAATTACGCTGCTTTCCCTTTACATAAATAGTCACATCTGATGAAGCTTTCTTAAAATTATCAGCAGACAATATAATGCTTCCTAAAAGCATTAAACCTCTCTCACTTGCCTTAAGATGAAATAATAATGTTGCTTCCATTTTCGTATCAGAAACATACAATTCTCCTAAAACTTTTCTATCAAACTCATTTATTCTACTATCAACTGATACGTCTGTAGACTTAAAAATGATTTTCTTATTATTAGATAATTTTAATAGTTCATCACATTGATACGATTCTGAACGACATACAATCTCATCAATAACAATCTCAGTTACAGTACGAGTCTGTCTATCAAAATTAAATGAAGTTGCTATAGATTCAATATTAGCATTAACATTAGAAGACATCAATCCTTTTTCCATACCACTGTCATTAATTGGCTTTATTTGTTGTTGATTGCTTTCCTCATTAGTGTTTTCATTATTTCCACATGAAATAATAATTAGTGATAAAAATATAACTGATAAAATATTTAATAGGTTTTTCATAATTTTTTGTTTTATTATTAATTTTTATTCTACTTTAATTGCATTAGAAACCTCAGGCTCATTGTTCTCAATCAAAACCTCTATTTTATTAACAGTATTTTCTTCTAATGTCTTATGATGGCTTTCTCCTAAGATTGGAGCAATCACTAATCCAATTAAACACGTTAATTTAATTAGAATATTCATTGAGGGGCCTGACGTATCTTTAAAAGGATCCCCAACTGTATCTCCAGTAACTGAAGCTTTATGCGCTTCAGATCCTTTATATGTCATTTCACCATTTATCTCAACACCAGCCTCAAATGATTTCTTTGCGTTATCCCAAGCTCCTCCTGCATTATTCTGAAATATTGCCCATAAAACTCCACTAACTGTTACGCCTGCCATATAGCCTCCTAGCATTTCAGCAATATCTAATTTATCCATTCCAAATAACATAGGTACAAAAGCAATAACTAAAGGAAATCCAATAGTTAGAACACCTGGTAACATCATTTGTTTTAATGATGCCTGAGTTGAAATAGCAACACATTTATCATATTCTGGTTTGCCAGTTCCTTCCATAATACCAGTAATTTCTTTAAACTGTCTTCTTACCTCATAAACCATCTCCATTGCAGCTTTTCCTACAGCATTCATAGCTAAAGCAGAAAACACAACAGGAACCATAGCTCCTACAAATAACATAGCAAGCACTGGAGCCTTAAAGATATTAATACCATCAATACCTGTAAACGTAACATATGCAGCAAATAAAGCTAAAGATGTTAGTGCAGCTGAAGCAATTGCAAATCCTTTACCAGTTGCTGCCGTAGTATTACCAACTGAATCCAAAATATCTGTTCTTTGCCTTACAATCGGATCTTGCTCACTCATTTCAGCAATACCACCTGCATTATCAGCAATAGGGCCAAAAGCATCAATTGCTAACTGCATAGCTGTAGTAGCCATCATTGCAGAAGCAGATAATGCAACTCCATAGAAACCAGCAAATACATATGAACTCCAAATTGCACCTGCAAATAATAGAACCGTTGGAAATGTAGAGATCATACCTGTCGCTAAACCAGCAATAATATTCGTTCCTGCACCCGTACTAGACTGCTCAACAATTTTTAAAATTGGCTTCTTGCCTAATCCAGTATAATATTCAGTAACAGATGAAATAACGCCTCCAACTATTAAACCAACAATAGTTGCATAAAAAACTCTCATTGCCGATATTTCAATTAACCCTTCTCCAAAAAATTCCATTTGCATAGTTGATGGCAACATATAAGTAACCAAGAAATAACACGAAATAGCAACTAATATAATAGATGTAATATTTCCTTTATTCAAAGCACCCATTACTTGTTCTTCTTTTGCATTATTATCTTTAATACTCACTAACATTGTTCCTAATAATGAAATAATAATCCCAACACCTGCAATTGCCATTGGTAATAAGATTGGGCCTATACCACCAAATGCATCATCAATTTTCCCTCCCATATCTTGAATAATGTAATTACCTAACACCATAGCGGCTAATACAGTAGCAACATATGAGCCAAATAAATCAGCCCCCATACCAGCCACATCTCCAACATTATCTCCAACATTATCTGCAATAGTTGCTGGATTTCTTGGATCGTCTTCTGGAATATCAGCCTCTACCTTACCTACCAAATCAGCCCCTACATCAGCAGCCTTTGTATAAATACCACCACCTACTCTTGCAAATAAAGCAATTGACTCAGCTCCTAATGAAAAACCTGCCAAAGTTTCTAATACAATGGTCATATCTTCAACACTAGTCCAAACGCCTCCCATATACCATTTGTAAAAAATAATAAAAAATGCTGTTAAACCTAAAACAGCTAAACCTGCGACACCTAACCCCATTACTGTACCTCCTCCAAAAGAAATTTTTAGAGCTTCTGGCAATGATGTTCTGGCAGCTTGTGTAGTTCTTACATTAGTTTTTGTGGCAATCTTCATCCCAATATTTCCTGCATATGCTGAGAATATTGCACCAAAAATGAAAGCAATAACAATTAACCAATGCGTTGTAGGTACTATTAAAGACACAATAAACAATAATACACTTACGATGAGAACAAATACTGACAATAATCTATATTCTGCATTTAAAAATGCTAATGCTCCATCATAAATATAATCAGATATTTCTTTCATTTTTCCATCTCCTGGATCTTGTCTAATTACCCAAGATTTTTTTATCATCATATAAGATAAACCTATAATTGCCATAATTATTGGCATATAAATCATTATTAATTCCATAATTTATTTAGTTAATTATTATTTTTTAATGTGTGCAAAAGTAATATTTTTATGCAAACCCCATAATATTGACTAATTTTATATTATCATGCTTCAGAATAATACTACTAATCAAACTATTATTTACATCATTTTAATTAAATTTGCACTTAACAATTTAAAATTTCTAATTAATGAACATTGTAGTATGCATAAGTAGCGTTCCTGATACTACTTCGAAAATCAATTTTACAGAAAACGGAGATAAATTTGACACATCCGGGGTACAATTTGTAATTAACCCTTATGATGAATTTGGCTTAACAAAAGCGATGATGCTTAAAGAAGCCTCTGGAGGAAAAGTCACAGTAATTACTGTTGGAGATGCAACTGTTGAACCAGTAATGAGAAAAGCATTAGCTATTGGAGCTGATGAAGCTATCAGAATTAATATGCACGCAACTGACAGTTACTCAACAGCAATAGAAATATCTCACTATTTAAAAAACAATCCTAATGATTTAATAATTACTGGCAAAGAATCAATAGATTATAATGGAGGTGCAGTTGGAGGCATGATTGCTGAAATAATGAGCCTTCCATTTATCAATGCTTGTATTGGATGTGAAGTTAATGAATCCAAGGTTAAGCTTATAAGAGAGATTGAAGGGGGAAAAGAAACTATACTTGCTAATCTTCCACTTGTAATAGGTGGACAGAAAGGATTAGTTCAAGAATCAGAATTGCGCATTCCTAACATGAGAGGGATTATGCAGGCAAGGTCAAAACCGTTGAGCATCATTGAACCAACAGCAAATGCAAGCATGACCGAATCACTAACTTTTAAAAAACCAGCAGAAAAAGGAAGTTGTCAATTAGTAGATTCTAATGACGTTGCTAAATTAGTGAGCTTATTACAAAACGAAGCAAAAGTTATTTAAAATAAAAGAAATGAGTGTATTAGTATATGCAGAAAGTTGGAATGGTCTTTTTAGAAAAAGCACCTTTGAAGCAGTGTCTTATGCAAATGAAACTGCAAAATTGTTAGGAACAGAATTAACAGCTATATCATTAGGAAAAGTAGATGATAGTGAATTATCAAAACTTGGTAATTACGGAGCATCAAAAATTTTGTCAATTGAAGCTATTGAAAAAGGAGACAGTCAAAGTTGCACAAATGCAATTGCTAATTTAGCAAACGATGCAAGTGCTATCATTTTTTCTAATACATATGCAGCAAAGATGATTGCACCAAGATTATCAGTTAAATTAAGAGCTGGAGCCATAAATAATGTAGTAGAAATTGCTTCAAACACTTCACCTTTTACAGTTAAAAGAAAAGCTTTTTCCACAAAAGCAATTGAAACTACTAAAGTAAATTCTGAAAAAGTAATATTATCTATTTCACCAAACTCATTTAAACTTATTGAAACAGGAGGAAACTGCATAATTGAATCTATAGAATCTCCAGATAAAGGAGATGTTACTATTGAAGGACAAGAAACGCAAAGCGGAAAGATCTCTATCTCAGAAGCTGAAATTGTTGTTTCTGCAGGAAGAGGGTTAAAGGGCCCAGAAAATTGGGGGATGATTGAAGAATTAGCAGAAATCCTCGGAGGTGCAACTGCATGCTCTAAACCAGTTTCAGATATTGGATGGAGGCCTCATAGTGAACATGTTGGACAAACAGGAAAAGCAGTAACTGCTAATCTTTATATTGCAATAGGAATATCAGGAGCTATACAACATTTAGCTGGGGTAAATTCTTCTAAAATAATGGTTGCTATTAATATAGACCCTGAGGCTCCATTCTTTAAGGCTGCTGACTATGGGATTATTGGCGATGCATTTGAGGTTATACCAAAAATGATAGAAGAAATAAAAAAAATAAACTAATTTGAAATTTGTTCAGCTAGATATAGCAGCAATAAGGCAAAGTGATTCTCAAAACAATGCCTATGTTTTATTATTAAATGAAATAACCGGCAAACGACAACTACCTATTGTTATTGGATGGTGCGAGGCACGTTCAATCGCTATTGCTCTTGAGGGATCAGAATCTCCAAACCGACCACTTACACATGATTTATTCAAAACCATGGGGGATAATTTTAATATTACCGTACAAAAAATTGTAATACATACATTGATTGAAGGAGTCTTTCATTCATCTTTCCATTGCAAACAAAAAGAAAGTGGAGTTGAAATATCAATTGATTCTAGAACTTCTGATGCAATTGCAATTGCAATTAGATATGGCTGTCCTATTTTTACGTATGAAGATATATTATCTAGAGCAGGTATTATAATAAAGAATTTTGAAGAAGAAGAAAAAGAAGAAGAAAAAGAATTAAATCTAGAAGATAAAAAAGACAATACAACTAAATATCAAGAAATATCTTCTATCAGCAGTTCTAAACTCAAAAAGCTATTGATTATAGCAATTGACGAGGAAGATTATGAGAAAGCATCTGAAATAAGAGATGAATTAAATAAACGTAAAGAAAAGTAAGATGAAAAAAATCTGTTTTTTTCTTATGCTCTTCATGTTTTCATTTGTTGCTTTTTCTCAAAATATTATCGGCACATGGAACTTCGATTATATTCTACCTGACACAATTAAAACAGGAAATAATTTAAAGCCAATATCTAATGAAGATGTAATGGAAATCCATAGCGATGGATCCTTTAATTATGCAATAGCTGAAGCCAAATTAATTGCAAATGGAACATGGGATCTTCAGGGAGATAAATTATCTCTTAATTACATCCTTCCAAAAGAAATAACACGCATTTATCAAATATCCTCTGAAAAAAAATCTTTAATCTTAAATGAAAACGGAATCAATTATGCTTTTAAAAAAGCAATAACTCCTCCAAAAGCAGTTGCAACATCAGGAATAAGTGTTACTTCTATTTCAAGAGGGTTTTTAGGAATAATCTCACTATTACTAATTGCTTTCTTTTTCAGTAAAAATCGAAAAAATATTAATTGGTCATTAGTAATAAAAGGATTAGGGATACAAATTCTATTTGCATTATTAATATTAAAAGTTCCATTTGTATCTGCTGGATTTGAGTTTATTGGCAAAATATTTACCAAAATCATTTCCTTCACTCAAGATGGCACTATGTTTCTTTTCAGATCATTTGAGACAGGTATTATAGAATCGCCTCTTATGAATTTTGTAGTAATGATATTGCCCACTGTAATTTTCTTTTCAGCATTAACCTCCCTCTTTTATTATTGGAAAATTATTCCGAAAATTGTTTACGGATTTGCCTGGATAATGAAAAGATTAATGGGTCTTTCAGGTCCAGAAAGTGTGGCTGCTGCCGGAAACATATTTTTAGGACAAACCGAATCACCATTACTTATAAAACCTTATTTAAATAAAATGACCATGTCTGAGATGCTTTGTTTAATGAGTGGCGGAATGGCAACTATTGCTGGTGGAGTCTTGGCAGCATATATTGGATTTCTAGGTGGTGAAGATCCAGTACAACAAATAATATTTGCAAAACATTTATTAGCAGCATCTGTTATGTCGGCGCCAGCTGCTGTAATTGCTTCAAAAATATTACTTCCTGAATCAGAGAAATTTGAAGAAAAACTAGATGTACAAAGTGCAGAGGTAGGTAGCAATGCATTAGAAGCTATTTCAAAAGGGACTACTGATGGACTTAGATTAGCTGTAAATGTAGGTGCTATGTTACTAGTATTTATAGCTATGATTTCTATGGCAAATTATATTTTATTAAAAATTGGAGATGTCACCTCATTAAATACTTGGATCGCAACAAACACACGTTATTCTGAGCTATCTTTTAATATGATCTTAGGATATATTGGAGCTCCTCTTGCTTGGCTCATGGGGGTATGCCGAGAAGACATGTTTTTAGTTGGGCAATTATTAGGTGAAAAAACAGTATTAAACGAATTTGTAGCATATGTATCTCTTGGAGAAATGAAAAGTACAGGAGCATTCTTAGAAGAAAAATCAATAATAATAGCTACCTATATTTTATGTGGTTTTGCAAATTTCGCTTCTATAGGGATACAGATTGGAGGAATTGGAGCATTAGCTCCAAAAAGGAAAGGAGACTTATCCAGATTAGGTATTCTAGCCTTAATTGCAGGTACATTAGCCTCTCTTTTTACAGCTGTAATTGTAGGTATGATTTTATAAAAATGAAAAAGCTACTATTTATATTACTTTGCATCCCCTTTATTGGATTTGGACAAATTTCGGGATGTACTGACTCAGCATACTGTAATTATAATGCAAATGCAGCTATTGATGATGGCACATGCACTAATTTTTGCGGTTGCGATGCTTTATTAATTTATCAAGAGGATTACTGCCAAGGATTTTTTGGTAATATTACTGTAACTAGCTCAGGATGGGTGATGACTCATTGTTATGATTGGTATGGTATTATGGATGAGATTTATGAGTATGTGTTTATTAGTAATAGTACATCCGGATCAGCCAGCATTTCTTCTTGTAATAGTTATACTTGGAATGGAACTCTTTATACAACAAGCGGAAGCTATACTGATAATACATATACTAATGTTAATGGTTGTGACAGTACTGCAACACTTAACTTAACTATCAATGAATCAGATTCTATATCAACATTTATTTCTTCTTGTAATAGTTATACTTGGGATGGAATTGTATATACTAATAGTGGTGTTTATACTAATATTTATAGTAATATTAATAGTTGTGATAGTCTTCATACACTTAATCTAAATATTAATACAAGTCCCAATACTTCAATCATTCTAGGCAATACGCAAGTAAATTATTTGTCAACCGAAACGTATAATGTAGCGCAAAATATTGGTTCAACATTTAATTGGTATCTTAATAGCGGAGGAATTATTATCTCAGGTCAGAATACAAACTCCATACAGGTTCAGTGGGGTAATAATAGTGGTAATTATGATTTATATGTCATAGAAACTGATAGTAGCGGTTGTGTTGGTGATTCTGCTAACATAAATATTAGTATTAATTCTGTTTCTATTATTGAGAATATTAATCTTTCAAAAAATAAAAATCTTATTAAAGTAACGGACCTTTTAGGAAGAGAAGCAAAAAACACAAATCAACCTCTACTTTACTTATACGATGATGGAACTGTAGAGAAAAAAATAATTATAAAATAAATGCAACAATATTTAAATCTAATGAAGCGCGTGATGGAAGAAGGCACGTTAAAAAAAGACAGAACAGGAACAGGTACTAAAAGTATTTTTGGTCACCAAATGCGTTTTGATTTATCAAATGGATTTCCTTGTATAACTACTAAAAAATTACATCTAAAATCTATCATTCATGAATTACTTTGGTTTCTAAAAGGTGATACAAATATAAAGTACCTTAAAGAAAATGGAGTTCGTATTTGGGATGAATGGGCAGATGAAAATGGAGATCTAGGTCATGTTTATGGATATCAATGGAGGTCTTGGCCAGCACCAGATGGCAAACACATTGATCAGATTACACAAGTAGTCAATACTTTAAAAAACAATCCAGACAGCAGAAGAATAATAGTGAGTGCCTGGAATGTAGGAGAAATCGAACAAATGGCGCTCCCACCTTGTCATGCATTTTTTCAGTTTTATGTAGCAAATAGCAAGCTTTCCTGTCAGCTTTATCAAAGAAGTGCAGATATATTTTTAGGTGTTCCTTTTAATATTGCATCTTATGCACTTTTAACAATGATGATGGCTCAAGTATGCAATTTAGAGGCTGGAGATTTTGTACATACTTTAGGAGATGCACATATTTATACTAATCATTTTGAGCAAAGTAAATTGCAACTTAGCAGAGATTGCAAGAAACTTCCGAAAATGAAAATTAATCCTGAAGTAAAAAGTATTTTTGATTTCAAAATCGATGATTTCGAACTAATTAATTATGAACCACATCCACACATAAAAGGAAAAGTAGCTATATAATGGGAAAAATTATTGTTTTAGGAGCAGGACTAGTTGGAGGTGTTATGGCTAAGGATTTAGCAAAAGATCATAAAGTTACGTCAGTTGACATCTCACAAAAGAACTTAGATAAACTAAGTGGAATAAAAACTATTTGTACAGATATTTCAGATAAAAATAATTTACAAAATTTGATACAAGATTTTGATTTAGTAGTAGGCGCTGTGCCTGGATTTATGGGATACCAAATGATGCAAAATGTGATCGAGGCAAAAAAGAATATTGTAGATATTTCCTTTTATCCTGAAGATCCCTTTGGATTAGATGAATTGGCAAAAGAAAAAGGAGTTGTAGCTGTAATGGATTGTGGTGTGGCTCCAGGAATGGGTAATATCATTTTTGGATATCATGATAAGCACATGAAAATTAGTGATTATGAATGTTTAGTTGGGGGGCTTCCTGAAAAACGAGAATGGCCTTATGAATATCAAGCTGTTTTTTCTCCCATTGATGTAATTGAAGAATATGTGCGTCCTGCTCGTTTTGTAAAAAACAGTAAGATTATTACAAAAGAAGCTTTATCTGACACTGAAATAATAGATTTTGAAGAAATCGGGCCTTTAGAAAGCTGGAATTCTGATGGCTTAAGATCTTTAATTTATACGATGCCTCATATACCTAATATGATAGAGAAAACTTTACGCTATCCTGGATGTGTAGAATATTTAAAAGTATTAAGAGAAAGCGGGTTCTTTTCCTATGATGAGATTGAAGTGAATGGTCAAATGATTCGTCCTATAGATGTTACATCAAAACTACTTTTTCCAAAATGGGAGATGAAAGAAGGAGATAAAGATTTTACAATTATGAGAATTATAATTAAAGGAATTGAAGATAATAAGGATGTTATTTATCAATATAATTTATTAGACCGATTCCAAGATGAGACTATCTCGATGGCTAGAACAACAGGCTTTACTTGCACTGCAGTTGCAAATTTAGTTTTGAAAGGAGAGTATACAAGAGTAGGTATTTCTCCTCCAGAATATTTAGGAGAACATTATAAATTTGTAAGAGATTATTTAGCAGAAAGAGGTGTTCATTATAAAGTAAAAAAAAATAAATGAAAGTTTCGTTAATAGTAGCGGTAGCTGAGAATGGTGTAATTGGAAAAGATAATAATCTTGTCTGGCATCTTCCAAAAGACATGAAATTTTTCAAAGAAACTACAAAAGGACATCATGTTATAATGGGAAGAAAAAATTTTGAATCTATCCCTCACAAATACAGACCCTTACCAAATAGACCTAATATTATTATTACCAGACAAGCTAATTATACAGCTCCAGAATGCATGGTTGTTAATTCTGTAGAAGAGGCATTAGAGATTGCGAAAATTAATGGAGAAAAAGAAGCGTTTATTATCGGAGGTGGGCAGATCTATAAGATGGTCCTTCAAAAAAAATTAATAGACACTATTTATCTCACACAAGTTCATCACTCATTTAATGGAGATACATTTTTTCCTGAGCTAACAAAAGACTGGATAGAGGTAGAAAGAATAAATTGCAAGGCTGATGAAAAACATGCTTACGATTATAGCTTTTTAAAATTTGAGAAAATTAACTAAATTTACAAAAAATATTGAGATGAATAAATCACTAATCATTCTAAGCTTTACATGTTTTTTACTTTACTCTTGTAAGGAAGAAATACCTGAATTAATGACTATGCAAGCAGGGAAAGACCATCTTTTTGCTGAGAAGATCTTTACTGATTTAGATAGAACTGTTGAAGATGGATTGATCGATAATGGGCAAAAAAAATTATGTCCAACCTATTCTATTATTAATACAGATACTTCTGGTGGCGGAACATTAATAATTAATTTTGGTAATACTGATTGTCCACAAAGCGATGGAATATATAGACGCGGGAAAATAATAGTCACATATACTGGAAGGTACCGTGATTCATTATCTGTGATAACTACTACTTTTGATAATTACTATGTAAATAGTAACTTGATAGAAGGAGAGAAAGTTGTAACAAATATGGGAAGAAATGATAACGGTAATATGTGGTTTGCCATTGATGTAAATGATGCAAAAATTCATACTACTAATGGAACAATTAATTGGCAATCAAGTAAAAGAAAAGAATGGATTAGTGGCAGGGAGACTTATTTTAATCTTCTTGATGATACATATAAAATTACAGGAAACTCAAGTGGTAATGCAGTAAATGGGAATAACTTTAGTGTAGAGATTACAGATACTTTAAATATTGATTTAGGATGCCTTCCTTATTGCGTTATTAAAAGTGGAGAAATAAAAGTTTCACCAAACGGATACCAAAAAAGAATCATTAATTATGGAGATTCAATTTGTGATTGTAATGTTAATGTAATGATTAACGGTACTAATTACCCTATGGTAATAGGAGATTAAGCTGCCTTAGGACTTGTGAATGATAATTTTGTCAACTGAGATTTTACATACTCTGAAGTAATTCTGAGTTCTTTCTTGCTCTTATCTGAAGGAAACTCAAACATTGCATCAAGCATAATTGCTTCACATATAGATCTTAATCCTCTTGCTCCTAATTTGAATTCCATTGCTTTATCAACAATAATATCAATTGCTTTCTTATCAAAGATTAGAATAGCATTATCCATTTCAAATAATTTTTGATACTGCTTAATAAGGGAATTTCTAGGCTCAGTAAGTATCTTTTTTAGCGCTTCTCTATCTAATGGATTTAAATGAGTAACTATCGGCATCCTACCAATAAGCTCGGGTATTAAACCAAATGATTTTAGATCCTGAGGAGATACGTACTGCAATAAATTATCTTTCTCGATCACAAACTTATTCTCTGTTCTAAAACCAATTGATTGGGTATTTGTTCTAGCTGATATATGCTGCTCAATACCATCAAAAGCCCCACCGCTAATAAATAAAATATCTTTAGTTTCAAGAGCAATCATCTTTTGATCAGGATGTTTTCTTCCTCCTTGTGGAGGAACATTTACAACAGTTCCTTCTAATAATTTTAGCATTGCTTGCTGAACACCTTCTCCACTAACATCACGAGTAATTGAGGGATTATCAGTTTTTCGAGCAACTTTATCAATCTCATCAATAAAAACAATCCCTCTCTTAGCTTTTTCCACATCATAATCAGCAGCCTGCAATAGGCGTGTAAGGATACTCTCAACATCTTCTCCTACATAACCAGCCTCTGTAAGTACTGTTGCGTCTGCAATACAAAAAGGAACCTTTAAAAGCTTAGCAATTGATTTAGCAATAAGCGTCTTTCCTGTACCTGTTCGGCCAACCATAATAATATTTGATTTCTCAATCTCTATATCTACATTAGTTGTATCAGGTTGTAATATTCTCTTATAGTGATTGTAAACAGCAACTGACATTACCTTTTTTGCATTATCCTGCCCAATTACAAATTGATCAAGATGGTCTTTAATTGCCTTTGGCTTCAGTAAATTAAAATTTTCTCTAGAGAAAATCTCATCTTTTAAATCCTCTTTTATAATTTCATGAGCTTGTTTGATACAAGCATCACAAATATGTGCAGTAGTACCTGCAATTAAAATATTTGTATCCTGTTTATCCTTACCACAAAATGAACAAACTACTTTTGAATTCTCAGACATTATTTAGTTTTACTAAGCACCTCATCAATCATACCATAAGATTTAGCTTCATCAGAAGTCATCCAATAATCTCTATCTCCATCAGCCCATACTTTATCAAAATCCTGTCCTGAATGGGTAGAAATAATTTGGTATAATTCATGTTTTAACTTTTTAATCTCATTTGCAGTAATCTCAATATCAGAAGCTTGGCCTTGCGCTCCACCTAATGGTTGATGAATCATAACTCTTGAATGTTTTAAAGCAGTTCTTTTTCCACTAGCACCTGCACATAAAAGAACTGCACCCATTGATGCTGCCATTCCAGTACAAATTGTTGACACATCAGGATTAATATACTGCATCGTGTCGTATATTCCCAAACCCGCATACACTCCTCCACCAGGGGAATTTAAATAAATCAATATATCCTTTTGTGCATCAACTGATTCTAAAAACAGTAATTGTGCCTGAATAATATTTGCCACATAATCATTAATAGGTACGCCTAAAAATATGATCCGATCCATCATAAGTCGAGAAAAAACATCCATACTTGCAACATTCATTTGTCTTTCTTCAATAATCGTTGGTGAAATATAATTTGCATGTATTGAGGCAAAATCGTTAAGATGCAAACTACTTATCCCTTTAGATTTAGTTGCATATTTTTTAAATTCTTTTCCGTAATCCATAATGAATATTTTTTGTTATTTTTCTGATGCTAATTTAACAAATTCATCATAAGTAACTGTCTTTTCAGTAATTTTGAAGTTTTCTTTATAAACAGCTAGCGTCCTTTCATCAAAAAGTTGATCATGTACTTTTTTTCTCTCCTCTTCTTTTTTAAGAATACTATTTGCAATATCAGTTAATTGCTTGTCATCACCTTCTGACTGGCCATATTGTTTCATTTGCATAGCAATAATCTTCTTAGTATGCTCCATTACATCTTCTTGTGTTAATTTAATCTTATATATCTCTAATATTTTATTCTCAATAAGCTGCCATTGTAAGCTTTTTGAATACATATCATACTCAGAATTAATCATCTCCATTGTAATTGGCTGTTCTGAAGTCTTAACCAGCCATCTCTTCAAGAACTCGTCAGGCATTTTTAATTTTAGCTTTTTAATCAAGTAATTTACAACATCATTCTTAAGCATCTTATCACTTTCTACCAAAAACTGTGCTTCAGATTCATCTTTTACTTTTGCTTTAAATTGTTTCTCATCCTTTATAACTCCAACACCATATACTTTATCAAATAGTTCATTGTTTAATTCAGCAGGCGTTAATCTACTGATTGTTTTTACCTCAAATTGAAATTCATCAGAAGTAAGTTGATTCAATTGATCATTAGTTATATTTAACATTGCAGCTAAATCATGATTGTTTTTAAATCCTTTCTTTACATTAATATTAAAAGAATCTCCAACTCTTAAACCAATAAATTGTTTCTTAATCTTTTTATCTGAAATATAATCCATTGAGACAGTCGCTTCATTTGAAATACCTTCCTGCATTACATTTCCCTCTATATCTATTTGTTTAATTATACAAAAGATTAAATCAGATTCTTCTGACAAATCAGCAGAACTCATTTTACCAAATCGTTTAGCTATATCTTTACAATAATTATTTACTAACTTCTCATCTGCCTTTATTTTATAATACTTAAGCTTGTCCTTTTGAGTAATGTTTAAATCAAAATCAGGTGCTAATCCTATCTCATATTTGAAAGTAAAATCATCACTGTTTTCCCAATCAACTGGAGTTTCATCAATTGGCATAGGAGAACCTAGAACTCTCACTTTTTCTGAAGTAATATGCTTATATAATTTATCTTGAATTAACTTATTGACCTCCTCAATAAGAACTCCAGTTCTATATTTTTTATTTATAATCCCCATAGGGGTTTTACCTTTTCTAAAACCTGGAACTTCAGCAGTTTTTCTATACTTGTTTAATACTTTATCAACATTCTCTGTATAATCAACTGCCTTTACATCAACTGTAATGGTTGCCATTAAATCTTTTGTCTTGCTTTGTGTTAATTTCATCTTATTTCTTTTAGAAGGGTTGCAAAAATACACTTATTTATGACAAATAATAAGAAATGTATATTGCTTGATATTTTAAATTTAAAGCCCCCAAATGGAGGCTTTAAATTTGTGCGGATGAAGGGAGTCGAACCCCCACACCTTACGGTACTAGATCCTAAGTCTAGCGCGTCTACCAATTCCGCCACACCCGCTAAAAAGCGAGCAAAGATATTATTTTTTAACATTTATACATAAAAGGAACTTTAAAGATTTATAAGCACTTTTTTTAATTAAATTTGTTCTATTAATTTAAAACATAAAAGATGAGCCTATCAGTAAAAGGAAAATTAAGCAGAAAATTAAGTGTAGAAAGCGGAACATCAAAAGCAGGCAAAGAATGGAAAAAGCAATCTTTTTTAGTAGATACAGGAGCACAATATAATCCAGAAATCTGTTTCCAACTTTTTGGAGAAGATAAAATTGAAATGTTAAATCATCATGATGAAGGCGATCAAGTTGAAGTTTCTTTTAATCTATCTTCTAGAGAATATAACGGAAGATATTTCCATAACATTGATGCTTGGAGAATAGAAAGCTTAAGCATAAAAGGAGATATAGACGAACCACCGGTTTTTGACGCCCCTGCAAGTGAAGAAGATGACTTACCTTTTTAAAAGATGAACATTGCTAATCGATTTGAAAGATTTTTTAAATCGGTACTGCCAACTCCATTTACTATTGCAGTACTACTTACTTTTCTCACTTTTATTTTAGCATTATTAATTACTGAAGGAAAAACCGAAGAAAACTACGCCCTTCAACTTCTTCAGTTCTGGGAAAAGGGAATTTGGCATTCACCTTTATTAGTTTTTGCACTGCAAATGATGTTAATGCTAGTACTAGGTCACACTTTAGCTGTTAGTAAACCAATCAGTAATCTAATCTCAAAAAGCACAAAATATTGTAATAATACCGCAAATGCTGCTGCAATAATTACTTTTTTCACTTTACTAGTTTCGTTCTTTAATTGGGGATTAGGGCTAATATTTGGTGCTATATTTGCTAGAAAAGTAGGGGAGCATGCAAGTGAAAGAGGCATCCGAATAAACTACCCATTAATTGGAGCAGCAGGATATTCTGGTCTTATGGTATGGCATGGAGGAATCTCTGGATCTGCACCAATAAAGATTGCTGAAGAGGAACATTTCTTAGTTGACAAAATTGGTGTTATTTCACAAGCGGAAACCGTTTTTTCTTTCATGAATATAAGTATTAGTATTATTTTATTGATTACTATTCCATTACTGATGTATTATTTAGGAAAAAGAAATACTGGAAATCTACTATACTTAAAATCAGATAAAGAACAAAAATCAGATAAAGAACAAAATAATCTAAAGATCTGCGGAGCCGAGAAAATAGATCATTCAAAAATAATTGCATGGACTTTCGGTGGCATAATTTTATCATATGCATTCTACAAAGCATTTATTTTACCTGAAAATATCTCCCTTAAAGTAATAAATCCTAATTATATTAATTTTGTACTATTAGGACTAGCTATTGTAATGCACAAAAGTTTCTTCAATTTTTTAAATGGGGTTAATAGCGCTATATCAGGGGCATCTGGTATTTTAATACAATTTCCTCTTTATTTTGGAATAATGGGAATAATGAATCATTCGGGGATGGTTCAAATTATGTCTGAATTTTTTGTGAATATTTCTAATAAAACTACATTTCCTATTTTTACATTTATTAGTGCAGGTATTGTAAATGTATTTGTTCCAAGTGGTGGCGGACAATGGGCAGTGCAAGGACCGATTATTGTAGATGCAGCTACACAACTAGATGTAAATATCCCAAAAAGCGTAATGGCATTAGCGTATGGCGACCAACTTACAAATATGCTCCAGCCTTTTTGGGCATTACCATTACTTGGTATTACAAAACTTAAAGCAAAAGACATTTTACCTTACACACTCATACTACTATTAGCAGGTATGGTAATTTTTATTGGTGGCTTGTTAGTTTTTTAATTGTCAAAATAAATTATATGATTCTAAGAATTCTACTTAACACAAAGATGAACTCTTTATTTTTTTAATGAAGTAGGATTTGCCATATCTGTAGTTATAAAAGCATTAGGATTGATCTCTTTAATCATGTTTAATACAGGTTTTAATTTTCGTCTAGGTATTATACAAAGGTAAATCTTTACAGGGCCTTCTTTCCCATGACCATCAATTATGGTAACCCCATGACCATCCGCTCTAAGCGTTTCGGCAACAGAAGGAGAATTAGCCGGACTAAATACTCTTACAACAATATTCCCAACACCTACAACACGCTCAATGTAAGACCCTAAAATAGTTCCCATAGCAAATCCAGCAGCATAAGCTCCAATCAAAAAAGGATCATCAATGTCTTTAATCACTTGTGAAACGGCAACTATCCAAATTGCTGATTCAAAAAGACCAAGCAGGGCAGCATAAATTGGTTTATTCTTACTAACTAATAATGCTCTCATTGTTCCTAAGCTCTGATCAGCTAACCTAAGTAGAAAGATAATTAATGCCGAAAATATTAAATCCATAATTTTAATTTTTCACATCAAAAGCATCACGTAAACCATTACCTAATAACATAAATGCCAAAACTAAACTCATAATAGCAAAACCAGGAATAATAGCTAAGTAAGACTTATCCATAATTATATAAGCATAATGATCTTTTATCATCCCACCCCAACTAGCTATAGGTGGCTGCGCTCCAATACCTAAAAAAGAAAGTCCAGACTCAATCAAAATAGCAGCTGCGAAATTAGCAGCTGATATTACAATTACAGGTCCTAAAACATTCGGTAGAATGTGCTTAAAAATTATTCTCTTAGAAGTATATGCTAGAGCCTTTCCAGCTTCAATATATTCTAATTCTCGAATAGATATAACTTGTCCTCTAACAATACGAGCAACCTCTACCCACATAGTTAAGCCTACAGCTACAAATACTTGCCAGAAACCTTTTCCTAATGCCAAAGTAATTGCAATTACCATAAGTAAAGTTGGAATACTCCAAATTACATTTACCAACCACATAATTACATCATCTATTCTCCCTCTATAGTAACCTGAGAGTAAACCTAAAAAAATACCTATTATTAAAGATATAAAAACAGCTATAAAGCCAACAGATAATGAAATTCTACTCCCCATCAAGATTCTACTAATTAGATCTCTGCCGTACTTATCAGTTCCTAAAAAAAATATTTTTTCTTTTATTTTATATTCTCCAATAACCCTCTGTTTAACTTGTGAGTTATACGCGTAATACTCTAATCCATTCTGATTTTTTGTATAACTTTCAATTGGGATCCTTTTATACTTTGATTCTCTACCAAAGAAGATTCCTTTTAAAAATGATACTTCTACAATCTCTTGCTTTGGTAACTCTAGAAATAAAACTCTTGTTAATGGTTTTTTTGTAGCTAACTCAATATGCATCTCATTGGCATTTGGCGAGCTATCAGGACTAATTAATACTGCAAATACCGCTATAAAAACTGATACACCTATGTAGCATAAAGAAAAGAAAGCTAGTTTATTCTTCTTAATTCTATGCCAAGCCAAGGTATTTAATGATTTTGTTTTCATTTATTATGAATTCTTCCTTTCCACTCAAACTTATTTGTAACTGATAATAAAGCAATCAAAACTATATAAAAAGAATAGAACAACTCAAAAGGGAAAATCCATTTTATCAAATCCTGACGTTTAAAGAATTTAAGTGCAGGATACAGTAAAACAATATCAGTTATATATTTAATAAGGTAAATCACTAATAGTAAATTCATTAATTGGAAATTAAAAAAAGACATACATAATAAAGAAACTATTGAAAGATTAACAAATAAAACTATATAAGAAGCATAAATACTAGCAATATCCTTGTATCTAGTACTTTTGGATGCCCACCTTTTCCTTTGATTAATAAATCCATTAAAATTTTGTTCTCCATCTGTAAAAACAATAGCCCTCTCATCCTTTGCAAACGTGATTGAATTAGGATATTTTGACTTTACACTGTGTAAAAGAAATACATCATCACCACTAGCTATACTATCTTCAAAAAAAATATTTCTCTCTATAAAAACATTTTTTCTATAAGCCATATTAGCCCCATTACAAAAGATTGCATTGCCAATACCAATAGCTCCCGCTCCACTAGAAATTAACGATATAAACTCTAAAGTCTGAATACTCTGAAAGAAGCCTTGCTTTTTATGATAAATTACTGGTCCTGAAACTAATTTTACACTATCATCATCAAAATATCTTACCATAACTTGAACCCAATTTGGAGAAAATATACAATCTGCATCTGAAGCTAAGATAATCTCGCCACCAGCAACTGAAACAGCCTTCTTAATTGCATTCTTTTTACCAAAATCTTCATCAGGCAAGTCTATTATCTTTAATTGATCAAACTGTAAGCCCTTTAAAATAGAAAGAGAGTTATCTGTTGAATGATCATTAACTAATATAAACTCTAATTTATCTTTTGGATAAATCTGAGCTTGCAAACTTTTTAATAACTGTACAATCTTATTCTCTTCATTTCTTATAGAAATAACTACACTAACAGTAGGTGTAAAAATTGTGCTTTTATTTTTTTTAATATTATCCCATCCAAATCTATATTGTATAATCAAAATGATATAACATAATAAAACGATGAATATTAGCAACGTCATTATTTTCTGAAAAACTTAAGTGTGAAAATAAATAGAGTTCCTATTAATGCAGGCAACAACAGATTAATTATCCACAAAACAAAAGTAGCTGATAAAATACCAACTATATTTGATGAAATTAAACCAAATAAAAAAACAGCAACTGATCCTCTTACACCAATCTCTGTAATCGCAATGGTTGGAATAACTGAAACAACAAGAAGCATAGTCATAATTAAAATCATAGAATTAATATATCCTATATCAACCTCAAATAACTGTAATAATATAAAAAATTGAGTCGTAAAGACTATATATCTAGCAACTGAATAAAATAAAACTTCTAATAACTCCGAAGAACTATAAAATGAAAAAACTTGATTGTATTTTTGATATTTTTTCAAGAAATTAACCTTAGACAAAAGTGACGAGAAAAAAGATGCATTTAAAAATAATGTTATTAAAAGTGTATTTAATAGAATCAGAAGAAATAATAGAATTGGATATAAGAAGAAAAATTCAGAAAGTAATACTTTAAATTCTAACATTAGATTTGGAAGTAATAATATGCCTATAGAACCAGAGATTATAGTTATTACCAATTGAGCCATAGAACCAATAACGGTAATCAAAACACCTTGAACTCTATCACCTTTTTCTAAACAAAAAACCCTACCTCCATATTCACCAATTCTATTAGGAGTAAATGCAGACACTGTGATGCCTGAAAATATTGCCCTAATAGATCGTGTAATTGATACTCTTTCAATCTTTAAAATAAGATAACGCCATTTTAATGATTCTAAAAACCAATTCAAAAACATCATGAGGACCAATAAAACAACAATGAAATAATTGTCTTTTAATTGAAATAAAATATAATCAATATCAAACTGTTCATCACTACTTCTATTAGTAAGCTGTTGATACAAAAAGAAAAGGGCAAGAGCCACTATTCCTATCTTTAATAGAAAGCTAATAGTTTTTTTGCTTAGCATTGCTTAATTTTGTTGACACAAAGATAACAATTGAAAACTGATAAAATAATCTTAGGTATCGATCCTGGAACAACAATAATGGGATATGGCTTAATTCATGTGGAAGATGGAAAGATGAGGCTAATAAAAATGGGAGTGTTACATCTATCAAAGTTTGATTCGCATGAATTAAAGCTCAAAAAGATATTTGAAAGGACATTACAATTAGTTGATGAGTACAAGCCTGATGAGTTTGCTGTGGAGGCTCCTTTCTTTGGAAAAAACATACAGTCAATGTTAAAACTTGGTAGAGCACAAGGTGTAGCTATGTCTGCAGCCCTTTATCGTGACATCCCTATTTTTGAGTATGCACCCAGAAAAATAAAAATGGCAATTACTGGAAAAGGAACTGCAAGTAAAGAGCAAGTTGCTGCTATGCTAAAGTCAATACTTGATATTAAAAACATGCCTAAACATCTAGATGCTTCTGATGGATTAGCAGCTGCAGTTTGTCACAATTTCCAAAGAAACCCTGGAAATAGTAAAAAATATTCTAACTGGGGAAGTTTCTTAAAAAACAACCCCGATAAACTTAAATGACTGAACTTATCTCTTGAGCAATTTTATTCATTTCCTCATCAGAAAATTTTAACTTTGGACTAGTAAAATTGACATCAGAAATGGTGTTAATTGGAATCAAATGTATATGCGCATGTGATACTTCTAAACCAATAACACAAACTGCTATACGTTTGCAAGTAATTACTTTATCCATTGCTTTTGCCACTTTCTGAGAAAATCCCCATAGTGCTAAATATTCCTTCGAATTAATATCAAAAATATAATCTATCTCTTTTTTTGGAATAACTAAAACATGACCTTTAGCTAAAGGAAATATATCTAGAAATGCTAAATGATTTTTATCCTCAGCTACTTTAAATGCAGGCATATCACCGTTAACTATTTTTGAAAAAATGCTTGACATTATAGAGGTTGAATATCCAAAACTTCAAAATGTATTGTCCCATTAGGAACCTTAATTTCAGCTATCTCTCCAATCGCCTTGCCTAATAATCCTTTACCAATAGGTGAAGTAGATGAGATCTTTTTAGCAGCTAAATCTGCCTCAGATTCTGATACAATTGTATACGTCATTTGCATGCCAGTAGACGTATTCTTAATCGTGACTTTAGTAAGCAGATGTACTGTAGATGTATCCATTTTCGACTCATCTAACACACGAGAATTAGCTAAATCATTCTCTAACTTTGCAATTCTTGCCTCCAATAAGCCTTGAGCCTCTTTTGCAGCATCGTACTCAGCATTCTCAGATAAGTCACCTTTATCTCTGGCCTCAGCAATTTGATTAATAACCTTAGGTCTTTCAACTGATTTTAATTGATGTAAGTCTGCTTTCAAATCATCATAACCTTGCTGGGATAAAAATATTGTTTTCATAAATATTATGGTTAAATGAAGATAAAGAAAGAAATATTCCTTTATATAAAATATATATTTATAATAATATTATAAATTAATTCTAGCTCCAATAGCATGAGAACCTTGGAAAGGATCAGTGTGCCTATAAGAATAATCTAAACCAAAAGTAGATCCGTTAGCTCCCATTGGCAATTCAACTGTAAATCCTCCTGAAGGACCTCTCAACACATTAGTTCTAGTACTTGGAGTTCTTAGCCCTTCCTCATAAGTATAGCCTAAGCGAAGCATAAACATTTCTCTATAAGCATACTCCCCTCCAAGTCTATATTGATCTTTCTGAAAAGAATTCGAAGTAAAAGTACTTGCTCCTGTTATTCTATGCCGATTTATATTGACATCATAAGCTAGTCCTATATTTAATAATGCAGGTAATTCAAGCTCAGATGATCTTTGCTCAACAGTCATTTTATAATCATCATTATCTCCCGATGGAATAATCCCTCTAAAAGAGAGTCCGTCTCCACTAAACCTCATTCTAGGGCCTACATTCTTTAATGAAATACCAAATTTCATATTATCTTTCTTACCTGTAACATATTGGATACCTGCATCTAAAGCAAGACCATTGGCGCCAACATTTGATATCTGCTCTGAAATCATTTTTACCGTAACCCCACCATATATGCTGTTAGAAAAAATTCTTGAGTAAGCAACACTTATATTCATAAAGCTGGGAGAATAGGTGCCAATTCCTCCTTCTGGCTGATCCACAGTAGTAACCTCAATCTCACCAAAATTCATACTCATGACTGAAAATCCTATTGCTCCTGATTCTCCAGCTTTTTGAGAAAACCCAAATGAACTAATATTACTTACTGATTCATCGCCAATCTTTAGCCATTGAACATTAGAAAAAATTAACTCAGTTTTTTCTGTAAAAGCAAGACCCGCGACGTTTGAATAAATCCCTTCCAAACCTCTAACTCCTGCAACATTTGCATCTCCCCATCCTGAGGATCTAGTCCAAGGATTAATCAATAATTCAGACGCTCCTGCTTGTCCAGCTCTTTGAGGATTACCTGCAATATTTTGACTAAAAGGAAATAGTAACAGTATAATCATTGCTGTAGCTTTTAGCCAGTTATTAATTTGTTTCATATTTATAATATTTATTATCTTCTATTATTAATTTAAATTAGAAAGTATCTAAGTCAATTGGTCGTAATGAACCAAACCATTTTATTACTTTATCTTTTTCTATAGGATTACCATTCTCATAGAACAAGCCTCTTACATGTATAACATACAATCCACTAGCAATTGGAATTCCAAAATTATTCTTAAGATCCCAATCAATAGAGGTCATTCCATCATCCTTGTTAAGCTTTCGAACTAAAGCACCCCCTACAGTAAAGATTGAAATAGTTGCTCTTCTAGGGAGATTTGTAATTTTTACTCTATTATCTAGCTGATTTTTCTCATAAGCAGAATATCCATAATATGGATTAGGGACTACCCTTATCGTTTCCATTGCGTCTTTTGCTACACTTAATACGCCTTTCTGAGCAGTAATTTCATCTGTATTAAAACTATATGTTGGATTAAAACTATTAATAGCACTTGCTTGAATCACTCTAGCTTTTGAAGAACCAGTAAAGTTAACTATCGAATCTACAGTAACAAATGTCTCGCCTGGCTCGTAATCAAATCCGTTATAAGTAATTGCTTTACCACCCCAAGTAGTTGGTAAATTTTCATAGGCTACCACATAAGTCTCTCCTAATATTAAATCCATATTTTTATCAAAAAACTTATCTGGATTAACTGTTTCATATGAATTATAAGGTTTAGTTACTCTTAATTTAATTGTAGCTTTATTAGAAAAATTCAGATCTCTTCCTGGAGCTAATAAAGGTGCTCCAACCCAAGTCACATTTTTGAAAACAGACCATTTTCCATTTCCTTGAGTATCATTTAATAACTTAGAATATATCCAAGCTGATTCATCATAATTAGGAGAGTAATCACAGTCAGAAGGATTATTAATATAATCAGCAGTTCCTTTTACCCAAGATTCACCTTTAACAATATAAATAAAGTGCTTTCCTCCTAGTAAATAATTCCCTCCTGAAAACTGATTATTATCAGAGTCATAAATAGGAAATTCATCTGTAACTAACTTACCTGTTGGATTCCATAGCATATCATTACCATTCTCAGAAGTTTGCCATGAATCCTCAGAAAATATAATATTTAATCTTTCACCTGTCTCAATATCAATAGCATAGCCAGGGAACCATCCTAATCCGTGTATTGCAACTCCATTAGAATCAACTGCACCATCTGGCTCTCCATCTTTACCAACTGAAAGAGACTTTCTTAATCCCATTTTAACTTGTCCTCCCTCAGATAATGTTTCATCATCTTGAGCCTCAACAACACATACTCTACTCCATTTCGATGTGTCATCAGTTATAACAATATCAACAGAATTTAAATTAGACAGTTTAGCCAAATTAGTGATTGAATTACTAATACCCGGACCATCATTAAAGTTAGAAGCAAAACGGTATGGAGCCCAAGTTCCTCCTGTCCATTCAAATTGACCTCCAAAACCTATATTTGTTTCAACAACAGCACCCTCAAAGGCTCCATTTGGATCATCAGAATTAGAATAATCAATTTGATTACTACCTACTGGATTTTCAGTTGTCGATTCAACAGATCCTGCTCTAATCCAATTGAACCCCCAAATACTAAAGAATGGACTATCATCATCTCTATCTGCAACACCACTTAACCATTTATCATTACTATTCTCAAATTCAATAGTACCAGATATTAATCCATTATTTTGTATATTACCAGGATCACTTCCAGGGTTTTGAGCCTGATTCAGCCTAAAACTTAACCCTAATTGCTCAATATATTGCTCAGATCCAAACGAAATATCTTGACTAGCAGATGCTTCTATCTTACCATTTGTATTGTTTATCAACTGCCAGCCTCCATATGAAACAATAGAACTTGCACTAAAAATTGGATCAATTAATTTAAAAGTAAAATCACCTTGAGGAATTCTTACTGGATCAATAACTGTAACAGCAATTGGTCCCATTCCTTGTTTATATTCTGGAAATAAACTTCTGTGATCATCTGAAGTTAGTATTTCATTTATCGTTTTATCTGTTAATTCAAGCGCCATTCCTCCATTACCTTGACCTTCTAATCTTGTAAGTGGTAACCCATCACCATACGAAGAGTTTAAGGTAGTTCCCCCATTCTCTGGTTCGATAAAATGTGGTATTGCAGAATATACGTCTATATTTCTTCTTCCTTGCAGATATGGTCTATTTCTACCATCATAAGTAGAATCTGCTCCATTATATGGGTCTATATTAATTTCAGCACTATTATGAGCATATGCTAAAGACATAAAATAATAGGTCTTATGATTTACCAATCTTGTATTCCCCACGGCAAATTTATCATCTAATACTTGGAAGGAATACTCGACTCCTTCATCAACTGAACCTGCAACTCCATCACTTAATTCACCAGAAATCTCTTCAACTGGAAACCAAACACCTGCCTCTCCAAGTGATGGATCTTTATAGTGATTAACAATCTCTGAAATCCCATCCTTTATATCACTTCTATAAATTAATCTAGCCTTATCAGGATTATCTAAATCAGTAACAGAAACTGTTAAATCCTTTAATTGATATACTAAATAACCTTGAAATTCATAATTTACATTATCAGGGATATTAATAGGATTAGTAATATATGGATCTTTTTCAGAATATGTTTCATTAAAATTATTTGAAGTTTGACTATTTGACAACGTAATGATTAATTCTTTGTCTAATTCTCTAATAGTAAGATCAGGAGCATCAGGGCCATTAATAATATCAAAATTATTATTAAATAATGCTTGAGCTGTTCTGTCATATACTTTAAGTAACGCTACTGAAGCTGAAGATCCTCCAGAGACAGCTCGTGCCCAAACAACACCAGTAGTAATTGTATTAACTGCTCCTGGCTCAAGCGTAAAAGGACCCGCAGATTGCAAAAATCTTCTATCTGCAGGAACATTTCCAGCCGTTACCTCAGTCCATTCAGTCTGTGGAACATTAGGGTCGGTATCAGAAGTTCCAGGAAACATAAAATTACATGGGCTTGTTGTACTTCCAGCTCCTCCTCCATGTCCATCTCCTCCATAAGTCATAGGAATATTATCCTTCCAGATACCCTGAAGATAGTTGTAAATATCTGTTCCACTCTCAGGATTACCAGTTACGGTAAAATCATTATTATAATACACAAATTTAGACATAATAATTTGCTCTCCAGGCTCATCAACTTCTCCATCTCTATCGTTATCTATACCATCATCTGCATCAGCAATTGGTCCTTCAAAGAAATCAACGCCAATAGCTGGTGGATTAAAACCATAACCAGCACTTCCTTCATCCTCGGCATCTCCATTATAACAGAAACCCAAACCTAAGCCTACATCACACCCCACATAATCATCAAGATAATATCCTAAATCAGGATCTACCCATTGTCCAAAATAAACATCATTTAATGGTAGTGTTGCTCTATTAAAAATCTTATAATTATAAAAAGTCATGTCATTTAATTCATTATCTGCAGTAAAACCAAATGCTTGAGCATGTATCTCCAAGCCTAAAGGCTCTGCTTCAGTTTCTGTATGAATATTTCCTTTATCATTAAAAATCCAGAATAATGTTTGATCGCCAAACAACCTAGCTTGCTTGTTATTACCGGTAATGTTATAATCAGGATAATCACCATCATAAGGCTCGTAGAGGCCATTCTGATTTAAATCAAAAAACGGAGCTAAAAATTCATCTTGACCTAATGCCGGATCACCATGAGCTGGCCATTCTAATATTGAAGGAGGTATTACATAAGACCCGTCAACTCCAAACTTAGCAACGTATTCTTCAACATCAGAGCGAAGTAATTTAAAATGCTTATCCCACTTGTTACATTCCTCAGCTGAAATTGTAGCATTACTTGTGTTTAACGGTCCTGGCCAAAAGTCATTACCACTTTGTCGGTATGTCATTGCAGCAACTTTTAACTGACCTCCATCATCGACACCACCAATCCAAAGAGCTCCAGCAAACATTGAGTGTTTGTTCCCATTCTTTGGAATTTCATACCTTGCATCATCTAAATTCCACCACATATCACCACCGGCCATAATTGTAGTTCTTACATTATTTATATCTAGGTCAGTTTGAGAAGTAGCAGGATTACAACCAGCAGCAATCTTAGTACTAACAGTAGATGTAGCATTTGGATTACTGACATTTTCCTTGGCCATCACTGCAATCGAAAATACAGCGAATGATAATGTTACTATTTGTTTTGCTTTATTATTCATAAAAAGACTATTTTTTTCTGTTCTTTAATTAAAATTGAAGACTTATACCAGCTCTCCACATTCTAGGCAAACTGTAATGTGAAGGATTATTGACAGCTAAAGAGTAAAGATACTGGAATGTTTCTGGATCATTTTTTGTAGTAATAGCTCCAGACTCTGGATCAGATGCTGCAGGAGAAAGTAAATATCCATCATCATCTGGATTACCTGTAGCTCGGTAAACACTTATAATATTTCTTGCATCTAATAAATTTTGCACTTGTACATACACATTTAGATACGAGCTATTTTTATCATTCCATTTAATTTCAAATTCTTTATTAACTTTCATATTCATACGAAATTGCCATGGTAAACGAGAACCATTTAAACTTCCATCAAGAGTCGATCGATCATTTATCCCATCTGCTGCTTCTTGAGTGATATTTGATTGTTTTGAGTAAGGAGTTCCAGATCCTGCAGAAAACATTAAATTAGCCCCAGCATTTTCAAAGACTTTTGATCCAAACCATACAGGTCCATTATAATCCTTACCTTCACCATAATGATAATCAACAGAAGCTGAAATTGCATGTCTTTGGTCAAAATCTAATGGTATAGCCGTTCTTAAATTTGGCTGACCTGTTTCAACTAAATTAACAGCTCCATCTGCCTCTGAACCAGTACCGTCAGCAAACTGAAGCGTATAATTTGCAGTCATCTGTACATTATTGGTTCTTCTTAGGTCATAATTTATTGCTAGACCCTTAACTGTTCCAAAATCAATATTGCCAAAAGTATAGTAAGTTGCAGGGTATGCTCCAATTACATTTATTTTTGATATCATATCTCTCATTTCTTTATAAAAAGCTGATATTCTTAATGCTGATTTCAAAGATAATGTCTTGGCAAAACCTAACTCATAGTCAATTGTTTTTACTGGTTTCAAATCAGGATTATCTAAAGTAGCTCCAACTCTATCTGCCATAAATAAGTAATCAACTGGTTCTAGTCTATTTCTTCCAGGAGGGCTTTGTGTTAAAACATCATAATGTGCGAAAAATTGCGCTTCATCTGAAATAGGAAATGAGAATGCTATTCTTGGCATAAATACAATTTCAGGAGTATAATCTTCAAATGCTTCATCAACATTAACAATTCCTTTTTTTGCAGATTGAGCATCTTTTAAATATGGAGCTATCTTACCGCCAGCCTCGTCAGCTAATAAAGTTGGATCAGAAATCTCTAATCCATCAGAGTTATACCATGTATCTGAAGAATTATCACGATAACCTACAATAGTTGATGGATTCTCAACATCATCAACATATACTACATAATCATCTTCAATCCATACGGGTATATCTGTTGCATTCATTAAATCTAAATCAGCTCCAGCAGTATAAGCACTATACAATAAATGTTGGTCTTTTAATACTTTCTGATTTGCATCATATCTATCTACCCTTAAACCAATATTAAAGATAAGATCTTCAATTGCAAATTTATCCTGAATATAACCTGCTGTATAGATAGGAGTAAATGGTGCAATTAGCCTCTCACTATCTTCTTCAAAGAAACTTTTAAGAGTAGGCATTGTAGTTAGTTTATTTCCATAAATGTCATAACCATAATAATATGCCAAAGAAGATCCATTGTTTAATAATTCATCAGCACTAAATAATTCTAATGAATAAGTTGCAGGATCATAAGAATCAATGTCTATAAAATCTGTTCCATCTGGATCTAAACCTAAGACACCTCTTAAATTTCTGTCAAAATCAGATTGCTCGTCTGCAATAAAAAGTCTATCATAATTTACAGTGTCCTGATAAATCAAATTTGCGTCAAACTGAGGTTGAGGATTAGATAAATCACGTTCTAAAATATGCTTATTTGCTTGTTGTCTCATTAAACCCCATAGCCCCATTGGTCCTAATCCCCAATAATAATCTTTTCTTTGCTGATATTCAAAACCAAATGAAAACTCATGTGATTGAACGTCGGCTGAACCAGATACTTTAAATGATGTTTGGGTATTTTCTTGTTTTGCAGACCCATTATATAAATAACCATGATTACCAAATAAAGAATAAACAGAAGTAGGCAAATCACCGTTCCTTAATCCCTGACCTTGTAAATCGGCAGCAGTTCTAATAACACCGTCATTTGCGGCATCAATTCCAAATGAACCCATTGTAGGTGCCATGTAAGAATTCATACCATATTGAGAAAACAAATCATAATATGCTGAAGTATAATTTACAAGAGATGGGTTAGCAAATTCATCTCCTTCTTTGAATGCATTAGCATCAAAAACATACGAAGTATCTGCCCAACCATTTAGAATTTGACCTGTGTAAATAGTTCCTGATAATGAATCTACTGCTACACCACGAGTATAAATAGGAGCCTTCGTTGTAGTAAATTTACCTACATAGCCATATTTGAAATAGTCAAACTGATGCTTTGCATCCACGTAAGTATATTTATTATTTGTATAGTCCCCTTGAATAGTAAAGAATGCATTCTTAATTGATGAAGCGCTTTCTTCAGCATTTGACTCTTCAGAGCCAAACTTCTGAGTTAGCTTTCCAAACAAACGATATGTTGTCTGTGTAGACTCTCTATTATCCTCCCAAGAGAACATTGATCGCCATCTTGAGAAATCTCTACTCTGATTAGCAAAAAAAGTACCACCTATAGATAAAAAGGTGTTTTTAGAAGGTTTAAAATCTATTTTACCTGAGATATTTATTCTCTTGTCATTTGTATTTAGCTTTGCGTCTACTAACTCAAAATCAGATTCTCTTAAAAATTCTGATGTACTTAAAAAACCTGCAGATGCATTAGGAGCAATTACAAATGGATTCTTTTTTAAATCCGCTAACACATCGTCTTTTACTTTCCACATTCCAATTGCAGAAGGATCGTTATCATCAACACTTCTTAATTCTCCTGACAAAAAATAACCTATAACAGAACTTCCTTTTGTACCGTCAGTATTTCTCTTTTTTAAAATTGGTCCTGAAAGGGCAAATCCTAATAAATTATAATTGTAATCATCAAACAAAGAAGAACTTTCGTATTCTATACCTCCAAACATCTTATTAGAAGGCCCCTTTGTTGTTACAGAAATAATTCCTCCGGTAGCATCTCCATATTTTGCTGGCAACCCTCCAGTAACAACAGTAATCTGCTCAATACCAGAAGTAGGAACCCCCATATTACCCCTAACCTTAATTCCATCAACATAATAAGTAGTTGCATTACCTCTTGACCCTCTCACATTAACAGCATCACCTTCATCTCTTTGATAAATACCCGCTGTAGTTGCCGCAACAGAAGCCACACTTCTTGTAGGTAAAGCTACAATCTCTTCAGCTGTTTTGGTTTCGCCAGAAAGGTTATCTTTATCCAAAAGAGGTTTCTTATATGCAATAATTTTTACTTCTCCAATAGCAATACCTTCTTGCAGCTTAATATCCTGGGGTGTAATCTTGTTAGCTGAAACTATAACACCTGTAACCTCCACAGTACCGTATCCAACAAAAGTAGCTTTAACCGTATAACTACCTGGATCAAGAGGCTTTATTGTATAATTTCCATCAAAATCTGTAGTAGTACCTCCAATCTGATTTCCATTCTTTTCTGCAATTATATTTGCAAAAGGAATAGGCTCTCCAGACATTGCATCAGTAATAACACCCTTTAATGTTCCTGTTTGTGCAAAGGTAAAAGTTGCAGCAAATAAGAATGCAACCATTAAGTAAATTTTTCTCAACATAATAATGTTTCGTTTAAATAGTTCGAATTTCAAAGGCTGTAAAGATATAAATATTTTTAGTGTTTATACTACGTAAAATCCATTTCTTTTTTATAACATTGCCAGCATGAATATCGTGCATTATATCACATTAATTGCGATATTATCTTTTAGCTGTAACAGTAAGGAGGATTATATCCAAGAAGTCTATGTAAATGAAATTATTGACTTAAGTATGGAGCCATATAACAAATTGATTATTCCAGGAAGCGCAATACTTCTAGATAATATTGGAGTTGAAGGGATTATTATTTATCATGGAGTTGGTAATTACTACAAGGTTTACGATAGAAATTGCAGCTATGAACCATCGCTTTCATGTTCAAGAATTGATTCGCTTGATGATGTGCCGCTTGCATATTGCGGCTGCTGCCCTTCAATATTTGAAATATCTAACACAGGTAGCCCAATGCAACTTCCAGCAATGTTACCTTTAAAAGAATACTCTTGGAGTTTAGATAATAATATGCTTAGGATCTTTAATTAGAACCTAACTTTACTATCTTTTTTCTAATTCTTTTCCCATCAAACATAATATCCAAATAATACAAACCATTTGATAAGCCTTCAATCTCGTTTCTAGAGAATTCATAAGGAAAAAGATGTTGCCCCACAACCTGCTGAATAACTTGCCTTCCATAAATGTCAGTTAACAATAGTGTAACGTCTGTAAATTCTGCATGTTCTATATGTATAGTTAAAGGATGAATATTATCGGAGGAAAAAGGATTTGGCCCAATCTTAACTTTTTCAGAAAATGACATCTCAGAAGTACTTGCTAAAGGGCTTAATAAAATTGTATCAGATAAATACGAGCATCCAAAGGAATCTGTAGCTACTATATAGTAATATCCACTTTGACTAGCTGGAAAAAATGGACTATTTGCTCCCGGAACAATACCATTAATACTATACCATTGTAAATTAGAGTATAAAGCAGAATCAAGCATCCAAGCAGTTGATCCATTATCTGCTAATTGTGGCTGATATGCAGTGTCACATATTATAACTAAAACCTCTAAAGAGATGGCCGTACAACCATATTCATTTACAACAACTAAAGAGTATAAGCCAGAAATTGTTGGCACAATAAAGGTATCTGTTGCTCCAGGAATTGGACTATTATAATGATACCACTGCATCGCGATAGAATCTACTGATGCAGAAATAATATTATTTAACGTGTCATAAACTAAGCTAGGGCTAAAAGGGTAATCATAAACATATATTGTGTCTGTTGAAGTAACTGTGCTTGCAGGAATTTCCATTACTGTATAGTTTATACTAAGACCTCCGCCATTTTCTGAAAAGGTACCTGCCTGTTGCTGAGGAGTAAATGTGAATCCACCACAATACTCGAGACCAAAAGGCCATCCATCATCATCCCAGACGTCAATTGTCACATCCTGACCTGACAATTGTAATGGATTAGAAATATTTATCATTAATGGGAAAGGCTGTGTTATCGCATTAGAAGCACTAACGGATTGAACGACTCCAATTGAACTAGTAATATCATATAACAAATCAACATCACCTATTAAAATATTATCTG
>CEVW01135531.1_pt1 | contig 44002 bp, 28 predicted proteins | sample 427061 | NCBI WGS metagenome assembly CEVW01 (sample SAMEA2623774, study PRJEB7988) | marine metagenome | biome: marine biome (ENVO:00000447); feature: surface water layer (ENVO:00002042); material: "saline water (ENVO:00002010), including plankton (ENVO:xxxxxxxx)" | depth 5 m
ACGTACCTTGATGGCGCTTGAGTATCTGCTCATGTGTTCCGTGAGTTACGTTTACGACATAGCAAGAGAGATGTGTGTAGGACGCGCACTTAGGTGTGAATATAGGTAGTTATGGGCCTAGTAGTATAGTGATTAGGGCTCGATATACGGATATATTGGCGGGCATAGAGTAAGGTATGCTGTGATATGAATGTCAGTTGCGGCGTGCTCAAGGCAGTCTTAAATACGCGGGCATATCTAGTAATTGTTGTTGAGAGCACCCTGCCGACACGAATACGTTGTTTTTTTTACGGGGGGTATTTATCACGGAGTTATTTCGATGTAATGATGCAATACTCCCCCCAAGAAATCTGTGTGCTCCCCCTGCGCAACCGCGTGGATCTGCTGCAGATGGAGGCTCAACTTCGCCACCTGTTCAAGACCGACCCCTCGGCCCACTGCCATGCGCTGCAAATTGCTAGTTATGTCACGTTTCGCAATGAGTGTCTGCGGTTGATGGACAGCAATGGAGATGGTACTGCAAGCGCGTCGCTTTCGGACGGGTATCGCTTGGAGTATGTGAACCAGTGTGTCCGAATTACGCGATTGACCTTCCAAGTGAAGACGATGATGGAAAGCGAGGAGGATCCGATGGATATATAACATTTCAATAGTGATTGGTATGATGTCTCAAGCGTTGGATTGGAAGGTTGGAATAGCCCCAAAATATGAGACGAAACCACCCTCGGGAAAAACAGAGCTTCATTTGCCGGGGTTGAAAGTTGAAATACGAGAAGAAGTTGATATTGGTAACAAAACTACATTGCTGGCGTTGGGGGGCAGGTTAACATACATGCAACCATGTGCTTGTGATGGACATAGAGAAATGTATGAAAGAACGCAAGTTGTGGATACGGAAAGGTACGAAGTGCTGGGTGCTGGAAATCCTGAGGTTGTACATGTTGCACACTTCAACGAGATCAGAGTTCCGGTAAACATGAATGAAGACAAACTTGCACCGGTAGAATTGGATTTGCATATACCTGGCAGTGAAGATATTATTCACAAATCGCAAGAACTTGGCAAGCAGTCTAGAGTGCGCAATATCAACTGGAAGCAAGCAGGTGGTTTAATTTTGCCCATTCAATTTCTTTTAGATAACAGCAAAAAGACTTATTCCGATGTTAGTCATCAGGAAATTGAATATGGTGTTGAGATTGAATTCAAATTTACAAAGACAACCGAGGTGCATAATCATCCGGATTTGGTGAAACATATGATAAAGAGTGAATTTGACTGGCCACGTAAAAATCAAATTTGGCAATCGCGGCCTATGCAGTATGCGGCATTAATCAATGGCATGTGTGCAAAAAAGGATCCCAGGCTGCAGGGGCTACCCGGACTACAACCATCATTTCCGGTCAGTGGCATTAAAGGAATCAACTTGGCATGTCCTGCGCAATACGAGGCATTGCAGCAATTATATGTTGCTAATAATCCCTGTTGCTACGCGCACGAAGTTCTACAGGCATTGATTCGCGTGGATGCACAGCTCGCGGACTTGGCAAACACGGATCGACAAAAAGTGTTGGGCAATTCAGTAAAGCTTGTGGACATGTTTCGACGGGAATTGAATTTGGTGTGTGCGTCCGCCATGGATTACACGTTTGATGACCAGGTCACTCCGTCATTTGTTGTGGAGGTTTTAGCAGACAAGAGTGTAACAGTGGAGGCAAAATGTTGTTTGAGACCAACTGGCGAGGACCATGACACCCAAGGCTTGTTGAAAGTGAGGGACATAAGCTGCAGAGAAGCCGCTGCAAAACATGTAGATGTTGCGGGGTATGACATGGTAGAGCAGAAAGCGTGTTTGCATTTTCTGGCCAGGGGTGGCGATTGTGAAGATGGTGCCAACAGAAATCGACGTGCAGATTTTGAGGCGCAACGGTTGTGTATGAATTCAGAGTATCGCTCGTTTGTGTTTGCCAATGCAAATGCATCAAACCTGTACGGAAATGTTGAGAGACTGCATTTGATTTGTAACAAGCTCGCCAAAGGATTCCCAAAGACTGATGCATATTTTGCCACGGCCACTGCCGCGTCTAGTCATCCCACATCTTCTTCTGAATCCAAAAAAGATTTCAAGATTGCTGGCACGTGCACACTTTCCGAGTGTGAGGCAAAAACGTTTGCTGCACTGTCAAACGGAGGATTGGGCGGTCATGCAATTTTTGTTCACGGGAAGTCCATGGAAAAGATAAAGATGCGGGGATTGAAGCTGGAGGTTGGCATACTGGATCCAAAGATGCGTATAAGTGAGGATACTGCAGTGACGGAGGTTGTCAACGTTACTGATACATTGGAGTTAAATCGAATCACGCAAATTGGAAATCTATCACTTATTGACGATCAGGGTAATACAAAAACGATTCAAGTGGATCGAACTGATTACAGGAACGTGATTTTGTCACAGTATTGTCGGGAATTGCAGCAGAAGCATGGGGTAAAGTATGTCAGACCGTGCCCAACTATGACACAATATGATAACAGCGATCCTTTCAAGACGGACAGTATGAAACAAAACTTTGTCAGAAGTTTATTCACTGCAGGTGGTGTAGTTTTTGGATGTTCTAAGGAAAAAATGGCTGAGTTCAAAAAAAATATGCAACTATGTTCTGGGGTTGATTGTGAAGTCAAACATTTACAAACACTTGTGCAGAACAGTTTTCGCCTTCCAGCAGCTAATTTCCATTCCAATTGGCAATGTGAGGTGTTCACCTTACGGCGTGAGGATATGAAATTAAGCCCTGAGGAGGAAGAAATTGCAAAGATGTGTACGCGAATTGATTCGTGCCGGGCCACACCTGGTGAAGTGAAATGGGACTGGATAATGAAAGCCCCTGAGAGTTTGGTCAAGTTAAATCCAAAACATCTGGGACCTGTAGACCGAGGTCCCGGTTTTGTGAACGTTGCGGTACCCATCGATAAACTGACATTTGAAGAGAAAGAAGCTCGTATGAATGAGTTGTGTGGCGATGAGGACACCTGGACTGACCTTGGACGATTGGGTGTTCTTCAGAGGAAAGTTCCATAAAATCATGTAGTTGAGAAAAAAAACATTCAATTCGTGTAAGATTCAAGCCAACAAACGCGCAATGTCTATTCCCAAACAACTTCAAAGTTTACTTGGCTCAGTTGGTGTGGACAGTAACAAAGCGGAGGAGAGTTTGAACCAACGCGCAATCAGCAACATGAACAATTACATTAAACTGATTAATTACCGTTTACAACTACACGAGCCTGGTTTTGAGAACAATACGCGGGAAGGTATCAATCAGTTGCTATCGTTTATTCATCGACATGTTGAGGAGAATACCTACCGGGGTCGTGATATGGACGAATATTTGTATACATCGTCTTCCGGTCAAGATTGATTATAGAGGTATGTACGAAGCAATGTAAACCAAGACGACGGTTGTCACCATGGATACGTCCAGGGAAATTTCAGTTGTTAGACTGCCAAATTTCAAGATGATTAAAAGAGCAATCGCTAATATTGACATAATATCAATAAAATCTCGAAGTTTGAAATTGATTTCCGATTCAACTTGCTCTGGTGCATTTGGCACCTTAGATCTGTTAGTGCGTGGCTTGCATAAGGCAAGCGTAAACACGATAAAAAACGCGGCCACGTAGAATGACTCACATATGACTTCATTTTCGGTTGGATGAAATATCAATGCGTACACGCCTGCGGTGTGAGCCATGAGAACGTGCAGACGAACAAGGATATTCACATCCATTGCAATAATGCAAGGTGTGAGGATGATGGCAAAATTTCTCGTGAACGAGCCTATTCGCAGGGACGGTGTGTACCACAAAAAAAAACCAACGTGTACTAACGACAGCATGAAAATTACGTATGCCAGCCAGCTTGTACCTGAGAAGTTTGATCGTGACTTGTAAATGCGACTGCAGCTGGCCATGGCGGAGTGGAAGCCCATTCGCGGCGCTGGCTGTTCGCTTTCAGGTTTTTGCACTATTTTTTGTGGCGTTGGTTTTACCTGCAGGTCCAGCCGTTTGTTATGCAAACAGACGTCAAACCCAGGCTTCATTTAGCGTGTAACAAACGGCCTAATATATTCATTTCTGACTGTGTATTTGAAATATTTATTTTTGACACTTGCACTACTTTGGGTATAAAATTGCCGGTATACTCTTGAAAATGCGACCGCGTGTAGCCATCGACGAAGCTCATATTGACAGTCTGAATAGTTTTATGCTGAATGAGCCCAATATGCAAGCATGTTTCAAGCGCTTGATGAACGCGGCGTTGGCCAATGATGTGGAAATCAACGAAAGAGGGAATAAGATTAATGGAAACTTGCAGTCCGTTCTGGTTCCACATTACAGGATATTTTTGAAGAACGCTATGCAGCAATGTTTCATCTGCGGATTCTGTGCCATATACATCCGCCGGCCGCATGGGATACCCCTTCCATTTGTGATGCCAATGGGAAGTTTTTCGTGGACAGTTGAAGTCAACGGCATGCATAGTAAACGGCGAAAATTTGATAATGGCAACAGTGTGTGTCGGTATAGAATCAATGTGATCCACGGTCCGGTTTCAGAGAACGACATTCACATCATCAATTGGCGAGACCCGGTTCTTTTCAGCACATCAACTTTAACAGTGTATTCTCCCATTGATCATTTACTAATCAAGTTTCAGAGGTTGGAGAAGACGTTTGAAATGCTCTCCGAGTGCAACAAGTGGAATGCCGAGAAACACGTGGCGATCACCGAATCCGTGGATTTGAAGGACCAGACGACTTCAGGCATTCAACTATTGGATGAGATGCGGCGGTACACGTTAACTGGCCAGCATGGACATGGCCCAACTGGGGTAATGCGTATGAAGAGCAGAGACAACCATTCCCTAAACACGGTGAACGACGCGACTTTGCACTGGCTAAAGGATCAATTCCAAGGTAACGAGGCTGGCAAAAACGCGTTTTTTCACTGCCTTCCTGCAAACATGAATGTCCAGGAACTGTCCACGATAGAGGCCGGGCGTGAACTTCAAATTGTTCTGCAGGACTTTAGCTCTTCTGTATACGCCTTTTTTGACGTTCCTCGACTGACGGATATTGGTGGGTCTAACACGATCTCATCTGGTGAGCAAATGAATCGCCATCAATATTTGAATGTCCTTGCCACGTGTCAATTTATGGAATACATATCCACGGTGGCATATTGCGTCAGTTTTGGCGTCGATGTAAAGAAGGTGGCCGTGATCATTAGTCCACAGACACGTCTAGAGGTTCATTCGGCCGCGGACATTAAGGCTTTGGCAGACGCGGAAATTTTGAGTGATACCGATAAGAAGAATATCAAGAAATTATTCACTTCTAAAAGCGGAAATTTTTGATTTCAAGCTTGGAATGTGATTTAAGCGATTGCGCGTGGATTATAATGCAGGTTGATTTTCAGAATAGTTATGTGATCGCCGTTATTTTCTTTATGGTGTTTATATGGTTTGCAAAGAATTTTGTGGAGTTACTTGGCAGTATTTGTGTATTACTGGAAAAATGTTCTCTTTGTTTTGGACGGGATTGTGTTGGCTACGAAGCACATCATCTCTGTGGCATGATTACACGACAAACCCTGGCCATCTTCTGTTTTTTCCAACCTTTGATACTATGTCTTATTGAGATCGTAAATCGTTCGCGAGATGGCGACTTCAGTTCCACTGTTGTACTCTGTTCTGTGAAGTTAAATCAGACTGCGCTTGTGGTCAAGCACAACGGCATCGTGAATGGTACGACTGAGCTAATTCTCGACCATGGTAAAAGTTCATGTATGGAAATTGACTATTTGCTCCTGATTATGCCCTTTGCGGCAGTGGTGTCAATCACAACTCTTGCCTGGATCAAGCTAAGCAGCAAAGGGGAGCTACATCAAGATACGATTTGGGACGAAGGAATATACACATCCAGTGAGAATGACGCGGTTTTTTATTATGATCTAACGTATTGTTTTGAGATCTGGTTTATGAATTTTTCGTTTATTATGGCCAGCGCATCGGGCCAATCTTTCTGGACCTTATTTTTTGTTACACAGGCATTAAGTGTTGGCGTATTTTTCTTTATCGTTTCTGCACGGCATCAGCACGAAACTATTATCGAGCACTGGGTAGGAACCCTGTTTTTTCTGTATATAATATGCGTGTTATTGCCATTTTGGAATGAGTTGCTTCAGAAAGAATGCGTGACGTCAATCGTATTGGCCAGTACGCATTCTTTCTGCCTTTTCCTGATAGTGTGTGGTCACTATGTTGCCATGGGAAAAACCACTGCAGGCTACATTTTGTCTCTGCGTATTATTGTAACTGTGATTGCATGTGTAACAAATATAATCACAATGTTAGTTGGGCGAAATCGTTTTTGTTGAGTATTGGAAATTACACTATTGAAATCATGCATTCGCATCTATTGATGATCCCATTTCCATCCTCCCGCTTGGCTCGAATTGAGTTGAGTTTATATTGAAGAATAAATGGATTACTATCGTCTTTGAGAGGAATGCGAACATTAATTGTTTCAAACATGACCAAATTAATTGGTTCTTGTTTTGTGGTAGTTCCTATGATGACACGAATCTCGCGTGGGTCTGTCGGCCAACTTCTTCCCCAAATGTGTCGTTTCTGTGCATCCAAGTCTCTGGTGCTAATAACTATTTTTAGTTTTTGGTGGTGAATGCTAGAGCCTTCGAGCTTTTTTTGAATTGATCCCGCCCGCCTTGCCTTTGTGGAGGGAAATTTTAGATTGCGGAACGCCGACATAGTTCTCAGTGAGAGTCCCACGCCACCACGAAGACGCAAGACTAGATGTATGGTAGACTCTTTTTGAATATTGTAGTCAGATAAAGTACGGCCATCTTCTAATTGTTTTCCGGCAAATATAAGACGCTGTTGGTCGGGGGGAATTCCTTCCTTGTCTTGAATTTTAGACTTAATCATCTCAATTGTGTCTGATGATTCACATTCTAATGTAATTGTCTTACCCGTGAGTGTTTTCACAAAAATTTGCATGATATACGTGTGTAACGCCGTCCTTTATACCAGCTACAGTTTTGTAATTGTTATATTATCCAGGTGCAATGCACTTGCTTGTAAATGCTGCATAGCATTAAACACTGTGGATTGAATCACCTCGGACGTATTCAGGCTTTTGAGTGTGAATTCTGTCAAGTATTTCGGAGCACCCAGGGTCATATTCAAATACAGCACGAGTAATACCCATATGAAATACATTTTCAATTGTAACAGGTCATGTTAAATCTAACTTTTGCAAAAACTATATATACATGTTTTGCCCCGCTTGAAAATGTATTTCTACAAAGCTCTTGTAGGATCTCTTCCAATGTCAAACAAAATGAAGCTAGTGCAGTTAATTAACCAGCATTCGGACCAGATCATAGAACCGATTGAGTTCAGCGCGTACAATTACGGTGTGATATGCCAGAGTCAAGCCACGTATGTCGGGGTTTTTCTAGTAAAGGAAACCGAAACCGGTAATAGCAAGGCATTTTCCATAAGCCACTTTGCGGTAGCACCCAATCATCGAGGAAATGGTTATGGGTTAGGCATGATTTCTCTGATCAAGGATGAATTGAAAAAAGGTGATAGCATCACCATCGCGGCCCCTGAGAGCACGTGTGCGTGGAAAAACAATAAGCTGTTGACGTGGGGGTTTGAAGCAGTAGATGCAGACGCGGCGGGTGATGCTGCTCATGTTGTATATCGACTGCGTCATTAAAATCGAGACAGACACATCAGCATTATTTAAATCAGTAAACTGGGTGATTAATGTATCGGATAAGCTCGTATATCATAGTACTTGTCTTTTTGCTGCTATGGTGTGTATTTTTTTTGCACACGCAGAAAAAGATAAGCGCAAAATAATCCCGTGAATGACCTACACGTTTCAATATATAACATTGAATGTGGGACCGGCACATGTCGTTTGCTACACATAGAATGCGGCCGCCTGAGTCTACTACTCAAGTGTCTACGACGAGTGATGCTACTGCCAATGCAAAAATGAACTTTTTCAGCAATTCAGGTTTGATTGACTACAACTCTGGATCGAATCCGGTTACAAAGACTGCGGCCCCGCCCTCGGGACCGTGCATGAACGAGATTACCTCGGTGAAATTTGAGCCCATTGAGTCGAAGCCCGCCACCAATACAATGTCGGTGGAGGATTCTGCCCGCGCCATCGCCAGGCAGATCACAAACAACTACGTGAAAGGCAATGATGCGGATGTGCAATATATGCAGTCTGAATTTAATATGTTGAGTAGCAAGAAAAAGCCCGTTTCATTTGAAACCTGGGTCTCCGGGGACATAAATCGCAAGATGATGTTTAAATCTGGTGCAGATAGTGCACTGAAAACGCAATATGAAAATCTTCGTAGCAACTTCAAGTCGGTCAAGAATAAGAAACTTGGCTCTGCCGATGCGCCCAGCACCGCCGATAAAGTATCTAAGTTCATTAGTGGCGCCAATGATAGCATTGACAGTCGACTTTTGGCGGTGGAGGAACACGTTGAACACATGTCAGTTGGTTTGGACGACCACACTCATCATCTAAAAATGCTAAAGGATGGCATGAAAAACCATACCAATGTGTTGAAGAAGCTTGCGACGCCAACAACTGGCATCAATTCCTCGCAAATCATGAAAAAGTATGCGGAGAATAGTGCCATGAAGGGGCCCAAAAAACGCATTCTGAATGAGCAAATGGCGAAGAAGGTGACCGGGAGCGTGTAAATTAGAATATAGGAGGTTTATAATAAATAATCAATGTCTTATTTCAAACTTTGGTTTTACGACCCAAGCAGTGACAAAGAAGGCTACCTAAATCATTTTGTCGCAAAACTGGACGGTCCATTCTGCCATTGCGAGCTGCAGTTTCCAGACGGAGCTGCGTGTACTATATACATGGGAACAAAGGTTGTGTTTAAGCAGCGATCGTTCGATTGCGAAGTATACACGTGTGTCAATGTCCCGTGTACTCCGCACCAGATGATGAAAGCGCGGGATTTTGCACAGCGTGAATTTGAATGTGGCACTCCGTTTAGCACGATGGCAATGTCCATGGCATTGGTACCGCTGCTATCGTTTAATAGCAGTGGGACATTTTGCAGTAAACTATGTGCGGATATTCTGAAAGCCGCGGGAATTCTTGAGGATGGCATCTGTACCAACAAAATGTCGCCGAGTGCCCTCTACAGAATTACGTCCAACACCGCGTGTGCGCGGGCTAAACAAACTAAATATACGGGCACGATTGCGCCGATTGGCTTTAAATAAAGTGCATGAAAAGTGATGTTTTTGTTTATGATTTATTTGATACATGTATAAGATACTTGTTACAAGCGCCAATGATCACATGTGAAAAGATGTTCAACGACCGCCGGGTGATCACTTTTTGGCTTTTTATGTGGACGATGTTGACCTGCGTTGTCTTTTTCTGGATTATGTATGTAGACAACTCACCCTTCTTACAGTTTGGGCCCAACTCCCACACAAAACTGTTTGGCGTTGTTTTGAATTCATGGGCAAAATGGTGGTGTGTGGCAATTTACACGTTTGTCAGCACTTGTATTGCCGCATTTGCGGGGGATAGTATTGTTCCTTTCATCACGAATACAATTCAGGATCACAAAACTCTGTACATTCCATACTCCAAGTTTACGTGTTTGGCCATTATCCAAGTATTCACTTGCTACTCTGTTGTCATCAGCATCGTGGGTCTGTTTGTTGCTCTCACACAGATAGACTTCACTTTTGTTCGGTTACTATCGGATTTGATCGTCAATCACATCACCACAGCTTACTTCTTGAGAGGCAAGGTTGTGAATTTGGAGAAGTACAACACGTGGATGGAAGAGCAGACGCCTAAGAATGAGTCAGACGATGTGATTGACGAAAATGATGGTTCGGTGGAGATGAAGGAAGAAAAGGCATTGATTGCAAAAACTCCAAAATCAGATAAAGTTTAAAATTAGGCGTATATAACGATTACAGTCTTATCAATTACATGGCTCCTGGTAAAATTGTTATCAGAATTGGTCTAGAAACAAAGCAGGGGGTTGTGTTGGTAGATAAACAGCTTGTGACTCCTCACGACCTCAAATCCCGGGCTCTACGCGAATCAGCCCTTGAAATACTCAACATTGCGAGTAAACTATCGTTTTCGGATGCAAATCACTTTAATCTAAATATTGATAAGTTAAAATCAATGATCAGCAAAGAAAACATGGACTCTATCATTACAGAATCCAATGGTTCTTCCTGTATCTATATCGACGTTGATTTGTTCAATCGAGAGGTGTATCACGCAACTAATAAGAATGTCGATTTGAAGATTGGTCGGCTAAATGTTGCAAATGAGAAGCATATACTCGAGTTAGATGTACCCGTTGCATCTGTGAAGTACACGACATCCGATTCTCATATCTTTCAGCTGCACGTGATGCATATTTGCTCGGCTACAAAAGACTCAAAAACTTCAAGTTTTTTCATGCAGTCGTACATATACAATGGGTCCTCAGTGTTACTAAATGTTAGAAATATGCTTCGCAAACACGTTCCAGTGGATGAATTACGAATCCGTCATGGTTCTTCCCACTTTGATATGCGCAATGCGGTGAGGAGTCACCACGGTAAACTAATGCGCGACTTATCACTATGTGCTGACGCAGAGGAGATAAGTGTCTACGTTACGCCACACTCTATACAGTGTTGTACCAACATTGATACAAGATGTGGCAGTGACGACAAGTATCAATTTCAGACACTTTATTTGAAGTTATAAATACATACTGTTTACATGGTGCGTGCTCCGTGTAGGGTAAATTCATTGATTTCCCCGTTGTTCTTGATTTGGTCTACGAAGTAGTACATGGTTAAATTGTAGTAAACAAGATACAACCCAGTAATGAGAATCTTGCTATGGTCCATGTGAATCTTTTCAAATGTAAATGGAATAAGTTCTCGCACAACATCATAGCCAATATTTGACCAGAAGAATGCCAGGGCAAAATAGAAGAGTTGGCCGTTGGTAAACGTCTGCACGTGGTTGCTTTCAACCACCTCCCGTGTCATAGTCATGAACGAAAGCGTGGCAAGACCAATGGTGACAAACATGAAAAGACGACTCCATCCAAAGAACTGCAGGGTTTCACTTGCATACGAACCTTCTTCTGGCTGCTTCTTGAAAAGCGAGTCCATGGCAGCAGGCGATGTATGCTTGCATAGAGTGTCGTACATAATCTTACAGACATTGGAGATATGCTGCATGAACCCCGTAATGAACAGGACCGTGAACGAAAACATGAGACTGGTAAGATCTTGCACCCCCGATTGAGCCAGCAGGGCAGTTCCCATACAAGCGTAGCCGGTGATGAAGGGCAAGTCGACACCAATACGGCGCGGGATTGCACCTTCAAAATTGAAATATTCAACGTAAGCCCCAGTAAACTTTGCGTCAGCTATCATGATGAATGCGCGGACAGTTGCAAACAAGCCGATTACAATATATGAAAAGGTGGTGGTAGCCTGATAAAGCGTTGTAAGTACCAGGTAGGGGCTTTCATATGTTCCGTCACGGTTGTTCAAAAGGTCTCGCTTGGTATTGCATCGTTTGTCGTTGGTAGCATCCGTTTCGTCGCAACCCGTAGCGTGGTAATCCTGGGTGTAATTCAAGATGGCAGATACGATGGAAGCGATAGCAATGCACACCACCAGCATTTGCACAGTAATTTTATATGAAGTTTCCTTGCTGACGCTATAACTGTACAACCTATTGAGAACCACTGTGAGGATTCCTAGATACAGCAAATACTGGCCGTTGTCGCCAATGTGACGGGTGTCAATCACGCCCTTATACTTAACCGTGTATTGGGGGATGTGAGTTGCCAAGCAGCTGTCGACGGCGCGGATTTTGAACAATGAGCTCTGCCCAGACTCAGACAAATCCTTTTTAAACACATTGATAGCATTTTTGGTTGTTTCTTTGTTGCGCATGCCAACCCTTTTATGTGGGCCATCAGTGTCAAGCGTGTGTCCAAATTTTGTGTCGGCTGTTGATTCAGTTTCAAGTGCTTCAAAAAGGGTCAACGTTGCTGTGGGGGCTGAATCGTAGTTATTCACAATCTTCGAAGCATCGTGAAGACAGGTGCAAAGTGATGACGGATTCCTGCCTGCGGTGTTAGCGGAAGATTTGGCAGTGTCGTAAGCACTTTTCATGGTGCCTGATGCCAGGCTCTTGACGACATAAGGCTGTTGGAAATTTTCACCGTAATTACCAGCGGCTATGCGGTAAACATAAGTATCTTTGGGGATTGGTGCAATTCCATTGGATACAATTCCATGGGTCGCGAGATCTTGATTCCTGGTGACAGTCAGGTCGGCACCAGAAACAACCGTGACCTTCACAACCTCGAGGTTGTACACAAATTCTGTACCTACTGCCTTTTTGGTGTAAATTGCCAGGTGATCATTCGCCTGCAAATTGGTCATCATCACGTCAATATTGATACTGGTATCCGTTGTAGCACCACCTACAGCTTCGTGAACCTTTGCAGTGTTTCCAGGTCCCGAAAGAATAGAATGATCAGTTGTTTTGAGAACAAGTTCTGGGTAGCAACCTGAAATATACTGCATAACCTCCAAACTTTTCAAATTCCATGCATTCGCATTCATCGTGTCAGGTTTTTCACTGTAGATCAACTTTAACAGATCGCTTTCGCTATCTGCAAAAATCTTATACAGCTGATTATCCACATCAAATGGAATTACATTATGCAGAACAACGTTATCTGGAACTGGCCATAGATCGGAATCAATTCGTCGATTCATAAAAGTAAAAAGTACCGAAACTCCAATTAATACGAGATAAAATAAATTGCACAAATGAGCACCACTCAACTTCATCTCTAGTAGCATATGTGAGTGATCTTTAATACTGAAACTCATTAAACATCACCGCCAAAAGTGACGTGCTTACCCTTCCTTTCAAAGCCAAACTGGCCACTTAAGGGATCCGGAAAGTGTTGCAAATCCGACCAATATTGTAATGTCCAATGCGCGTTTTGGACGTGGGCTTTCATACGTGGAAGATTCCATGTACGATCCTGCACTCTTTCACTGATTTTGGTGCTGGCCTTGATGTCGCTGGACACCTGTTGATAGATACCCGCGCTACTTTCGAGGCTGTGTTTGTCGATGAGAATAGCAGGGACCGGTGCGAGCTTCTTCTCGTACATGTGGTAGTATACACGGGACAATGCCAGGAGAAGACCTTCTGGGGAGGTGACGTCCATGCGACAGAATGAGTTGCGAGCTTCCCATAGCTTTTTTGGGCCAATGTTTGGAAGGTTCATGGCAAAGTCGCAGCCAGTGCAAGCAACCATGGCGGCAAAGTTTTTCGCCGGGCTGCCCGAAAACCCCGATTTCTGCATCTGTCCGTTTAGCCATGACAGCACGCGGAGCATATCGACGTACTCGTATTCACGTTTGGTGGTTTTATCTCTCTGCTGTTTTCCCGGAGGATCCACGTTTGTTTTCATGCGCAAAAGATAAATGTTGTGTTTGGATTGGGTCTGTAAGATCAGCCGCTCCAATTGTACGAGAGATATGGCCACGAAATCACCGTCTGTGCTGATTATGAGAAGTGGGCCGTAGCACAACCACGCAAAAGCCTTGATATCGCACTCGCCGCGCTTTCCCGCGAGATCGGGGAGATCCCTAGGCGTACCGATGAGGATGGGATCGCCGATGAAATCGACAATGATGGTCTGGTTGTTTCGCTTCATGCTATCATCCTTTCCGTAGTGAAGGCGAATGTTGTTGATGATGAGTTGAATAACCTTGACCTTGAAAGTCCGATTGCGCATGGCAGCGGACCAGTTTTCGGGCATGATTGTGGGGAGGGCGTCGTCCGGGCTGAAGTTCATCGCAGGAACGTTACGGCAGCGTTTGATCTGTGTCATATTCTTTGCCGCTGGTACGTGGGAATAGTCGTCGAACCCAATTATGACGGTCTCTGCCCCTGTATTGAACGCTTTATCGATGGTGGAAACAAACTGAACGTTGAAAAACGTCTTCCACTGCTGAATACTACAGCTACACATGAGTTTGATTTGCCCGTCTACAAAAACGGTCTTGGGTGTCTGTGACGCAGGTAGAGTCTTTGTGAATGCATCTGGAACTCCGCTCTTGATGATTTTGTTCCACCCTGCGTCAATCGTCATGGTGTGTGGTGGGATAATGAAAAAGTGTGAACGGGTAAAATGAATGAAAAAAAAACTTTATTGAAAGACTCACGAGTTCCCCATGTAAGCAGCGGCGGATTGCGCCAAGGATATCACCGCTGGCTTCTCTTCTCGAATCAACCGATCAAGATCGGCTGCCCAGTGGGTCTTATTGGTTGTGTTTACATTAGGACATTTCGTGACGAGATGCCCCTTCATTCCGCATTCGTAACAGCATTTCAATCGCCCTCCCAGAGTTTTCTTGAGCATCTTATAATCGTCGAGGGTATGCTCCAGCCGCGACCACACGTATCCCCGGACGTTATTAAAGCCAAACGTCAACATTGCGTGTAGGGTTTCTTCCTCCTCCCACCTTTCCAGATCGTCGGGTATGTAGCTTTTGGGTCGCAAATACGTCAGTGGCGACGAGCTGGTGGTATTCCGCTTGACAAAGTACGCGCATCTGTAGCCTCTACCTTTATGCTCCTCTATTCTGTCTCTCACACTAGACTCCGATTGGCCGACATAGTACTTGCCGTTGTCCAGTTTAAGAACGTATACACCGGGTTTGTTTGGGGGGAGACCAGTGGTGTATCCTCTCAGGGTTTCAGGATCAACGTCGGTGATGTGGTGTTCATTCTCAGATTCTGTATGCATTGGATCCTGATCCACAACGCCATTACTTGGTACAGGTGCGGAAGAAGAGCTGACAGTCGATTCTGCTGCATTATTTTGCGTTGAGTCTCGATCTCCATGTATGACTCGATTTAACTGCTCTGAAATGGACAATGGAAGTGACTTTGAGTTATCTGCACTTGATGTTGATTGACCGGGGTTGTATATGAATTGAGACCAATCGTCACTGCTTGGAACAACATTGGTAGGGTTAACTATATCAGAAACAAAAAAACGTGACGTGGTATGAAGTTTCTGAGGTTGACGTGGGGGCGCAGCAGTGTCGACTCCGTCCTTGACAAAGTATGGGTCGCGGAAAAGCAGAGTTTCGTCGCCTTCCTTTTTCCTCAGATGAAGCAGGATGTTTTGCGGGTTGAGATGCTGTAGTCGTTTAAGCTTTTTTAAGATGTACTTTGTCTGTTTCATGATATCCGCCATATTTGGAGGGGTGAAAAAGATGAAGTGACTCCATGGAACCAGCGTACCGGTGAGTTGAACTTCAAATAAGCCGTATATTTTTCGAGGGGTTTTTTCCGTTACTTGTTTCCAAGTGACGCTATGCTCACTGTCCGCGCTCCAGTGACAGTCCTGGTTCATTTTGAACTAACCTTGTTTTAGACTGTCTTATGTACGAATAAAATGTACTAAAAAATATCAGTCTATGTTACAAATTCAGAGGTATCAATCCATTCTCCGCGGGACATAGGCAGTCGGAAAATGACGTTGCCGCCAGTTGGGGTTCACTAATACTGCCGATTCCGCATAGATTACACGCCTGGTTTGCTCCCCCCGCGCTATATTGACCGTCAGCGCAAGGAGTGCACGCGGCTCTTGGGTTGGATCCCGTGTCTTCATATCCAGGTATGCAAACACAGTCGTATGCACTGGTGCTGATGGGAGGGGAACTCTTGAAATTAGGGCATGCAGTGCATGTGGGACGTTGGTTCATGAGAATCATTCCACCCATTGAGTACGTGTTATTTGGGCATGCGGTGCACACGGATGGATGTGTTTGATTGCTTCCATATCCGGGTTTGCAATTACAAAAGCCTTCGTTAAATGACCCTGTTGCGCCCGACCTCTCATTTTCGGCACATGAAGTACATGCCTCGGCACTGCCCACAGAATAAGTATCTGGTAAACATGGCCAGCACATATTGTCGCCGTGTGGCGAGTACGTACCAGCAGGACAAGGTGTGCAGACATCGCTGCCAATAAGCCCGTACCCTGCTTTGCAAACACAGTATGAAATGTCGGTGGAGCCCTCGCCCACTGTGTGACTGTTTTCAGGGCAACCCTTACAACCCATGGCTGCAACCTCGTCTTGGTACGTGTCAGGGGCGCAGAGGGTGCATATTAGGATCTGAGTTTCATTCCTGTAACTACCCTTTGCGCATGCATGACATGCCTGCAGTTGTCTGATATAACCCAGATCGCATACACAATCATACTCGTCCTGTCCCCATCGAAGAGACGAGTTTCCAGTATTGACAGCTTGCATCACGTGCCGTCTTTGAGAATCAACTGCATCGATGAGATCGCAGATTCCGCATGCCTGGTTGTGATTTATAAAGTACTTACCGTCTTCGCAAAGATTACATTCCAGTAAATTGAAGTCGATTTTGAATTCATAATCGTTACAGCTGAGGCATGTGGTGTTACTCCACGTATCGTGTCCTGGAAAACAAAGACAATCTGTGATCTCGGTCATGGGTGTAAGTAAACTTACTTCTGATTCTGACTGTCCAGAGTGTGTCGGGCATGGCTGACAGTGTTCAGAAGTAACAGCGCCAAGCTCGTCTCTTCCAAATGTATGAATCATTGCCCCCACGCCACAGAGGTAGCATGCGTGCATCCCCCTATCATTTTTAAATGAACCGTGGTGGCAGGGTTGGCAGAAATTCACGCTTCCGCTTACATTTTGAAAGTGCCCTAAATCACACACGCATTGCTCTGAAACACTACCGACAGAGACGGTGGTGTTAGCGCCAAGAGTAGCGCCAGTGGTGAAACTGTGGTCACTGCATAACTGACACGACGTGCTATGGTACTCGTCCGTGAATAAACCGACCAAGCATGCTGTGCACATGGCGTTTGAGACTGTATTTTTGAAATATCCAGGACTACAATCACCGCAGGTGGAATTTTCTTCCGCAGATGCACCTTCAAACCCTTTACGACAAAGACAAGAATTTATGTCGGTTCTGCCTTGTAGAAGTGTTTCTCTTGTGTCGTCGCAATCTTTGCAGAGAGTCTGGCCCAGCTCGTCTTGGTATGTATGTAACGGACATGCCAAACAGGGTTCGGCATTGCCAACGGTGGACATGTATGACTTATTGAATCCTAATTGACACATGGAGCAACCATGGGGTGCATCTTCGCACGCTCCCGAGCACTGGCCGAATACCATTTTTTGGCATGTAGACGCGTCGCAGGTGCATGAATGTATGGAAATGCTGCCTTCGGAACTTGAGGAGCCGTTAACGCATGGCCGGCATGTCCCGTCGATGCCATAGGTATTTGCTGGACAGGGAAGACATTCCCCGCTTAGATAATAACCATCCTGACATTGACACGATGTGATTCCAGTTTGTCCCTCACGTCCCAATGTACTGGATAGAGCAGGGCAACTGACACAGATGTTGTCGTAATACTGATCTTCAGCGCATAAATTGCATGATTGACCAACCTTTTCAAATGGAGCAACACATGAACACGTCAATCGATCGGGAGTTGATTCAGAGTTATTCCAACACGGTTGGCATGCGGTGAGATTATGCATGAACGTTTCGTCCGCGCACAAGGTACACGCTGCATTACCTATCGTATTCTTGAAGTATCCGGGCTGGCATTGTACGCATTGCGATGAATTGTCTTCTTCGAATCCCTCTATACATACGCACTCGGTATGATCAGCGTTTGCAGTTCGCATGTGAATGTCACATATCTCTGGATCTGAATTGCCACCGGCACATCGATATCCTTCTGGGCATGGCAGACAGGATGTGAGACCACCCACGTCTGCAGCGTAGAAGCCGGCAAGACAGAGACACTGGGTTTCCAAATGCGCCCCTCTTTCCAATGTGTATTTATTGGACTCACAAGCAACAATATTAGGCAATGTCATGACCGATTGCGATGGACAGAAATGATTTGATGGGCAAAGTTTACAAAGATCAGAGGTATTCATACGAAAAAATCCATTTTTGCAGACACAATCTTGTCTGTCATCATTTCCAGTGCCGAACGTGATTAGATTTGCGTCCAGAGATGTACAGCTTGTTCTAACTTCATCAACACAAAATGAATTTTCTGCACAGATAAGGCATTGACCGTTATTTGCGCGATAGTATCCAGTTTTGCACGCACAGCTTTCCACACTGAAACTATTTGCTGGTGACGTCGTGTTTTCAGCGCATGCGAAGATTTGGTTTTCGGAACAATGATGATCTGCCGGGCAATTATTGCATATGTCACCAGAGTTAGAGCATGAATCGGGGATTGAACCGTCATTGCAGAAAGAGCCGCCGGGGCATACGCAACGCTGATTGATGTTGACACTGGCTGGATGATCCAGAGACGCAGGAGAGCAGTACTCAATGACACCATCCGCCGAGCCATCGACACTACCATGACATATTAAGGAGTTGTTGCATAAGACGCAGTAATCCGAGACAGTATCGTCCTTTCGGTAATATTCGTTGCATACACAGTCATCCTGTTCGTTTTGCTGTGGCAGGGCCGTGGAATTAGGGGGGCAAGTAACCTGTGTATCGTTAAAACAGAAATGGTCTTCCGGGCAGACAATGCATTCATGCTGGTCATTTGCATGGAATCCGGCGTTGCATACGCAGTCGTCAATCACGTCCATGCCGCCCAGCGTGAGGGTAGTACTATGGGTTGGACACTGCAAAAGAGTATTCCCCCCCGGGCAATAATGATCTACCAAACATCGAGCACAATTATTTGGTTCCCCGAACCAAGAAGGCCGGCAAATACACGACTCAAATGTGCTGCTGGTAGATATAGAAGAGCTGCCCAAGTTACAAGCCGTTTCTGTAAACTGATTAGGGCAAAAGTAATCCTCTCTGCATTCCCGACATGAATCTTCGGCTTCTCGAAAAAAGCCTGTGTTACAGACGCAGTGATTAATAGAATATGACTGCGTTGGCGAGTTTGAAAAATCTGGGCAACTAATACATCGATTTAGTATGTATGGTTCAGATCCGTTGTACCACGTTCCACTAGCACAAGATGTACAGGGGCTAGAGCCAGTGATGGATTTATATTTTCCCGCAGCGCAACTGGTGCAAGCAGAGCCGTCAGGTCCAGTGTAGCCAGCGTTGCATGTGCAGTGTAATATGTCGGAACTGATTGAAGGGGAAAATGAATTTGATGGACATTGAATGCATTCGTTTTCGTTTTCCAGGTCATAGAAGCCGGCGCTGCATGCCTGACACAATTGATTGCCTATATCAGCTTTGACGTACCCTGCAGAACAGGGTTGGCAGACGCCGCCAATTTTCTCATGCTCAACAACGCAAATGCAGTCCAATATATTTCCGCTGCCTTCCAGTGATTGCGTGTTTATGGGACAGTCTGTGCATTCCACAAGCGAAAGCGAATACTTGTTGGCTTCGCATGCAATGCAGGTGTTATTTGCCGTATCCCGTAACATGTCCATGCTGTTGTCAATATCAATAGTCCCAGACGGACAATTTAGGCAGAGAGTGGACCCAAGTACCGGTTTATATGTCCCAGGGGAGCATGCCAAACAAGTACCTCCATCTGGTCCGAAAAAGCCAATATTACACTTGCAATGCGTAACGTCTGTGGACCCTGGGAGTGACTGAGAGTCGGCAGGGCATTCATGGCAAATACGGCCAGAGACTGTATCCTGTGTGTACCCTCCGCAAAAAATACAGTCATCGGCGGTAGTTACAGCCGTGTTGACTGTGTATTTGCCGGCGGTACAAGTGTCGCAAGCTTGATTGTACACAACTTCTTTGTAGAATCCGGTGCGACAAGGCGAGCACGACGCCTCGGGTGTGAGAAGAGGGGGGTCAGTGTCTATTAGAAACGCAGTGCAGCTTTCACATACAGGTTCGTGTCCTTGGTTGCATTCACATCCAGCGCTACCGTCGACGCTTGAACTATGATCAGTACATGTACGGCAGCTCGTTTTACCGGTCTCGTGTTGATACGTCCCTGCCAGACATAAGTCGCATTGAATTGCCGTTGCCGTTGAAATTGACCCTGCAGGGCATTGCTGACATGGACTGTCGCTTATGTCCCCCTTATAATATCCAGGTTGGCATGGCAAACAGTCACTTCCGATCTTTTCATATCCTGCTTCACAGAGACAACTTGAAAGCGATGTTGAGGCTTGACTGCTAAAGGAGTTGTTATGGCATGCCTGGCACTGTGTGGATGCAAGGTTGATGCTGTATGTTCGTTCGGGGCATGGTAGGCATGAAGCACTGCCAGACTCAGTTTTGAAATACCCAACGTCGCAAGCAATACACGTCGTGTCGTACAGGGGAGCTAAACCATCAGCGCCAGTGTATCCCGGAAGGCAGAAACAGTCTCCGCCAGGTTCACTGCGCGCACTCAGCGCTTTGCATTCTGGAATGCAAAGAAGTTCCCAAGGTTCGTATTGGTCGTTGCATGTACAATCGGAAAACTCGTCGGAAGCTACGGGGGAGCTGCTGTGAGCAGGGCAATCCAGGCATGTGTCGGGGGTAATAGCTGCCACGGTTGTTGAATACGTGTTGGCTGGGCATGACAGACATGCGCTGTCGGCCGTCGTAATTTTGTACTTGCCCGCAATGCATTCAGTGCATGGATCTCCACCAGTATATCCCGCGTTACACTGGCAGTCATCAATTGACGAAGACAGTGGTGGGCTGCTGGCATGTTGCTCACAATCGTACTTGACGTTTAGTGTACAGTAAACGTCCGCCCCGCATTCGACACAAGTAAAACCAGAAGATGGGTCTGAATTATTAACCTTGTGGTACCCTTGCAGACACGTGCAATCATCCACGTGCCCGGCCTGACTCGGTGACATGGAATGCGCCGGGCATGTATATCGCATATCTTCAAAGCAATACGTGCCAGGCTGACATTGAGTGCACGGAATGTGCTCGGATCCCACTAAACACAAGCCGAATAAGAGCATCAGAGGGATTATCTTAGACATTTATTAGTAATATCACTTTCGGATATATACTTGTTTTTGAATATAGAATGATAATTTCAATTCAATCATGGTATACCTATGTACACACTTCGCAGGGTTTGCAGACTTCCTCTGGACCGGACGTGTCAGTGTAGTAGTTGTTTTCACATCGATCCGTCCATATTTGCGTGTCGATTTTCGACGTTCCGGAGCATTGTTGATAGTTGGCAGATTTTTTCTTTTCTCTGTTATCTGGCTCACATTCAATACAGCAATCCTTGTTCCATGTATTGGGGTTTGCGTCGAAGCAGGTATCGTCCACCTTGTATCCCGGTGGACAATATGGTAAGTGACTACCGGACAGGTAAGTTCTTGAGATTGAAATGCCTTCTACCAGCATTTCGTCGAAATTACATAAAGTGTTAGCCTGCGTGTTGGTACAGGTTACTTCTTGAACTCCGTTACTTACGTCCGAATCCCATCTATCATAGTCGTGATTTCCGCACGACTCTACGATAAAATACTCGAAAAATCCATTGCTGCCTTGCTTTTCAACCTTCTTGCACTCTTTGCATTCGTAGTCGGATATTGCTGAGGAGTCTCGGCAGCCAGTTGGTTTTTCGTGGTATAGATATTGATTGGCTTCACATGATGTTCTGCAGGTAACACAATCTCCGGCGTTATTTCTTTCGCATCCGGAGTTAAACTCTAAATCGGGGCAAACAGTGCAATCTTTGCATACACCCTCTCGCTTGATTGTATATTCTGATATGCTGGAATCATCACAGTTCTGAATATTTTCAAGTAATTCCACTTGCTTGGTTCCAGTATTTTTCAGATAAATGTTCCCACCATCCGGTTTACCACAGAGATGGACATACTGGTAATCACTGCATTCGTCATCGCAACTTTTGAGGCTATAATCGGATAGGGAAAGATAGTAGCCGTCGGGAACGGGGTTTCCGGTGAATGGTTTGAAATTGAAGAAAGGGCTTGGGTAATGGTCCTCGGTTGGGTCGATAATGGTTGTCCCCATATCACCAGTTAATGCACAATCTAGTTGCATAATTGGTATATCTGTGCATGTCGCTGGATTTTCATCGGTATCAAACCATGTTCCTGATGGACATGAAATACATTCCTCACCCGATGAACTATCTGCGGGCTTGTATGGTTTCAGATGCCCGTCCTGAAAATCCTTGCACTGTCTACATTCTCGCGCCTCGGCAAAACGATACGGTATTTCGTTTGCGAATCCAGTGCATGTACATTGGCTTTCATTTGTACTGCCAGGTGGGCTATACATATCACCTCTAGTTGCGCAATCCGTACACTTTTCGTTTGCCGTGGTTGTTTTGAAATACCCCGATTCACATGGGATGCAGGGATTGTCATTGGTAATATTTTCCTTTTTTGGATCTTCTGGTCGATATCCAGGTTTGCACTCACAAATACCTTCATCTGGTGCGCAACCTTCCAAGATGGCATTATAACTATTACATTCCTCTACACGTCCAGTGCATTCAAAACATTTGGTTCTTTCCTGTCCCTCTACCCGTTTTGTGTATTGATCGGGCCCGCAACTTCTACAGCTACCCTTACGCGTATTTGCACAGTCATGCCAGACATGCCCCTGCCCACACTTTGGCGACTCTGTTTCGGTAATATCGGAACAGGCTGTGCATTGTCCTCCGGGACTTAGTGGATAATGGTTATCGTTACACCAGGTACATTCCGTGTTGTCTGTACACATGTTATTTGAATCTCTGGTAAGATAAGTGGTAAATCCCTCTTCACATTGCGGGCATGGTTTTAACAGGTAGTTTTCATCGATGTAATGCGTAGCCTTGAGCGCTTCAGTAATACTTTCACACTTACATGTTTTGGGATCTCTGGGTTTGGGAACGCAGCCGTGGTGGTTGTACGTGCCCATATCCATGTTGTGATTGAATACGTCGCCTCCTACATTGACACTTTCCTGACAGTATCCCCCATCCGAATCTCGATTGTGTCTACAACACACGCCCTGTGATCCACATTTGGAAGGACATAATTTTCCAATATTGTATCGATAAAAACAAGGTAAATATTGTTGACATGTTTCATCGCCTGTAAATTTGAAATCGGCCTGTAGGTTTGGGCATTCTACGCATACATGCTCTCTTTCTTTGCATTCGTCATAGCAATCTGCAAAGTTTCCAAACTCTGCGGCGTTGCCGTCACTTACGGCCGTTTCATGACATTCTTGTAATGTAGTAGCCCATTGGCCATTCTTGTTTTTGATGGCGTAGTTTAGTTGGCACTTGCTTATATCATAATCATATCCACCAAGACGGTTAAGTCGATCTATATTTCTGTAACCTCGCCGTTGGTAAAAGTCTGAAATTTCCGATGTATATGGTTGATGACCATGCTTGTCTCTAAACCAGGAGCTTCTTGGATCTTTAAAATACCATTCATTCTCCTCAAATTCCAATTTATTAACACAAAAATCAGTTCCGCCGGCTGAATTTCCTATCAATGAACGATGCCAGGGCTGGTCATTTTTACCGTCGAAATCAATCCAATATCTGTCGTCGAGAAATGATACCACGACATCTCCACAAAGAAAGTAATATTTGGCATAATTAAACTCCAAACCCCAAGTTAAATCGTATTTGTCCCGATCCATACAGCATACTTCATCACCTCGTAAGAACCGCGGCAAGTTCTGTGGGTACACAAATTCGATGAAAATCAACCCGAGTACCAAGTATGTAATCTGCCTCATTATAACAAACCATATCTCTGCTTTAATACGTATTTATGAGATTCCAATGAAACTATCAATGAAGGCCGTTCTTGTTATGGTCTATTGTGTTGGTATGTGTCTCGCTGGCTACCCCTCCTTCTCCACCTCCACCTACCCTCTGGTCATCTGCGGCAGCTTGAATGCCGACTACGCCGCATTAACTTCGCCTGGAAATTTTCCCGATGCGCTTCCGGAGACGAACTGTGTGGCAATCGATGTGTGTAGTGAGGTGAATAATCGGGGGGAGTCGGTTCCAAAAAACACATGGCTTCATCGGAGTTTGAAGAGTCTGGAATATGACGGGGAGGCGGCATTGAGTAGTGGGGTGTACAACTATTTCAATATTGAGTATGCTCGAATTCCATCCGGGATCAAAGTTGAGACATGCGCGCCAGATTTTGGCCACTTAGTGGAGACTGGAGAATATCAGTGTGACGAAGAGACCGTCACAAGTGTGACGTCGGGGTGTCCCCCGTACGAATATTCCACACCGCCAGCTGTGTACGCGTCAAATGATGTTCTGCCAAATGTGCAATACTATGTGTCGTACCATTACACTTCTTCATTCCGCTCTTGGTGTTATTGTTACATACAGGACAATAACGCTTTACATAGATTTCTCGCGGATACGTATATTTATGGCCAGAATCCCACGCTCAGATTTGTTCGAGGTAAAACTTACATTTTTCGTCACGACTATCGAGCATCGGAGGCGAGGTATTTGGCTTTCAAGACGGTAAACACTCATGTTCAATCGACTTACAACTATGCCGGCTGTTCAATGGGGTCGTGTAGTTCGAGCAATTGGTGTACTACAACTTGCAACATTCCAATTGACGAACCTCTGGACGTATTGTATTATAACAGCAATCAGAATGGCTGGCCGAGTGGAGTGGTGAACATCATCGATGAAGCTGTCTTGTCGGGACCAGATACATTTCTATCTTCGTGTTTGAAGGCCGTACAGTATGACAAGGAAAGTGAGTTCGATGCTGCATTGTACGGAACCACCCAAATGATGCGATACTCATTTGAAGATGACTTTGGTTGTTTTACCACTGGGACTCCTGCCATGAAGCCTAACAAGTGTTCTGCAAAGTCTCATGCGGTGTTTATTCCTGGTACCGACTGTGATTTCACATGCGAGTCTGGTTACGCCAAGGTTGGAAATGACTGTCTTGTGGATGCATGCGGGACGGGTTACCAGGAGGTGAATAACGAGTGTACGTTGATATGTCCACAGGATGTCTGGGGTTTGGCAGTGTATTTGCAATGTCCCGCGGGGTACAGAGCTGTGTCAAAATGTGATGTGGGCTTACAAGATTTGTTTGCGTGTGAACCGTGTTTGGTACCCCCAGGACAACGTGGGCTTGCGCCATGCACGAATTGCTCTGAATGGAACCAGTGTTTCCACGAACCATGTCCTGTTGGTACGTACGGGGAGAATGGAGTTTGTCATGACTGTGAAGACGGTTGGATGTCGAGTGAAGGAGCGTCTGAGTGTCTGAAGTTCTGTACGGCGGGGATGGAAAGTGTAGATGGAGTCTGTGTGGAATGTCCGGTCGATTCCTTTGCTCTGGCAGGAACGGACCCATGTCAGCCGTGTGCACATGGATTTTACCAACCTGCTATTGGTCAAAGTGAGTGTATTCCCTGTTTTGTGGAGCCTGTCAATGTCACAGACGTTTGCAAGCCTGGAGAAATGTTGATGAGAAGCGTGGCAGAACTGGATGCTTACTACGCTTCTTTGGACGCGGACAAGCAGAATACCTATGATCTATTGGCGCTTTGTGCTGTGTCGTACGCGTGCATCCCGTGCAAGCCTGGGTACTTTGAAGTCAACCAAACGTGTCACGAATGCCAGCTGGGATACTACCAACCAAATTTCATGGAGACGGAATGTTGGGAGTGTGGGGAAGGGTATACCACTACATCCACGGGAGCAGATGACATATCGGACTGTGTGTGTATGCCGGGATTCGAGATGCCGCATGTTATTACGTAAACATATAAACTGAGGTGAAAACAACCGTGACTAGAATACTGACCATCTGCCATTCTTTGACGACCGAGGTCTTCCGGTTCACTTTCACAGTAAACTGCGCTGCATCCGTGGAGTACACAACGTCATCCACGGTTGCAACCTGGCGCAGGTAGTCCGTCCAGTTCATACAACTGGAGCTTGTGGAGCTGAAAGAGTATGAGTAGTATCCCGGCAAACACCCCCAATCACATGACGTCCGCGTTGGTTTCCAATTCCAGGTCTTGTTTTGCAATGATTTGGCGGGTGTATTGTCGTACTTGCAATCTTGGCACCCTGTAATGGTCCACTTTTGGTGGTTTTCACATGTAAATGAGTACCAAATTTGTCCGGATGCGGTGGGGGTGGGTATAATTGAAGCTTGTTCCTGGCACGTGTTGGTAGTCGCATTGAATTCAAATCCATCATTGCATGTCCATTCACACTCGAATGCGTATTCGGAATTCGCCGGCTTGTTATCACATGCAGTGCAGTCATCACAGTGCTGGCGGGGACTGGAAATCTTGAATCCAACTGGACATGCGTGCTCGCAAAGTACACAATGATTGTCTGTATCGCGAATATGGTTTTCGGCGCAGGATTTTGTACAGTTAATACCCGTGAAAACTTCACCGTAACTGAGATCATCCGTGCATAATTCACACACTCTTTGAATTCTGTCTGCTGGGTTGCATGTAGTGATTTCGCGCATTCCCTCGCAATCGGATATGCAAGGTTCACACTGCGAGTCTTCAGTCTTTGTTCCTTGAATAAATATTTCGTTTTCAGGGCAAGTCTGGTTACTGTAAGCAATGCATGTAAAGACTTCGTCTTTCACGGGTATTGACATGGACAAATAGAAGCCATCCTTACACTGTTGGTCACAACTGGATGCATCGTTAAAACTTCCAATAGAAATAAACTCTAGATTTTCATCATCTCCAAGTGTAGACGTGCAGTCTCCACACTCAGTGCAGTTTCCCTCGTCTTTCAAGTACTTTCCTACGTGGCAGATATGTGAGCAGTTTACGCAATGTTCCTCAGGACCCGTTCTTTTATGAAACGGATGGAGACATATGAGTCCACAATCGTTGTCGTATTCGTAAGCAGATTCTGGCAAAGCATTGCCATCCTGATCGGTTGCGGATGTTTCTATTCTGCAGTCTTTACATTCAAACGATTGCCATGTAACTGTTTCGGTCTGATATAGATCGCAGTCATATTTGATGCTATTACTTGGACACTGATCGTCCCGAGGTATGGTTTCGGTGTAATTTCTGGAAACCATGGTAAATCCAGGAAGGCAAGAACCAGGACAATCCAAGTTGAAATCTGTTGCATCTGTGGAATAAGACCCGTTTTCCAGGCTGGGAACTTGCGCACACACCTGCCAAAAACACATGCATAGAAGCAGAGTGTGTAGGAGATGACTCGGTTGGTTTATGCCCATTTCTTCTATAGATATTGGTCTAATATACGACACCCGGTAATGGACAGGTTTGTAAGTTTCTTCTGCTTTGTAAAAAAAAATAACGCATTCGTACTGCGGCGAATGCATGTCAACCGCATACTATGCGCAAACTCGACATCAATCAATATCACGTCATCAAGGCCGGAATCGAGCATAAATCAGACACTCCTGTGAAGATACAATCTATTATGTCTGTGATGGAAAAGAACGAGTCCTACATATGGTGGTTGCAGCCCCGGACTGGAAATCTCCAATCACAAGTAGCTTCCGTGTGTATAAATGGAACTTTCTACGCCCTGAACCTGAGACTGGAAAAGATCATTTTCAGGCATATCCGTCTAACCAAAAACTTCGTTAACGTAGAGCTGCTAGAGGACGGAACCAAGAAGCTGCGCATTCCAGTCCGCTTATTACGAGAGAAATTACGCACGGCTGTGAGATCACAGGTTATCATGCTCTGTTATGTATGATACATGTTTACGTATATTAAGCGCATGTGTTTATTGCACAGGCAATGCAAAAGTCAGCCAAGTTAATTAATTCAGGGCAGCGGATACACAACAGTCGCAGAAAGGGTAAGACAGTGAAGTTTTCCATTATCGACGTCAAGCAAACTCAGGATTACTTACGGGAGATACGTGCGAGTCAAGAGCATAATGGCGTCTCGTCGCTGCTACCGTCTGTGAATAGTGTAATTAATCAGATGAAGCGAATCATGAGCATCGAATTTCCCCATATGAACCTTGATGACGTCTTTGTGAAAACACCACCTACACCCTGTATTTGAGTTGATTACCAAACGCCATTACTCTGTCTGTCGGTGTGATAATAGATTGCTCTTTTGAATGTGCAGAATGTTTCTCATGATCCTTCTTAGCCTGCGTTGATTCGTGTTTTTCCATCTGCAATACGAGCAAGAGGATCAGGATTGCGATCGTGGTACATAGTAGAGTCACGTACAGGATTTTTTCAAACTTGCAGGTATCAAATTCAGGAACTAGAGTGTCATTGTATTCATTAAACACGTAGCTCAAAGTTTGCTTTTCATTGTGTTTCTTGCCAATGAGACGACCAAGTACGCTGAGCACTATTAAGTCTGCCACATTTTGCTCCGAAAGGGTGACATCGAATGTTGTATCAGTTTCAGATTGAATTATATCCAAGTTGAATTTCTTAGTCTCGTTCTTGATCATCTTTAAACGTTCGCTGGTGCATAATACCGTGGTGGCACAGTCAGCACTACAGTCGTTGCATGTACTTTGCGGGGTGTCGCCAGTTGCTGAATTGATATAGCGTGTGAAGCTTTTCATGAGATCGCAACAGGTCAAGCTTACACTGGTATTTGCTGAGACTGTGTAGAGAGTCACCAGAAAAAACAATATCCAGGGTCTCATATTTCAACCTCATTTGAGATATCTTATATCTGCCTTATCACCATTTTGTTTATTGCCATCTCAAATTTACTTCTAGAGCCATGGCTAAGTGCATGGTGTGTTCGTTTGGGCTGCGCGCATGTCCGCCGCGAAGTGCCGCGTTTACTGTCGTGTTTGGCCATGCAGAGCCAAAGGAGGTGTGGGCCAAGATGGTAGAAAGAGCCAGCGCGACATCAGTGCCTGGTGTCACCGTGTACTGCAAAAAATGTCGCTTCATCCGCGCGGTTTCGACCCAGACGGACGCGACGGACGCACTCGTTTCACACGAAGTAGAATGGAACGCGTGGAATGTCAGTCCATAAGAGACTGTAGGAAATCATCGACGTCGGCTTGGTAATGATCTGAAAACAGGTTCTCTGTCAGCATTGAAGGCCCATTGCCATGATTGTCGTCCTGGGCATCATCTTCTTGATGTATTGTTTCAGTGCTTGTCTGTTCGGGAGGTGGGGGTGGTGGAGTGTGGATTAAGATGTCTGTATATGTAGATTGTAGAGCGCCATCCATCTTCGCCATTTGTCGCTTGATTCTCTTGTTAGCCTTGTACTTTGTCTTGTTTTGTTGGTATGAGTTCGATTGGCGGTATTTGAAGTTGGTGAACCACTTGCGCACTGCAGGTAGGCTTTCGGTCAGTTCGAACTTGTTGTACATGTTGACGACGTCAACATGATCAGCATTCTTGTTGGCAGGCGCCCATTTGTTCAACAGTGCCAGCGTCCGTAAAGACATGTTGGACGGGCGGCCAACGCGATTCTTCGCGCTGGGATGCGTGCACGTTGTGGGGTCCGGTGGCGTTGGTATCGTAAAAGGTGTCTTCGCAGGACTTGGGCTGTCCATGTGCATGTCTTCGTTGATGTCTCTGTGGTCGTATGTGAGTCTGTGCACTGGGCGGCGTTCTCGCGCGGACGGGCCCATGTTCGTCGGTGCGCGGCCAAACCTTTCCGAATGTAATAAAAAAATCAGTAAAACCTCAAAACAAAAAAAAATGGACCATAGGGTCCTGAAACGGTACCACATGGTCTGATATGCAATAAACCGATCTCAAACTTTTGGCTGTATCTCAAATTCGAAAAAGTTAAACACGATGCCGGGATGGAAGCCCCGTCATCACGAAACGCGCAACGAAAAACGTCGCATGCATGGGCGAACTGACAAGAAGCGCAACAGTGGTGGTGCTCGTATCAATGCAGAACTCAAGACTTTTCTTCGGCATTGGATAGAGACGGCTGAGAACACCACGATCGATAGCATTCGTGATTTGATTGCAGAACATGATATTGCACACTCGGCAGAGCAGATTGCCAAGTGGGTGTCCAATAATCGCATGCCGGTGACCATGGAGAAACGTCGTCAGTATGAGAACGCGCGGTCTGAAAAGCAGTTACGGCAAAGGTACAGTTCACGAGACAATTACAAAAGAACCCCAACTCCATCGGCGGCCGGAATGCCATTCACATTTACTGAAAAGGACGTGCTGGAATCGTACTTCAACACAATCACAAATTCACCTAGCATCAGTGAGTGTTCTGCCATTGCAGTGAAACACGGCTGGCATCATAGTGAATATCAAATTCAGAAGTGGTTCAAAAATCGGAGGCGACGGGACGTTGACAGGTCTCGAAGGAATGCAACCTCGATGCAGACACCGAACACAGCTGCGGTGGTAGACGAAATGCCGACGGCGATGATGCAAGGATCAACTTTGAGTTTCTTGGTGGCCGACAACCATGTGGATTCCGCTTATGCTTTCCATGACTACAGAATGGACGAGAATATAGCAACAGTTGATCAGACGGTAATTGAGTATGAGCCTATAGGTGACTTTGACGACGATATTCTACGTCTGGATGGCTTCGACCCTATTGATATGTTTCAGTTTTGAGTTTGTACGCTTTAGTCTACACTCTCTTTTGAATATCGCATGACATATAAGATACATGCCGCAGCTTTCAATGCGGGGATTCATGATACTCTTTTTGATTTTTACCCTGCAAAATCTTAAAGCTGAAAACGTTCTTGTAAGCATCCAGTCTCAAAGCGAGGAAGACATGCATTTATTGACAGCAAAAGTGGACGAGGATTTACAGCAATCCCATAGCGGTATGAGACAGACGCTTGGTGCGATCGAAGCCACGATGAGTCGCGTGGTTGACGTGGACTCGGAGTATTTTGTTGCCCCCGCGCTGTCAGTGCCCACTTGGAGTCTCTTGAAGGACGTGAGTTTCAACGCGAGTAAAAGTGAGTGGACATTTGAGTATCATACTATGCGGGCTGAACCAGGCACTTTAAACCAGTTCAAGCGCGTTCTCTATTTCACAAAGCAGGGAGTTGCTGAGAGTGGAGACGTTAATAATGAATGTTTACAGGCTGATATTAGCATAGCGGACTGCCTAGATTATTTAGAGGAGGCTTACACGGTACCCACTGCGTTGAACGATCCAGCGCAGGATTATCTGATATACGACGGACAAGATTCCAGTGACATCCACACTGTATTGTCGGATCACCCACTCGGCTTGATGCAGACATTAGTTATTACGATTCCTCATACAAGAATCCGCAATGGTGAGCTGGCGCTGGCAAAACAAGAAAATTTTACCCATCCAACACTAGGGTTACATACGCAATGGACCTTTGGTATTGGGATGTTGTTTCACGGGGTGGGTTCGAATATGGTCATATATGACGAGTTTCATCTTATTGAGAATAGCTTCGCGCAACTCGCCATTGCCCGGACAAATTCATATTCACTAGCCAGACACGTCTCGTTTTGGACTGAACAGGTCCAGTATGACCCAACGATTCGCATTGCCACGGTGGAGTATTTCCTTTCCAGTGGATACGAAATCGATACCATTTCCGCCTCGTTGAATGATGAAATGGTGACACAGACTGAATGCGCTGAAATGCAGACCAAAATTGATGCGTTGGCGGACAAAAGTTGCTTATACACGCATCAGTTATGCACCCCAACTGTATTACTGCGTGGAGATTCGAACGACCTCATCTCCTTCGCAATCCCCCTTCCTGATCGCGCTGTTGAAGGGTTCAAGGTGAACACACAGCTGAATATGAAGAACATGGAAACGGATGCTGAAATCATGAGTACTCTCAACTTCAACACCCAGACCAACCCACAGGATGTATGTTCAAGTGCTCAGACGGAGACCTTCGATCCTTCATCCCATGTGCAGGTTAGTTTGTACAAGGGGTATTCGTTGGTGGTACAGCACGTCGACAGCACCTTCACTGTTGAGAATTTTACCGTCCAGAACATTTCCGACGACGCGCAGGGTATGCCAGACGCTCTGATGACGCTGGTTTTCTCGCCCAAAGACGAGACGGGTGATGCATACTTTGCCGATTTTAGCGACGAAAATATCCAGCTAGATGAACTGTATATCACACATGCTCTCCAAGATTCTACACTTATTCCCGACTCAATCCAGAATAATATCACGGGGGTTCCCGTGGCGACTGGTGGAACGGTTGCGACGGGGCGGTCGCAGCTTCAGCTTGACGCGCAACTACTGCACAACTGTCCCATGGAGTATACATGGGATGCGTCAGTTGAATGTGTCACTACGCAGGACTGGACGCTAACAGGAAAGAAAGCAAGAACAATCTCAAGTGGAGTCAACACTTACTTTGTTCATCGCGCAACATTTCAACCTGAAGATTTGGCATGGTTGCAGTCTCACTCTATTTTTATTGAGCCCACTGCCGCTAATACATTTTTGGATAGTGTGAGAGATCTGGTTTCAGATGCTACACGGCGGGGCAATTCAGAGTTCTACTTCATATTCCCTGTCTATGCCTGGTACGACCAAAGCCCCATTGGTTTGAAGGATAAAGCGCTGGTTAGTTTTGCTTGGTCTGTTAGTAAGACACCCGTAACATCGAGAAGATTGCTGCAGTACACTCAATACTACGATAAACGTAAACATATGAAGAAACGGCGCGAGAGACCGGGGGTTCGAATATTCAAAAAAATGCCCCGCATCGAACTTACACAGAAGAAAGTAGAACGCCGCGTAGTAGATCGTTCTCATCGCCCTTCGTCGTCATTTAATTTGGCAAAGAAAGTCCGCGCGTTGTTTTGAACTAAATAAAGGCCATGGTCGCGTTAAAGTGAACCTACGTCGTTTCGAATCTCATTGCATATTTGCCTGTGACTGTTCCACCCCTTTTTTTGGCACTCTGGCGAGCAGTAGTAGATTCGCTTGCAACCGTTGCAGCATAAAAACGTATAGTTCTCTCTCGTTTTGGCGCAGAAGTTACAGGATCGTCGGAGCAACTTACGCGAATCCTTGCTGGCGGCCCAGAGATAAAAGGTGACGGTAAACGGCTCGCTGACGTCGCCAGTTCGGACAAAGAAGACCGCAGACTTGTTATCCATGTGCACGACGGCGTTTTTCCCGGCCAGAGAGAGCATGTTGTCCACCTGTCCATTGAACTGACGAAAGAGTTTGGTCGTCATGGGCTGGAAGCAAACACCATGCGTGTCCATGACCCAATTTGTCGGCTTTTCTCTACCGTTAATACCATGCCAGTTTTTGTCGTCTGGGATCGGGAACTTGAGCATGTCGTGTGAGGTCATGTACACCACGTCTTTCATCATGTTCAAGTTGTATTCATGAACCTTGCTCACTGGGCAACACAGCATGAGCGCAATGCTGTAAAATATGTGGATCCGCGAACCATCTTTGTCGTCGTAGACATCAATCAGTGTCTCGTCCTGTCGGTATTCGGCATCTGTTTTGGCGGCAATGGCTTGCTGTTTTTCGGCCAGTTCCTTGGTCTTCTGCACGCGCGCCATCAGTTCCACGGGATCTCGCTTCCCGTGCTGCCATTCTCGTTCCGCTTCGCGTGCAGCAGGGTTATCGGGAAGGACGCCAGTGGTTGCGTACTCACATAGATGTAGAACGCCCTCGTCGAATGCGCTTCTGTCCATGCTGTTCTCAATCTCGTTCCAGTCCATGCCGGCGTTGATGGAGTCTTGTTTCAACTTTTTCCAGGCACTGTCAAGAAATTTGGATGCTTGCGCAGTTATTACGCGGTCCTCTCTTTTGGCATCTCTGCGCGCCTGTTCAACCTCTGGATTGGCCTGCCGCTCGCGCCGAATGCGGTTCTTCGGCATGTGGAAGGGCTTTTTGGAGGGGTTCCGAAGAAATTTGAGACTTGGACCCTAGGGTCCGTGACAATCGCATCGATTCGCATTTCTACATTTTTTCCGCGAGTTTGAAAAGATTCGAGATACGATCTCTTTTGAATATATATCATAGGTAGAATATACCTAAAATGTGGTTGCTGCTGCTGGCATCACTTCTTCAGGTACTTTTGATATGGGAGCGGCTGCTGTTTCGTCTCTTGGTTCTGTTTACAGCCAGTAGCCGAACAAATTCAAAAAAGCTGGCGGATAACTCTGTCTTGGGGTCTTGTGCTGGCAGTTTCTGGATATGGATGATCTCACCGGGTCAGTTGGTACTTGGTATGATGAACGTTATCGCCAGAAACGCGATAATGTATGCCGTTATTATTGTTCTATGTTCAGGTCTGTACGTAATCAGCGTAAACACGTCAGAATTCATTGCCGAATATACCAAGATTTACAACAGTGGGTTGGGACAGGTAATTGACGCTTATCTGCAGGTATTAAACTTACCTTCAGTCATTTTTCGGGGTCTTGTTCCAATTTACAACCTGGCTGTCCAAATAATTTTGAAGTTTCTGTACTACGTTGCTGTACCCTTCACGCGTGTGAACGAGGATGTGTTTCCGGAGTTTATTGAAAACGTTTCTAATGCTCTCATGGCTGTGGTCATAAGTGCCAAGACATATGTATCGCACGTGTATACTTGCGTGTTTTCGAGCTTGGAATCGAATGAGGTGGGTGTGGCGTTTCTTCCACTGGAAACACAGTGTTTTGCTAATGTTCAGTATTATGAGTTGGATTTGATGACGCCGGGCATTTATGTGCGGAAGTCCGCCTTGAGTTTGCAGCGAATGCTCGTCAATAGCTGCGGACCTATGGGCGTCATAATAGAAATGTTTATGTTCCCCCTTCTTGATTTCAATTTCTACAAGAACGTGAACAGTCTCGTCAATGTTGTACTGCATGTGACGATTGCTTTGCCGGTAATGACGTTTAAGCGTTGTGAATATGGACAATCACAGGATTCCTTTACGGGTGTGGAGAAAACCGTTATGTGCATACCAGACTTCAGTGCTTTGTACGCGGGGTTGTCTGTGATGATACGAGCAGCAGGGGTCATGATAGACAACTGGTTGAATGTTGCTGCGATACTGATTGAGCGGGCCGTTACTGGCCGCGTTTCTGTTTCATGTGACTCTGCTTACGAACAGCGTTTCAATATGACACGTGCTGGGGAAATATTCGGCGTTGGTTCGGCGTCTTTGAAGATTGTTAGCATGACTGACCGGTTGTTTGCCGTCACAGACGGTTTCTCTACCGAGTACCATACTACGACGGTGACCGATCACACGGAGATGGCGCTTGGTAACTGGCCGTTTCAGGTGAACGTGGGCTATGGCGTGGCAGCGGTGCAGCATGGAGAAACAGCGGACATGGACGAAGGGGGTGACATTCGAACGGGGTTATTGGGCTGCCAGTGTCTCGATGAAGTAGACGCGGATGGCGTGCCAGGCATACAAGTGTGGTGTGCTAGTGTTCCATACACAGTTCACAGCGACAACGAGACGGAGTATAACGCGTCGACGATCCACCGAGTCAATTTCGACTCTGCTATCACAGGGACTTATCTGACGTGTTCAACTGCCAAAATTAAGGTGTCTACCCTTCGCTTTTCCCAAAAAAGATTCTCTACTGAACTATCAAGAAAGCTGAATGCCGAACAGAACAGTTTATCTACTGAAATATATGAGGACTTAGACGTTGACTCTCTTTCGCCCTTCAATTTGTTTGGAATGTCAGGGACGCAGCAGCCACGAACGTATACTGCGGATGCTGTGATATACGTCCAACCACTGTGCTATGACGGTACAAGCCAGCGCTGCCAGAAAGATACGCATAATTGTTTTCCTTGGTGCATGGGACTTCACATAGCCGGACAGACTGGGCAGAATATCACCATGTACAATGCACGCCACTGGGATGATACGGTTGATATGAAACAAGTGGATTGCGCGGTGCTTACGGCAACGCAGAACTGTGACCCTGGAAGTAGTCAGGGATTTGTCGCCAATGAAGCATTCAATGTGCATACGGCCGAGGTCTGTCGACAGGGTTGTACATTCGACTATCACGCAGAGACGTTTATGAGATTAGATGCCATTTCTGAATCTGAAAAGAATCAATCCTTCTTGAAACAGAAAGAACTAAAGCCAAGCATACGTATCGGCCAGCAACCCCTTGTCGTGGCAGGCGACATTATGCTTGTTAGGGAAAAGCATACAAACGAACTGGTAATGAACCGCGTGTTCGATGTAAGTCGGGGGTTTTTTACAATGCGTACGCAGCATTTAGCCCTGGTAAGTAACGAAGAAACCGTTTCGATGACGCAGTGTGAGACGCAGGACGAAGACGAGTGCTTCAGCGATGCGGCGAAAGAAAATCAGATTATTGATCCACCGAGTTACCGTTTAGAATCATATAACGAAACGCCGACCACCGTGTCGGAGTTTGGTGTCCATTGGGCGGTCAACCCCGCGGCTAGCGCCTTGAAAAATAAGTATGAAGACTGTGCAGCTGATGTTCCGACGGGAGGGGTGGACACAGTGTCTAGCTACGGCAAGGCCCGTGTGTGGACATTGCGTCCCGTACGAAAAAGCAGCGCAACATCGGCCGGAAGCGGCGGTCTAGTTTCCTACATGGTCATACCCAATTTCATGAGAGTGGATACCAATTGCAATGAAATCGTGAATCAGAGGGTAGTGGATCTTGAGTACATCAATGCTGAAAATATTCTCGTGACCGTTTACCGGGCCGCGCCAAAAGACTATGACTATAAGACGGGCAACGTGTACGAGGGTCGTTTCTTTGAATATTCCATGTATTATCTGCATCCCAACCGCAAAGACTGCACTGAGGCTGAGGAGTCGGGCAATCATTTTTCATGCTGGCAGTCCATTAGTCGTGGACCGTTTGCATCATCCGACTTTGTAGAGGACAAGATTGGCACGTTATGCCCAAGCATGCGGCGAATTCCGGAATGGGGGACAATGGTGACAGAGATGTCGGTTGCGGCATTTGGGTTCCTAAAAATATTTCTGGACGTGATCACGGTTTTACCCGCAGCATCATCCGATATCAATTCCATTTTTAAACAGCCACGGGAGCACTTCACGTTCCATACTACCCTGGACACGGCCGGAGAGACATTTTTTGACGTGGAGTCGATCATAAGCTCAATTGACAGGTCCCTCATGATTGCAGCTCACACCGCGCCTAAACTTTTTACCTTGTGGGAAGGGCGGCGGGGATACAACGAATTGCAGCCGCAATTGATTGCTTCTGCAAAGATTGCTCAACATGTTGCTGTCATGGACCGCGTAACATGGTATGGTGGGTCCAGGTTTGCCCAAGGTGTCGCAAATCAAGCAAATAAAATAACTAAGCCAGTCGCTTCAGTTGCCGGTCAAGTTTACAATAAAATTCCATTCAAAAAACAGATTGGTGAATTTGGTTCAAATGTTTTGAAGTTTGTCGACCAAAGACTGGCTCAGCCTCTGTTCAATATTTTCAAGAAGGCGGTGGAGCAACTGCCAATAGAACAGGCCATGTCATTGGGCTCAGCCGTCATGGGTCGGTACATGAGTGCCGGTGGATTGATGCCAGCGAGTCCGCCAAGCATACAGGTGGTCATGGCAATGCGTCGATATATGAACATGTTAACGTCGCAGTTCAACATGAATGTTCGTTTATTTCGACTGTTTTTTATGCGATTGCTGCAGATGGGGCAAGTAGAAGATGACGGTATCTCTAGCTTCATATCATCTATCTTTTACGAGATGGAGTATGATATTGATCGTTCCTATTTTGAGAGTATGCGCGTCCAGTGCGATGGACTTGGCCAGTTTTTTGGTCGAAATGTTGCGGGTAATGCAATCAAGCAAACGTGTCTGATGATTCCTGCAAGTATGCGGTCTACTCTACGGGCAGTAATGATTTTTGTCGTTGATTACAGAGCAATGGATTGTATTTGTAGGCTCTCCAGTGAGATTGATTCTGTTGATTTCATCGAGCGTGAATGTCTACCACGAAATAGTCCATTCTTCATAAAGTCACTAACTCTTGATTTTGTACGTGCGGACGTGAACACGCAGAGGGAGATGTGTTTTGCTTACATGGATACCGCTAATCGGAAACTTTTAACGGCCTATGACCCACTGTTCAATCACATGTACCAGGCAAGTTTGAACCTGGGTTCGGTGTTGGATCGGATTCTGAGCTGGGGTGGGCTATTGACTAGTAACTGTGCAAATTTCCACGCCTCTCCGTATGTTCTCACGCTGTTACCTGAACCTAACGACTACTTTATGGGGTGTCTGAAGACGTTCGACTGTCGCTCCAGATGCCTAGACACGTACGAGGCGTTTGAGCAAGCTTTGAACGCGTACTCAGTTACGCCCACACAGGATATCGTCCACACATCGACGGTGCAAAGTCGTTTTTTCAGCGTAGAGGATGCTGAAAACGGCCTGGATTTACCCCCCTTTGCCATATACGGCATGACTGAGCTGAGCGACGATGCGTGCACACGGGTTTGCAGCGAGACCAATGCCGACAATCGTTGCATGGCGGTTGCGGGGGTTTCCAATGAAAACCGGATTGGTCTCGCGTACTACTGCATGCCTCATAACTTTATGGATAGCGTTTACGAATACAGAGGGCTTAACTCGGAATTCAGTAGTCAGTTTACGTACTACAAAGACGACTGGGAGCAGACGGATATTATCAGCAACATATACATGCTGACAGTGGATTCAGTTTTGGAGGGACGGCCGGAGATGCTCTTGGTTTCAACACAAAAGCGAAGCGACCCCGATCTTCAGAGCCTATGGGTTTTCACGTCGGATGGCGACAAATTCCTCCTCACCGAGACGGAAGCATTCAACCCAGACGTGGCCAATGGTTTTGCTTTGAACACAATCCAAAGCGTTCGTGTTCGCCCGGGTAAACGTTCTAACGATATGGACAGGGCGGAAATTCTGGTGAAGGGCGCGCGCTTCGAATCGCCGGGACGCGATTATGAAAACATTGAGTTGGTTCACGTGTGCACGACATATGATATCTCCATCACAAATTTTCTGGCTAACTTGGGCATTGACGATATTGACGACCAGACGGCGTTCAACGCCAGGGTGAACAGGAACTCCAAAAAATGCTCCGAAGACTCCGTCTATCAGGAACGATATGACGACCAGCGAAAGATCATATGCCTAAACAAGAACTGCGACGACCAGCTGCGCATACCAATGGGAAACTTCAGAACAACCAACATGGTGCGATACAAGTCAAACGAGGAACACCCCGAGACCGAATACACCGCTGCAAACCCACAGTCCAATCTGGCCAAAATACTGGCCCTGGACCCGTCGTATTCACTGATTCGCACCGCGGATGATAGTTTCGAAATCAATCGCAAGCTCATTTCGGATCTATCCCCTCGGTCTATTCAGACATGTGACAACAACGTGGATGAATGTATCAACCTCATTGTGGTTGGCCGCCTGTCCGTGGCGCAATCGTGGATTCATAACATCTATCTCACAATCAAGAACGATAATACAGTGTCGTCTCAGATGCTGGGAGGTGTCAATGTAAAGCAAACTACAAAGACAACGGTGGTGTGTTCGCTGGATAATTGCGCGGCGTGTGCCAATTCCGAGAGCTCGTTTCTGGATATTGACCTGCAGAACAAGTGTTACGCTGCTTCCCAATGCGGTGTAAGACGATGCGTTGGGACGACCATTAACATGAAGCGCCCCTTATGCAATCTCGGCGCCAGAATGGCCCACAGACTGGATGTGATGCGAGTTGGGACTCACGGTGCATGGAATGCGGTGGCCAGCATGGTTATTGTTAGTGTGGAGATAACGAATGCCCGGCGGGACACATATCGCATTAGCTGGCCTCAGGAAATATTCATGGCAGGCGTGTGTAACAGCAAAGACTTCATCGTCGAGACAGTCTCCACGTTGACAGCGGTGAGTGGTGCTGTGCTGGCCTTTGCTTACGAAGAAACAGTTCCAGGTGCCTCGTATGACGCAAACGAGGCGGCGATCGACGTGAGGGTGCATGCAAAACAAATCATGTTTATCACAGCAGTAACCAATCTCATTTCAAACGTTGCCATGGCTCCCCTCTATTTTTCCGTCGCCTCGCAGAAGATCATGGCATGCCGGGTGGATGGGTTCCTAATTATCGTGAACCGCGTTGTCAGTGCCAGTGGGTCGGACGTGCAAATATTGCGGGGAACTGCGGAGCTAAACGAGGCATCGGATGAGTTGGTCGGCGTGTGTATGACAAAATATGGAGATATCTCCGCCACTGATACGGACAACGGCCAGGACAAAGTTGCAGGGCAAGTCGGGCAAATACTGTCGGACATCCGAAGTCTTCGTACTTCTTACTACTTTGAACCCTACGTGCATATGACTGACGCTGCCATTGCCTGGATGTTAGGTGTGACCACGGGAATGATGGACGTCGCCCAAGTCATCGATTGGGCTCACTGTAAGTTACCAGTAACTTCGATTGCCATGAAGGGCACTTGCGTCTGTGGCGATCACAACATGGTGATCCCAGAAATACAGCGTAATGCCAAAATATCGAGACAGGGAAACACGCATTCCTTATGGTGCTCCGGCCCCATGTTACTTTCGAATGTAGACGGGTCGGATCTTCTCATATGGAACCCATATTCTCTGGAGGAATTGCTGAATCCGTCCACATCCGGAGGCGGGGGTAATTATGACGATTTTTTGAAGTGTCTTTCAGAAACTGGAAGTGATTGCGAAAGGTATAAACCGTTTTTGCCGAAAATTACTGCGCAGGGGGCCGAAGTCATGCAGGTGGTGACACGGTGTCGCGCAAACTATCAGGAATCTACATGGGATGATGGCGCGATTTACCTGGGGATGTACAGCTATGAGTTCTGGCAACAAACTCCCGAATCTTTCACCGGAATTAATCGTCTGTCAAGAAACCCGGCTATGGTGAAGCGTCTAATTCAAATTTCAGAACACATTTCACCCGACGGCGGTGAGATTGCGGATGAGGATACCATTTCATGTCTTGGTGTAGCATACGAGCAAGATCTTGAAATTGACACCTGCATGCGGCAGTATTTCCTGTATTCGGATCAAATCCAGAGATTGGGTATTCAGGGTATCAATGCCTATTTTTCATACCAGCCGTATCATGCTTCGTCGTCATTTGTCTACACCGACAGTTGCCAATCCTTCTCGGGACACCTTGGATCAATTAATGTCCAGTCAGGTCTTTCATATCCCGTAACGGTGTGGAGCAGTTCAAGTAGAAATCGGTTGGACGTGGCGGCGTATCATGAAAAGACGTTAGGAAATGAGGCGGAGCGGTTTGAAACGGCGGAACGTAGACTGGACACGTTACTAATTTCCAAAATTCAAGTGGTGTTGGACCAAATGGAGACGACAATCAGTGATAACCTCGAGATACGTTCATGGAGTTATGAAGGGGATGAAATCCATCAACTCATAGACTGTGTGGTTCTGGGTCCGTATGCGAGTGCAGACATGCAGTCCACGTTCGAGATTCCAGGGGGGCGACGTTTACCTGTGCAGCAATACCACCGCGGAGACCCCACCTCCAGGAACTTTTATCCGGATCCCGGTCACATGACAGGGGGCTCTGAAGCTCGAAGAAGTATCATTCGGTCGGCACAGGACATGGTAAAGTCTGAGTATACGACTGGTTTGCAGGAAGAGTTCAATAGCATTCTATCACGCGTTAAAAGTATTTATTCAGATATTAACAATTTTCGCTGTACTTGTCCGGGTGGACAACCCCCCGCTCTCGAGTGTTGTTCAGATACGTATGAGGATATTACCTTCAAGGCCAAGGAGATTTTCGGTGATATATGGGACATCTCCAGAAATATGAAGAATCGGTCAATGAATTTACTCGTCGAAGGAGATCTACTCGAGAAAGATTTATGGCATAGTGACAGCTTTACTTACACAGCCGTCGAATTTACAGAAGAGGAAAAGGAGGAGCTACATGACAAGTATGTATTCGATGACAGCAACCCCGTGAGGGAGTACTCTAGAAACGAGGTCATGAGCCAATTCTCACAACAAACCCTGTGGACGCGGTGCATGGATCTTCTCTCGATGTCGTTCTTTACTCTTCCTGTGATGGCTGGGACAGAGAATATGGACGTGGACGCGGATATGAAGTATGACCCTACTGGCAATAACTCTGCTTTTCTGCATGGCATGGAAGAGGGTATCCAGCGAATTCTGGAGCGCGCGAGGAAAGATTCACCGGTGTATTGGACGCATGTGCATCGGTATATGCCGACGGATAGTAAGTGGTGTGAAAACTTGCATGCGAGCCCGGTATCACGGCTGGATGTGGGAATAGTTAGTTACAATGAAAATGAGCATGGTACAGATCGAGTTTCAGATGATATTATGGCTCACAAATTATCCGAAACCGTGTTCGTAGCAGATGTACCTGCGCACTGCGTTTGTGGGTGGAAGAAGGATGTAGACGGGGTAGATAAATGCGAGGTTCCGTCGTGTGATGGCGTGGAGGTGTCTGCGTCTCTGAACCAGACGTGGCAAGACTTGTGTGCCAGGGGGCATTACGAAACCCGGGACGATCTGTTTACCTTTCTACAGGTCATACAGGAAACCACGGTCTACCCCTCATGGTTTGAAACATGTACTGATGTATACCCCAGTCTAACGTGGGGACTTTTGGATTCTAAAATGCACAAGGACTGGTTTGAGGAAACAGGTGAGCCTTACGAAGTAAGCTTAGAGGAACTGGGGAGTACTGGACCTTCCGGGCTGCGTCTGGGGCTTCTGGGACGGGAGCAGAACTCCCAGTTGGAGTGGGTGAAGAAACATAAGTTACTTCAGCGGGACCCTTCACATCTACCGTTCAACTTTGCAAAGAAGCATACCATCGCACAGCCGTACTGTGATGCCACCCCGCCTGAATGGAAGACAGACCTGACAAAATACTTTCGCGACGTATTTTTCCCAATGGCCCATACTATTCATACCTCTGCTGTCGGTTCCTATTGCTCAACTTGGGTGGTAGAGTATGCTCTCACGATAGCTCTCCGTCATGTTCACGGCGACACGGAACATCCGGAGGTGATTAACCAGGATAATGTGCAGGCTAAGTGGAAGGAACGGTGTGATATTCAGCTACAGCAGATCGGTATTTGCAACTTGCGGGGGGTGTATGAAATCATACCCAATAATCCACTAGAATACTATAACCAGCAGAAGTGTTCATTTCACATCGGAGACCCACATGGGTGCACTGAGAAGTTCTATGTAACAGATAACTGCCTAGTAATGTGCGATGGCGTCTTCTACGATCCATGTGCCTGCACTTCCAACAACGATTGCTCGAGTGTTTCCTTCAACAAGTCTGAGTGTACGAGCGCGTTGGAGTTGGACCCGAGAGACTTTGCTACTCACGACGCGGTAAAACTATATAGTATGCATTGGCCCACCAGCATTCACCAGAATGAGACCAGTAATGTAGCTAAAAGTATTCTGGATGAAACACTAACTCGGATTCATATAGAATTAGCCAATACCGCATTTGACGAAACTGCGTTATACGAGGCTTTGAAAAATTTGATAGTACAGCAGGATTCAGCTAAAAATGAAGGATCGGCTCCTGAAGCTTTCTGTGATGATCTGATTGATTATTTCGACGGCGACGCTCAGCATCCCGTTGGCTACCATCCTACCACCGCGTGTTCGATGCAAGATACGCATGTGCGCGGCTTTGATTCGTGGATGTCTACTGGGGGCGATAGCGCGTGGACGGTGGACCCCGTACGTTTGAGAAACATGACACTGTACTCCACTACATTCGGAGCCGCGCATCTGGTCTGTGACGCGGCCGTGTATGGGG
>CEVW01141916.1_pt1 | contig 43096 bp, 33 predicted proteins | sample 427061 | NCBI WGS metagenome assembly CEVW01 (sample SAMEA2623774, study PRJEB7988) | marine metagenome | biome: marine biome (ENVO:00000447); feature: surface water layer (ENVO:00002042); material: "saline water (ENVO:00002010), including plankton (ENVO:xxxxxxxx)" | depth 5 m
TGGTAACTTGTCACCAAGACAAAGGATGATTAACATGATGTACTTAGTGCTTACAGCATTACTTGCACTAAATGTTTCTAAAGAAGTTTTACAATCATTTTTTGAAGTTAATAAAGGTATTGAAAGAACAACTAAAAATTTTAATTTAAAGAACAGTGAGACTTATGCTGCATTTGATAATGCTGCAGAAAATAATCCTGTAAAATATAAGGAAGTTAGAGTTCAAGCTTACTCAGTTAAGGAAAAGGTTGATGATATTATTCTTTATATTCAAGAAATGAAGTATGATTTAGTAAGTGCGGTTGATGGTGAAAAAGTATATTTAGGTAGTCCAAAAGATGTTTTAGATGCAGAAGGTGATCCTATAGAAGAGAAAGTAATAGAAGGCAAGAAATTTAACGAATTATCTAATGAACAAAAGTATCTTCCAATTGCTTATTTAAATAACAAGGATAATAGAGATAAATCAGGAGCTCTTTTTTATCCAAAGAACCTAGGTCTTAATAAGAAAAGAGCTTCAGTATTAAAGAAGCAGATCGAAGAATATAGAGATTTTTTAATTGACTTAGCAGATGGAAATCAAAATTTAATAGATAATATTAATTTAGTTTTTGATATGTCTAATAAAGGATCTGGAAAAAAATTACAAACTTGGGAGCAATATAATTTTGTTGATATGCCATCTGTTGGTGCTTTAACAATTCTTTCAAAAATTCAGTCAGATCTTAGAAATATTGAAGCTGATATGATTAATCATTTGAAAAGAGATATTGACGCAAAGTCATTGAAATTTACTTCAGCTGAGGCAATTCAAATTCCAAAAACAAATTTTGTGTTAAGAGGCGATTCTTTTAGGGCAGAAATATTTATTACAGCAAAAAATGAGAATCAGAATCCAGATATATATGTTGGAGATTACGACAGTTTAGGAGGAGGGAGTTATCAAATGATAGGTGACTATGAGACTATAAAAGTTGTAAATGGAAAGGGAATGTTTGCCAAAAAAACAACTTCTGAAGGAAGTAAAAAGTGGGGAGGTTTAATAGCAATGAAAACAGAAACTGGTACAAAGATGTATCCTTTTAATGGCAGTTATTTAGTTGCTGCTAAAACAGCTGTAGTTTCCCCAACTAAAATGAATATTCTTTATTTAGAAGTTGATAACCCATTAAAGATATCTGTTCCTGGTTATACCGCTGGTGAGATTTCTGCGGTTATCAATAATGGCAAGCTATCACCAACTAAGAAATCTTTAGGAGAGTATTCTGCAAGGCCGTCTAAAAAAGGCAAAGCTATGGTTACATTATATGCTAATGTTGATGGAAAACGCTCTAAAATGGGTGATATGGAATTTCGAGTAAAAGAGGTTCCTCCTCCTAAAGCAGAAGTAAGGTTTGCTACAGATGTAAAAGGTGAACTATTTATTGATAAAATGAAGATGGTTACTGCTGGAGGACTTTCTGCTAAACTTAAAGATTTTGATTTTGATGGAGTAAGGTATATGGTTGTTTCCTTTAAACTTACGGGAATGTATAAGGGAGAACAACAATCTGATTTAGCTAAATCTCCTAAGTTTACAAACAAGATGCTAGGAATTATTAAAAATACTAAGGTAGGTAACACAATAACAATCTCAAATATTAAAGCAAGAAGGGTTGATGCAAAAAATACAGGTATACGATCTTTAGCATCAGTTGTTCTAACGATAAAATAAATAATCATGAAAAAAATAATATTATTATTTGTAGGTGTAACATTGTCTTTTAACAGTGTAAATGCACAAGATGTACTTACTACAGAAGAAATGAATTCTGTATATAAAAAAGAGAAACATCACAATAAACGAGTACAACCATATGCTCCATTAAGACAGGCAGATGTTATGTGGTCTCGTAAAATATGGAGAGAAATAGATCTGCGACAAAAAATTAATCATCCATTTTATTATCCAGAAAATGATGGTATTGCTCATACTATAGAAGACAGGAAGAGCTTAATAGATGTAATCTATTCTGCTATTAAAGAAGGTAGTATTACGGCTTATGGGAATGCTAGTATGGATGATGAGTTTAGAGAACCGATGACGCCAGAGCAGATTAAAACTATTGGAGGGGCTAAAGAAACTATTGAAGAGTCTGTAAATTGGGATAAAGTTGCAGAGGGTATGACTGAAGAGGAGGCATTGGAAAGGAGTGTGGTTAAAACTGAGTTTAATAGAAATACTGTAAAAAAATGGAGGTTAAAAGAGGAGTGGTTTTTTGATAAACAAAGATCGGTAATGGATGTTAGAATTCTTGGAATGGCTCCTATGCAAGAAGATAGGGATGAGGTTTCAGGGCAATTAACAGGTGGTTTCTCTCCATTGTTTTGGGTTCATTTCCCTGAAGCTCGAGAGGTGCTGATTAATGCTGAGGTTTTTAATTTAGTAAAGAATGATGCAGAAAGAAGAACATATGATGATATATTCTGGAAAAGAATGTTTGGTTCAACAATTATAAAAGAAGCAAGTGTTTCGGATAGAAAAATTAATGAATATATGATTGGTCTAGATGGATTATTGGAAGCTCAAAGAATTAAAGAAGAAATTTTTAATATTGAGCATGACTTGTGGGAGTATTAATTTCTATTTAAAAAGTTAAATAAAGCCCCTTTATGGGGCTTTTTACTTTAATGCCAAAAGAGAATAAAATAGCAATTATCGGCTTAGGTTATGTAGGCCTTCCTCTAGTTATTGCTTTTTCTAAATATTATAATGTTATTGGATTTGATATTGATTCAGATAGAATTCAGGAGTTAAATAATGCTGTTGATTCGAACGGAGATGTTAGTTTCCAGATAAATAATAATATAAGTTTTACAGATAAAGAAAAGGATATATTTTCAGCTAATATTTATATCATTACTGTTCCAACACCTGTCACAGCTAATAATACTCCTGATTTATCTCATTTGGAGAATGCAACTATTATGGTTGGAAATTATCTCAACAAAGGAGATCTTGTTATTTATGAGTCAACTGTTTACCCTGGAGTGACAGAGGAAATATGCGCTCCTATTCTTGAAAAGGTATCTGGTATTAAGTACAATATTGATTTTTATTGTGGCTATAGTCCTGAACGGATTAGTCCTGGCAGTGAATATAATTTACAGAATGTAGTTAAGATTACTTCAGGTTCAAATAATAATATTGCTTTTAAAGTTGATCAACTATATAAACAAATAATAACAGCGGGAACATATAAAGCACCTTCGATTAAGGTAGCAGAAGCTGCGAAAGTTATAGAAAATACTCAGAGAGACGTTAATATCGCATTAATGAATGAATTAGCTATGATGTTTGATAAAATGAATATTGAGACTGCAGAAGTTCTTAGAGCTGCTAAGACTAAGTGGAATTTTTTGGACTTTAGACCAGGATTAGTAGGAGGACATTGTATTGGAGTTGATCCTTATTATTTATTGCATAAGTCAGAAGAAAGTGGATACAAACCAACTTTACTGTATTCATCAAGAGAAATAAATAACAATATCCCGAGTTTTATTGTTAAAAAGACTATTGAATTAATGCTTGAAGCAGGTAAAGCCATTAAAGATTCATCAATTTTGATATTAGGATATACATTTAAGGAAAATTGTGCAGATACCAGAAATACAAAAGTTCAAGATATTATTACTAAATTAGAAAATTTATCATGTAATATTTCAGTTTATGATCCTTATATTAACTTAACTAATGATAATAAATTTATTTTAAATCCGTTAAATAGTGATGAAAAATATGATGCAATTATTGCTGCTGTAGCACATGATGAATTTTTAACATATTCTATTAATGATTTTTGTTACTTATCAAAAGGAAAACTTGTATTTTTGGACCTTAAGGGAATTTGTGCAGAATCTGACTGGAAACTATAAAGATATAATATGAATGAAGAATTAAATTTAAAAGAACTTTTTGAAAACTTTGTAAAGTTTAATATAAGAAACAAGAAAAGAATATTAATATTTTTATTGCTAGGATTTATTGGTGTTGTTGTGTATCAGAAATTTAAGATTCCTTATTATGAAACAAAAGCAATTTGTAGTTCAGGAATTTCAGAATATGAAAGACAAGAACAGATTGACGATTTAAGCCAGAGGACAGCAATTGATTTAGTTAATTATCTTCAAATAAATATTGAAAATAAAGATTATAATCAACTCGCTGTGCTATTAAGTATTGAGACTACAATTGCTGAGAAGATAAAAAAAATAGAGGCAATACAGTTATATCAACAGGATAAAAATGAAAAGTTTTATGCGCTAAATAAATTTGAAATTCTTTTGTCTTTATATGATAATGAAATAACCGAAGAGATTAAGGTTGGTTTAATAGATTATTTTGAGACGAATGCATATGTTTTAGATTATTATACGTCATATAAATATACATGTAATAATTTAATTAATGATATTAATGAAGAAATAAAAGTATTAAATCAAATCAGAAAAGAGACGCTTAATAGTAGTATTACACTTGGTGCATCTAATACTTTGACAGGAAAGACTAAAAAGTTAAGTAATGAGATTATAACCCTTTCTTATTTAAGAGAGGAGATACTTACAAATATGAAATTATTGAAGCCTCTTTCCTTTGTTCAGGATTTTGCTAAAGTGAATCAAAAAGAAGATGAGATCTTGACATGGGGTTTATTAGGGCTAGTAATTAGTTACTTTATAGCAATGCTTATTTCGATAATAATGGAGGTTAAATGACAAAATAATATATGAGAGTAGGAATAGTAGGTTCCGGTTATGTTGGATTGGTAGCAGCAGCTTGCTTCGCAGAGATGGGTAATAATGTTGTTTGTGTTGACATTGATGAGGTAAAGATAACTAACCTTAAAAAAGGTATTATTCCAATTTATGAACCTGGTCTTACAGAATTAGTTGTAAATAATCAACAAAAAGGCAATCTAAATTTTACCAGTAATATTAATGATGCCTTAGAACATGTTGAGATTATTTTTATTGCTGTCGGAACACCTATGGGTGATGATGGGTCTGCTGATTTAAGATATGTTTTAGAAGTCTCAGGCTCAATTGGAAAGAATATGAACCATCATATAGTCATTGTTAATAAATCTACTGTTCCTGTAGGTACTGCAGACAAAGTTAGAGAAACTATTCAAAGTGAGTTAAATAAAAGGAAGGCAGATTTAACATTTGATGTTGTTTCTAATCCTGAATTTTTAAAGGAAGGAAATGCTATTAGTGATTTTATGCATCCTGATAGAGTTGTTGTTGGAGCTAATGATCATCAGTCCCTAAAATTATTAAAAAATCTATATGCGCCATTCACTTTAAGTAATGACAGGTTTATTGGAATGGATATACGTTCTGCTGAGATGACTAAATATGCTGCAAATACTATGCTTGCAACAAAGATTTCTTTTATCAATGAGATTGCTAATATATGCGAGAAAGTAGGAGCGGATGTAAATAAAGTGCGTTCTGGGATTGGAAGTGATCAAAGAATTGGATATAAGTTTATTTATCCCGGATGTGGTTATGGTGGCAGTTGTTTCCCTAAGGATGTTCAGGCTCTTATTAAGCTTGCAAATATTCACGGATATAATCCAGATTTAATTTCTTCAGTTGAAAGGGTTAATAAAGCCCAGAAAGAAATCTTATTCACTAAATTAACTGATGAATTAGGTATTGATTTATCTACAAAAAAGATTGCTGTTTGGGGTTTGTCATTTAAGCCAGAGACTGATGATGTTCGTGAAGGACCATCGTTAAACTTAATAAGATCAATTGTCGCTGCAGGCGGAGAAGTTAATGCATATGACCCAAAGGCAATTACTCAGGCTAAATTTTACCTTAAGGGTATTAACGTTAAATATCATAGCGATAAGTATTCACCACTTGATAAAGCTGATGCTTTAATTCTAGTTACTGAATGGAAAGAATTCAGAAGCCCTGACTTTACTTTGATAAAATCAAAAATGAGAGGAAATCTTTTTATTGATGGACGAAATCAGTTCAAGAAAGAGGAGCTTACTTCAAAAGGCTTTAAGTACCTGCAAATAGGAGTAAAAGATTAATTAGTTATGTTTCTTAAAAGAGTATTTAGCATAAAGTCTGTTTCAGATTTTATTTATATGTTCTTTTCAAATCTTGTTAAGAAAGGGTTTGGGTTTGTGCGAGAGGTTATTTTAGCATATGTATTTGGGTCATCTTTAATATACTCTTTTTATATTCTACTCAAAACAATTGTTGATATTTTCTCTCAATTTACATTTGGAAATGCATTACAAGCAAATCTTTTGCCAAAACTATCAAAACATTTTGAAGAGCACAATAATGTATCTTATTTCAATTTATTTTCATTTACAAAACGTTCATTAATCTATATTTTTATTATTAGTCTTATAGTACAATTAATAATTATATGGAGATTAAATACACAATATACATTTGTGTTAATACTACTCGCATGTTTATTAAGTATACTTCTTTTGTTTAATGTTTTTAATTCGGTTTTTCTTACGGTTTTACAAGCAGAAGGAAGGTTTAAAGATTATTCTTACGCGACTGCATTTAATTTATTTATTGCTACTATATTAGTCTATCCATTTTCTATTATATTTAATATAATAGGACCTGTAGTATCTAGATTAGCAGGTGCTATTCTTCTTATGAATAAATATTTAATACCTATATTAAAGAGGAAAAAATCTAATGAGGTTGATATTGGAATTTATGATTTTTCTTTTTCTGTTTTATTACTGGGGAATCTTCCTAATATTATTATTATGTTATCAAGATTTATTTCTGGAACAGATGGAGATAATACTATTGCATATTTTAATTATGCAATAGTATTATTAAATGTTGTGTTGACCGCTATTATTGCTAATTTAAATACATTAATGCTTCGAAAGTTATCTATTAGTAAAGATATAAAATGGCTGATATATTCATTCTTTATATCTTTATTTTGTGGAGCAATATTATATTTATTTGTATTTAATTTTAGTGATGAATTTATTAGGTTAGTATATTTTAGAGGCGCATTTACACTAGTTGATTTGGCTGAAACAAGTCAGTATTTTCAGCAAATGACAGGTGCAATAATAATATTGTTAATTTCTTCTGTTTTACTGCAGCCATATTTCACTTTAGATCTTAAGTTGAGGAGAAAGTATTCAAGTAAATTATTATTTGTGACTTTAGGATTTATCTTTTCTCTTCTAATTGTATTGTTTAGTTTTGAAATAGATGCAAGAATAAGATCATTAATTTTTTTGTATTTTATGTCTTTTACTACTCTGATGCTTTCAATTTTTACATGTATAAAATACATTAAGAATGAAAATTAAAAATATATATACATGGATATTTACTTTATTAGCATCAGCTATGGTTGCTATTGGCCGTATGTATGATGAAAGATTAGAGTTTATGGGTGTTAATTATTCTATTTTATTAAGTGTTTGTTATATTTTATCTTCAATTCCTCTTCTTCTTTCTATTAAGTCAATAAAATTAAACTCTGTGAAACGCTTGCTATACTATTTTTTATTCATTTTGTTTTTCTCATCTTTATTGTGGCTTGTATATGGTTTTATTGAATATGGAGTTCTCAAGTATTTGAATTTTGTGATTTTAATTATTCCATTATTAGTGATTATTATGGAAAAATTTGATTATAATGATGTGCAAAGATTATTTACTATTATTATATCATTTATCATATTCTTATCATTAATTGGCTTAACTATAGTTGCTGGATCTAATGAAAGATTAAGTGTTTTAGGAGGCGGGCCTATAGTTTTTGCAAGATGGATGATAATCGGAGTTTTCATATTATTTTTTCGTAAAAAGAATAATGTGCATTGGATACTAATACCTTTTTTTATAGTTTTATCTTTAGCAGCAGGTAGTAGGGGACCTATATTCTCATTATTCTGCACATTTTTTATATATATAATATTAACCTTTCAGAAAACAATCATTAGAATTGTATCAGTTGCATTAATCTTAACTATGGTTCTTTATTTTTCTGGTGTTTTTAATGAAGTAGTAGATTTAGGCAGAACTGATAGACTAGTAACGAAGGACAGTACTTCTAAAAACGTTAGGATTAAATTTGCGAAAAGATCTGTCGAGACAATTATAAATTATCCATTTGGGGTTGGAATTGGGAATTGGCAAACATATTGCAATAAATTACGTCCATATCATTTATTAGCACATGAATATCCTCATATATTAGTTTTAGAAGTTTTTACAGAAATGGGTTTTGTAGGAGGAATCTTATTGCTACTTCTCCTATTAAAAATTTTGTATTTTACATACTCTAGGATGATTAGATATAGAAACTATGAATCTTCTTTTTATCCACTATTATTTTATCTTCAATTATTTTTGATAATTAATTCCTTTTTTAGTGGAGATCTGAGTGATTCAAGATTATTATTTATTATAATCGCAATTAGTTTGATAAATAAACCATTAGTTATTAATAATGATAAATAATCAAGATTGGAGAACATATCATGGAGTATTGGTTCCTTCATCACCTCCTGATGTAGAAGTGACGACATCATATTCCGCAATTCGATCTTTTTTAAAAAAAAACAATATAATTTTTGCAAGATGGATTTCTAGTTTTGATTGTAATGTTGTTATGCCTTTCTGGTATATAATTAATGATAAACCAATTTCTTTAGAAGATTATAATCGTAATACTAGAAACCAGATTAGGAAAGGGCTGAAGATGTGTAAGGTTATGATGATTACTAAAGAAACCCTTGCTAATTCTGGTTATAATGTATATCTAGAAGCATTTAAAAATTATAAAACATTTAACAAAATATTTACAAAGACTTTTTTTAGAAATCAAATCATGTCTCTTGATAATTCTTGGGAATTTTGGGGAGTGTTTAATTTACAAGGAGATATGATAGGTTACAGTCAAAATAATATTCAACTTAATGTTTGTAAGTTTGCTAAAACAAAATTCCATCCTGATTTCCTTAAATTACGTCCTAGTGAAGCATTGTTTTACACAATGTGTAATTATTATATGAACAAGAAAAAATTTAGGTATATTCATAATGGAACAAAGAATATTGCTCATCATACAAATATTCAAGATTTCTTGATTAAAAAATTTAAATTTAGAAAAGCATATTGTAAATTAGAGATATGCTACCATCCAGCCATTAATACTCTAGTACGAGTCTTATTTCCATTTAGAGAAATTTTTAAATATTTTAAGTTTAGGTTTTTTCAGAAAATCTATTTAATGTTAAATCTTGAATCGATGAGGAGGTTAAGTGATAATATTTTTAATAATATTTCTGATTCAAGAAACCAGTTAGTTCTATCTAATGGTAATTTTAAATCCGGATCAACATGGGTTACGGCAATTATTAAGGAGCTTCTTAACCATGATAATTATGACTTTCCAAAAGAATATCAAAATCCTAAGCATAATAATTGGATAAATATATTTAAAATACCTTCTTTTATTTCAAGCTCATTTTTTAAAAATAAAAAGTATTGGCTTAGTAAATCTCATATCTTTCATGAATCCATACTTTCTAAGATAATGATTCATCAAAATAATATTAAAGTCATTCATATTCATAGAGATTTAAGAGATGTATTGGTTTCACACTTTCATCATTTAAGAAATGAAAGAAAATATAATAAAAAGTTTAGATCTTATTTCTATTCTTGGGGGATATATAAGGCTATTCAATATTTGTATTATAATAAATTATGGAAAAATGGACCGTGTTTGAGTTTAAAATATGAGGATTTAAAGCAAAATAATTATAAAACAATAAAAAAGATGGCTGAATATCTTAATATATCAGTTTCAGAAAAGAGAATTAAATCAATCCAAAAAGAAACAGAGATTAATACGTTGAGATCTAATTCTAAAATAAAGAAGCTAAATCAAGAAGAATGGTTTTATCGAAAAGGTATTGTTGGAGATTGGAAGAATTATTTTGATGATCAGATGTTGTTAAAATTAAGATATATTGAGGCTGGCAAACTTTCTTTATCTACAAGAATAATTTATTTTATTAAGTTTACATCTAGAATTAGATTTAAGTTTTTCTTATATAGATTTTTTCCTTTTATGTATAAGATGTTTGATAAGAGATTTTAACCTATGCAGCCATTAGTCTCAATAATTACCCCCTGTTATAATTCTTCTTGCTTTATTTCTGAGTCTATTACTTCAGTTATAAATCAAACATATTCTAATTGGGAGTTGTTAGTTGTTGATGATAAATCAACAGATAATACTAAAGAAATTATTCTAAGCTTTTCATCTAATGACCAAAGAATTCGACCTTTATTTCTAGATAATAATGTTGGCCCTGCTCAAGCTAGGAATTTTGGAATAGAGCGATCTAAAGGAAGATATATTGCATTTTTAGATGCTGATGATGTTTGGTTTTCTAATAAACTTAAAAATCAGCTACTATTTATGCAAAATAATGATATAGCATTTTCTTATACTACTTATCAAAGAATTTCTGAAGATGGATTAATCAAATACAATACTATTAAGGCTCCTGAATTGATGACCTATTCTTCTTATTTAAAGAATACAATTATTGGATGTTTGACAGTTGTAATTGATAGAGATAAAACTGGAGATTTTCTCATGCCAAATATTTCATCGTCTCATGATATGGCACTTTGGTTATTGATCATGAAGAGAGGATTTGATGCTTATGGATTAGATGAGAATCTTGCAGGTTATCGCGTTACATCTAGCTCAAACACATCAAATAAGATTAAGGTGATAAAAGATGTATGGATAGTATATCGAAAGCTTGAGCAGCTTAATTTATTTTATTCTTTATTTTGTTTTTGTAGTTATTTTGTACATGCAGTTAAAAAAAGAATGATATGAAGAGATTTTTTGATTTAGTTATTTCTAGTGTTCTTCTTGTTCTTTTCAGTCCATTAATTACTTTAATAGCTATATTAATCAAATTAACCTCAAAAGGTCCAATTTTCTTTTTGCAGATCAGAATAGGAAAATCAGCTAAAACCTTTAAGATTATTAAGTTTAGAAGTATGATTGAAGGCAATCATACTGATACCATATCAATAGCTGGAGACGATAGAATTACTAAATTGGGATCTATATTAAGAAAATACAAATTAGATGAGCTTCCAGAGCTTTGGAATGTTATATTAGGAGATATGAGTTTGGTAGGACCTAGGCCAGATGTGCCAGGTTATGCAGATAAATTAGTTGGAGAAAACAGAAAAATTTTAGAATTAAGACCGGGGATTACAGGGCCTGCTAGTATAAAATACTCTGATGAGGAATATGTATTATTGCAAAAAAAAGATCCAGTTAGATATATTAATGAGGTGATATATCCAGATAAAGTAAAGATTAACTTAGATTATTATTATAATAACAACATTTGGATTGACATTAAGATTATCTTTGCTACTATCTTTAAGATTATTTTTTGAAAAAACAAACTAAAATATGGTTGTCATCTCCACATATAGGAGCAAAAGAGTTAGAGTATGTCAATGATGCATTTATAAGTAATTGGGTTGCACCAGTAGGTCCTCATATTGATAGTTTTGAGCAAGAATTGTCAAGAATATCTTCTGGTTATAATGTTGCGGCATTAAGTAGTGGGACTGCATCAATTCATTTAGCGTTAATTTTAATTGGGGTGCAGCAGCACGATGATGTATTATGTTCTACATTTACTTTTTCAGCAACTGTAAATCCTATTAAGTATTTAAATGCAAATCCTATATTGATTGATAGTGAAGAAGATACTTGGAATATGTGTCCTGATTTGTTAGAAATAGCTATAAAGAAAGGAATATCAAGAAACAAGAAGCCAAAAGCAATTATTGTAGTTCATTTATATGGAATGCCAGCACAGATTAATAAGATTGTTGCAATTGCTAATAAGTATAATATTCCTGTAATTGAGGATGCGGCGGAGGCATTAGGCTCAACTTATAATTCTCAGCCTTTAGGTACATTTGGTGATTTTGGTGTTTATTCTTTTAATGGAAATAAGATTATTACCACTTCTGGAGGAGGGGCTTTAGTTTCTAAGAATAAGGAAATGATTGCGAAGGCACGTTTTCTAGCGACGCAAGCTCGAGATAAGGCCCCTCATTATGAACATTCAGAGATTGGATATAATTATAGATTAAGTAATATATCGGCAGCAATAGGGCTTGGACAACTAGAAATACTTAATCAAAGAGTTCTTAAAAAAAGAGAAATAAATAAATATTATAAAAAGGAACTTTCTTCAATTAAACAAGTTAGCTTTTTAGATGAGCATAAAGGCAGTTTTTCTAATTTTTGGTTAACGACAATACTTTTAGATAAGAATTCTGCAATAGATAGAGAGTACTTACGTTTAAAATTAGCGAAAGCAAATATTGAGAGTCGTCCGTTATGGAAACCAATGCATTTGCAACCAGTATTTAAAGAATGTAAATTTTATGTAAATGGAGTTTCGGAGCAATTATTTGAAAGAGGTCTTTGTTTGCCATCTGGTACAAATATGGCAGATGAAGATATAAAAAGAGTTATAAGAATAATCAAATGTATATATGAAGCTTAGACTGCAAAACTTAGAAAGAATTTATAAACAGCTTATTATGTTGTTTGTAGATGTATTTACTCTAATTTTTGCGCTTTGGTTATCATTTGTTCTTAGGCTGGGTGAAGTATTTCCTGCTGAATATATTTTTGAGTCTTGGTGGGTTTTTTTAGCACTGCCATTTGTAATGATTCCATTATTTATAAAGCTTGGTTTATACCGAGCAGTTCTACAGTATATAGGAGTTAAGGTAATAACTACTACCTTTCAAGCAACTACAATTAGTTGTTTAATAATAGGGTTTTTTATGATGTTTTTTAGAGAATCAAACCTTCCAAGATCTGTATTGCCTATTTTTTGGTTTATTGCCAATGTATTTGTAATAACTTCTCGTTTTTTATTTAAAGGATATTTATATTCTTGGGACAGTTTTGTAAATGAAAGAAAACAAAGTATTATTTATGGTGCAGGTAATGCAGGAATGCAATTAGTAGAAAGTTTGAAGAAAAGTGCTGTTTATGCACCAATTGCGTTTATTGACGATGCTAAAGAAAAACATGGGACAATTTTGAACTACTTAGAAGTATTTCCTTTTGAAAAGATGGAGTATTTAATTAAGAAGAAAGATGCTAAGGTGCTGTTGTTTGCTATTCCTTCTATAACTAATAAACAAAGAACAGATATTTTACAACGATTAACTAAATTTCCAATTGAGGTAAAAATACTTCCCTCAGTAGATAACATTGTAAATGGGGTTATTTCTATTGATAATATTAAGCATGTTGAGGTCGGTGATATTTTAGGAAGAAATTCTGTTGCTCCCAAAGAAGAGTTATTAAGAAAAAATATTTCAGATAAGAATATTTTAATTACTGGTGCTGGTGGTAGTATTGGTGTTGAATTATCAAGGCAAATTATGAATTTATCTCCAAAAAAAGTAGTTTTAGTTGATAATGCAGAGTTTAATTTATATTCAATTCATCTTGAATTAAAACAGGAAGTAAGTAATGTTGAGGTAATTCCTGCATTATGTACAATTACTAATTATAATCAGTTAAAGAAGATAATTTTAAAGCATGAAATTAATACCATTTATCATGCTGCTGCATACAAACATGTTCCTATGGTAGAAATGAATATTTTTTCTGGTGTTTATAATAATGTTGTAGGAACATATAATGTTGCAAAAATTGCTGATGAATTGGGTGTTGATAGTATGGTGTTAATTTCAACTGATAAGGCAGTACGTCCTACAAATATTATGGGAGCTTCAAAAAGAATGTCAGAATTAGTATTGCAGGCATATTCTGATTTTAGTACTTGTTGTTTTTCAATGGTTCGATTTGGTAATGTATTAGAATCTGCAGGTTCTGTTGTTCCACTATTTAGGGATCAAATCAAGAAAGGCGGTCCACTAACTGTTACGCACAGGAATATAACGAGGTATTTTATGTCTATTCCAGAGGCATCACAGCTTGTATTACAGGCTGGAGCTATGGCTAAGGGTGGAGATGTCTTTGTATTAGATATGGGAGAGCCTATTAAAATTATTGATTTAGCTTACAAGATGATTCATTTGAGTGGTCTAATACCAATTGACAATGAAAATCCGGACGGTGATATCAGAATTGAATATACTGGCCTAAGACCTGGAGAAAAACTATATGAAGAGCTCTTAATAGGTAGTGATGTTATCCAATCAGAACATCCAAGAATAATGCAGGCTATTGAGAAGAGATTAGATATGGATACTGTCCTATTTTGTATAAATACTATAAAAGAGGCTAGAGACAAACAAGATGAAAGAATTATTAAAGAGCTTTTGTTGAAACATGTTGATGGATATACATCAGAGATTTCAGAAAAGACATTAAATTTGTAGATAGAATGAATATTCTGTTTGTAATTCCAGCAAGGGGAGGGTCTAAAGGGATACCTAGAAAGAATTTAAGGTTGCTTTCTGGAAAACCGCTTTTATATTATGCAATACATAATGCAATTAATTCAAAATACACTGCAGACATCTATGTTTCAAGTGAAGATGATGAAATTTTAAATACTGCACAAAAGTTTGGTGTAGCAACGCATAAAAGAGATGTAAGTATTTCAGATGATCAAGCAACATTGGATCCTGTAATTTATGCTTGCTATAAATATGCAAAAAATGCTCAGCGTAAGGATTATGATTTAATAATTACTATACAACCAACCTCACCATTGCTTACATCAACTTCTCTAGATTTTGCAATAAGCAAGATGATAGATAACATTAATATTGACACATTAATTGCAGCTAAGGATGCAACACATTTATCTTGGAGAAAAGAAGGTGATCATTATATTCCAAATTACAGGGAACGTCTTAATAGACAGTACTTAACTCCTGAGTTTACAGAAACAGGTGCTTTTTTAATTACAAGAAATACAATAATATCTAAACATAATAGAATAGGAGTTAATGTTGATTTATTTTTATTAAGTGGTGGAGAAGAAATAGATATTGACACTTATGAAGATTGGAATATATGTGAATATTATCTTAGAAGAAAGCATATTCTATTTGTTGTTTCAGGAAATAATATTATTGGTCTAGGGCATGTTTACAATACCTTAATCGTTGCAAATGATATACTAAACCATCAAATTACATTTTTAGTTGATTATGAAAGTGAATTGGCTTTAAAAGTTATTCAATCTAAGAACTACCCTGTTTTAATTCAGGAAAAAGAGGATATTATTGATGACATTAAAAAAATATCACCTGATATAATTATTAATGATAGGCTAGACACATCAGAGGATTATATCAAGTCACTAAAAGAGCAAGATTATAAAGTAATTAATTTTGAAGATTTAGGAAATGGTGCTGAATTCTCTGATGCTGTGATAAATGCAATCTACCCTCAGAGAAAATCTCTTCCTGCTCATTATTACGGACAAGAATATTTTATTTTGAGGGATGAATTTATTCTTTCAGATGAGAAAGTAGTTAAGGAAGAGGTAAATAATATTTTAATTGCTTTTGGAGGAGTTGATCCTAATAATTATACAGAAAAAGTTATTCGAACGATTAACTCATATTGTAATAAGAACGATATAAGAATTACAGTGATATTAGGATTTGGTTATGAAAGGGATGACACGCTTAGCCAATATAAGAAAGTTCATATAAAACATAATGTTTCTAATATATCTGATTATATGCTAGAAGCAGATTTGATTTTTACATCAGCAGGAAGAACGATCTATGAGGTTGCTAGTATTGGAACCCCAACAATTGTGATTGGACAAAATGAAAGAGAGATGACACATTTTTTTGCAAATGCAGAGTATGGGTTTTCTAATTTAGGATTAGGTTATAATCTTAATGATGATATTATATTAAATGAGTTTTTAAGGTTAATAAAGTCTTATGGTGTTAGAAAAGAGATGAGTGCATTAATGAAAAATCAAGATTTAAAGTCAGGAAGAAAAAGAGTTCATAAGTTGATACAACACCTAATTCAAGAATAATGAAAATATTAGACCTATTATGTAAGGGAGTAAACTTGAAATCTTCAATAGTAAGGCCATATATTATTGCTGAGGTTGGAGTAAATCATGAAGGATCTATGGAAACTGCTAAAAAATTGATAGATGAAGCTAAGGAAGGAGGAGCTGATGCGGTAAAGTTTCAATCATATAAAGCAGAAACATTAGCTTCAAAATATTCACCTGCTTATTGGGATATTACTAAGGAACCTACTAAATCACAATTTGAACTATTTAAAAAGCATGATTCGTTTTGGAAAGATGAAATGCAAGAGCTGAAAGATTATTGTAATATTGTTGGTATTGAATTTATGAGCACTCCATTTGACATTGAATCTGCTGAATTTTTAAATAATATGATGGATGTGTTTAAGATATCTTCTTCAGATATTACCAATAAACCATTTATTGAGTTTATTTGTGGATTTGGCAAGCCAATTATTATGTCAACAGGAGCTAGCAATTTAGTCGAGATTCAAGATGCGGTAGAGTGGATAAAACCTTTTAATATTCCTCTAGCATTATTACATTGTGTGCTAAATTACCCCACAGCTGATATTAATGCTAATTTAGGAATGATTGTTGGTTTAAAGAAATCTTTTCCAGATAATATTATTGGTTATTCGGATCATACTTTACCAAAAGACATGAAGGTTTGTGAGATGGCTACTCTTCTTGGAGCGGTTATTATCGAGAAGCACTTTACGCATGATAAATCTTTACCTGGAAACGATCATTATCATGCAATGGATAAAAATGATCTGAAGACGTTTAATAAAACCCTAGATATTACTTTTGATATTTTAGGCCAATTTAATATTGAAGCGTTAGAAGCTGAAGAGGAAGCAAGAATAAACGCTAGAAGAAGTTTGGTCGCAGCAAATGATATTCCAAAAGGAAAAATAATTGAAAAAAATGATTTGACTTTTAAAAGACCCGCTTATGGTATTAGCCCTAAATACATTGATGAAATAGTTGGTAAAGAAGCTAAATTTGATATTAAGGAAGATGATATCATTAGAAAAGACTTAATATGAAAGATCAGTATGTGATTTTAACAGGTAGTAAGAATAATGCTGGAGATTATTTAATAAAATATCGTGCTAAGAAGTTATTTTCTTTAATAAGACCTGATAGAAGAATCATTGATATAAATGGTTGGGAGCAATTAAATCTTGAACAATTAACTATAATAAATCAATCAAGAGCATTAATTTTAATGGGTGGGCCTGCTTTAGTTGAGAATATGGTGCCAAAAGTCTATGCTCTTACTAATAATTTAAATGATATAAAAGTACCAATTATCATGATGGGTATAGGCTGGAAATCTCAAAGTGGAGATTGGAAAGATACCTATAATTATCATCTTAGTAAAATGACATTATCATTATTAGATAGAATTGAAAGCTCAGGATATTATTCAAGTGTTAGAGATTATCATACTTTAAGTGCACTTAGATTTAATGGATTTAACAATTTCTTAATGACTGGATGTCCTGCATACTATGATGAAGATTTTATTAATACTGACTTTATTACTGAGGATATAAATACAGTTGCATTTTCTTTAGGTGTTTCTTTTATGAGATCTCCTTCTATGCAGGAGCTTATGAAAAAAAATATATTAGCTTGTAATGAGAAATTTAAAGATAAATCTTTTACAGTCATATTTCATCATGCTTTAGAAAGAGATAAGTTTCAGGCTGATTTTAGATCATTATCAAGACACATAAAACAGCATAATAAATTTGCAGATTGGCTAGAAGAGAATGATATAAAATATGTTGATATTTCTGGTAGTGCAGAAAATCTTATAAATTATTATAATACTGTGGATCTTCATATCGGTTATAGAGTACATGCTCATATTTTTATGAATAGTATTAATAAGAAATCTATTCTAATAAGTGAAGATGGAAGAGCTAAGGGGGTAGGTTCAGTAATCAGTGGTATTGTATTAGATGGATATTTAGCTTTTAGAGAGGATCTTTTTTCAAGAGTATTAAATAAGATATTACCTTTTCATGATCGATTTACGGCTAATAGTAATTTAACTGAAGAGTTAATCAGTGAAATTAATTATGAATATAAAACAGATTTTCTTCGTTTGAAGAGTTCAAGAAAATTGATTGATAATAATTATATTTTTATGCAAAACTTCCTAAAACAATTACCCTAATAAATGCAAGTGTTAAAGAGCTCTGTAATTTATCTAGGAAGTAGTATTTTAAATAAAGCAATTCCTTTTTTATTATTACCTATTCTCACTAAGTATTTATCACCAGCTGAATACGGTGTCTTGTCAATTTTCCAATTGATGATTTCTTTCTATACCGCTTTTGTGGGTATGAATATGTCGATGAATATCTCAAAGAATTTTTTTAAATATAATAAACAAGAAACATCATTAATGATTGGAAATATATTAATAATACTTTCATTGACAACATTAATCTATTTTCTCATCACTTTAGGCTTATCTTTCTTTTATCAAGAGATCTTTTCTGTTCCATCAAATTGGGTAATTCTTATACCATTACTTAGTTTTATGTTTATGGTTAATACGATTAACCTAACAATCCTGAGAAATCAGGATAGAGCTTATTTATTTGGTGTATTTGAAGTGATTAATACTGCAATAAATATGGGAGTGACTATTTTATTATTAATCATGTATCATTATGGATGGTATTCTAGAGTTGGAGGTATAATAATTGCGTATGGTCTTTTTTTTATGATCTCTTTATTTTACATGAAAAAGAATGGCTTTATAATTTTTCGATATGATAGTGAGGAAACAAGTAAGATTTTAAGATTATCTATTCCATTAATTCCACATGTATTAGGGGGTATTATTATTTCTTTAAGTGATCGTTTTTTTATTGAGAGAATGGTCAATTTGGAGATGGTAGGTATTTATTCAGTTGGTTATATGTTTGGAATGGTTGTTCTTTTATTTACAAGTGCTTTTTTAAAAGCATGGTCTCCATGGTTTTACAAGATGTTATCAGATATTAATGAAAAAAAGAAGAGAAATATTGTAAGATATAGTTATTTATATATTTTGGCAACATTTCTTATTGCATTTGGGGTATCTATTTTTGCTAAATTTATTATTCCTTATGTAGTAGATAGTAGTTATGCTGGAGCTGAGGTTTATGTTTTCTGGATTGCTATTGGTTATGCAGTACATGGTATCTATAAGATATTTTTTCCTTATTTAGTACATATAAGTAAAACCTCTTTTTTAGCAGTAAGTACAGTAATTGCAGCAGTATTAAATCTATTTTTTAATTATTTTTTAATAAAGGAATTTGGTGCTATTGGTGCTGCATATTCAACGGTATTATCTTTTATTATAAGTGCTAGTTTAGTATTTTGGTATCAACAAAAACATTTTAATATGCCTTGGCTGTTAGATTTACAGCGATTGACTACAATAAAAAGTAATAATGAATAACTAGTTTTCAAGGCTAATGTAGTTTCTTTGCAAAGAAAATAATAAATTATCATTAGAAAAAGTAATGAAATTTATTGATATTATTAAAGAAGCTAGAGATAGTCAAGAAGAGATACTTGTTAAATAACTTTTGTTGAAACATATTGGTGGATGCACATCAAAATTGCTAGAAAAGAAATTAAATTTGTAAAATGAATATTTTAGTACTTGGTGCAGGAACTTTTGGTACTGCTATTGCAAACGAGCTGTCTGTAAATAAAGATAATAATGTTATCTTGTTTTCACGAAATCAAGAAAAAGTTGATGAGATTAATAAATTACATACAAATAAGTCTTGTTTCCCGAATAAGCATTTGACAAATACTCTATTAGCTTCATCTGATAAGAAGGATTTAAAGAATGCTGATGTTATTTTAGTTGCATTGCCTTCTTCTGTGATTGTTGAATATGTAAGTTCTCTGCAGCGGCATTTTCAAAAAGATGTTTTATTAGTTAACTTGTCTAAAGGATTATTTTCTAATGGAGTGACTATTGTAGAAAGTCTTAAAGAGAAATTGGAAATTTCAAATATTGTAACTTTAAAAGGACCATCATTTGCAGTTGAGGTTATGGAACATGCAGATACTCTGCTTACTCTTGGTTACTCTACAAATGAGCAATATTATATCATTAATTCTATTATCAAAAATACTGCTTTACATATTGATTACACTACTGATATTAGAGGAGTAGAAGTGTTGAGTGTACTTAAAAACATTTATGCTTTAATTCTTGGCGTTGTAGATGCAAAATATAATTCTCCAAATACAAGATTTATGATTCTTACTAAAGCATTTTCTGAAATTAGAATTTTATTAAGATCATTAGGAGGCGCTGAAGATACTTTGTTTCTTGCTTGTGGTTTTGGAGACTTATGTTTGACTTCATTGAATGATTTGAGTAGAAATAGAACACTAGGTTTATTAATAGGTAAAGGTTTTTTTAGTAGTAATTATAAAGAGAACTCTGTAATATTAGAAGGTTTAAATGCAGTCAATTTAGTACATAGTTTACCTTTGAATCATATTATAGAAGATTTACCATTATTAAATAAGCTGCATTCATTCTTTAGTAGTAAAAAAAATATTTTATCTATTGAGTTTGATAAATTGGTTGATAGGAAATTAAGAATAGTATTGACGTACGGTACTTTTGATTTGTTACATTATGGACATTTAGAGATTTTAAGAAGAGCAAGTTTATTAGGAGATAAATTAATTGTAGGAGTTTCTAGCGATGAGTTTAATGCATTGAAAGGTAAGCAGTGTGTCTTGCCGTATGCAAAAAGAAAGGAGTTATTAGAGTCGCTTGATTATGTTCATAAAGTAATTCCAGAAGATAATTGGGAGCAAAAGGTTACTGATATTAAAGAGCATGATATTGATATTTTTGTTATGGGTAATGATTGGGAAGGTAAATTTGATGACTTAAAGAAGTTCTGTAAAGTTATTTACTTCCCAAGAACAAAAGGCATTTCAACAACTAAATTAAAAACTATTCTAAAAGAAGAAGATTAGATATCTAATGAAATCTGACTTTGAGATAATTAATAAAGAGGAGCTTAAAACAATCCTGAATAATTTTTTTTCTTTAACTTTATTAAAAATACTTACTTATCTATTGCCGCTAATAACTTTCCCTTATCTTATAAGAATATTAGGAGTTGAGAAGTTCGGTCTTGTAATGTTTGCTCAGGCTACCATGTATTATTTTGAGATTATTGTTGATTTTGGATTTAATCTTTCAGCAACACGAGAAATTGCTCTTAATGTAAAGAACAAGCGTAAATTGAATGAAATTATTAGTTCTGTTTTTAGTATTAAGATCGCGTTATTAGTATTTTCATTTTTATTGTTATTATTCATACTTACTGTTATCGAAAGGTTCTCTCAGGAATCCCTAATTTATTATTATTCATTTTTAAAGGTTTGTGCTTTTGCTTTTTTTCCAGTTTGGTTTTTTCAAGGGATTGAAAAAATGAAGTATGTAACTATTATTAATATTATTTCTAAAGTAATATTTACTGTTTTAATTTTTGTATTTATTCGTTCTGAATCAGATTATTTATTAGTACCCTTAATAAATGGTTTTGGTTTTTTTGTTGGAAGTCTTATAGCTTTATATTATGTCTTTAAACACTTTAAGCACTCATTTATCTTTAATAAATTTTCAACAATTAAGCAGAGTTTTTTAGATAGCTCAATGTTTTTTCTTTCAAGGGTTTCAGTATCATTATACACTTCAAGTAATATGCTTATGTTAGGCCTGGTTACCTCTAATGTTATGGTTGGTTATTATGCAATAGCAGAAAAGTTATATATTGTTTTAAGGCAGTTATATCAGCCAATTGTTCAAGTTATTTATCCATATATTTCTAAAACTAGGAACATCAAATTTTTTAAGAAGCTTTATCCGTTAGTTGTTTTCTTAAATTTTATTGGAGTATATATTCTTTGGTTATTTACTCCTGAGTTGATTTTTTTAGTTTCTAAAGAATATTTCTTAGAATCAATTCAAGTTTTTCGTATTCTACTTATTGTAGCTTGTATTGTTGTGCCATCTATTTTAATTGGCTATCCCTTCTTGGCAGCTTTAGGATTTAAAAAAGAGGCTAATTATAGCACAATTATTGGTTCTCTTTTTCATGTAACGGTATTAGGTATCCTATATTTACTTAAGTTAATAGATATATATAATATAGTTTACTTACTTATAACAACTGAATTAATAGTCTTATTGTATAGGTATTATTCAGTCTATAAAAATAAATTACTTCAAATTTCTTAAATATGATAAAAAGATATATTAAATATCTGCCAAAAATTCTTAGTCCTTTTTTATACCTTCTTTCTTCTTTTATCTATTTTATGCCTAGAAATAGAAGTAATTGGGTTTTTGGCTCAGGAGTAGGGATGAATTTTAGCGATAATGCCAAATATATGTTTCTATATTGCTCATCTAAGTCTGAAATAAATTCTTATTGGATATCAAGAAATAAATTACTTATAAGGAAATTAACCGATCTTGGTTTAAATGCGTATTATAAATATAGTTTAAAAGGCCTATGGTTTAGTATAATTTCTAAGGTTTACGTTTACGATTCACGTACAGGAAGTATAAATCATTGGACCTCAGCTGGTGCTTTTAAAGTAAATCTATGGCATGGTTCTCCTTTAAAAACAATTGATCGAGATATTACAGTAAAACACAATGCATTCTATATTGGGAATCATACTTGGGGGCTAAAACGTTATTTAGTAAGAATGTTGATGCCAGAATGGTTTGTAGTGCCTGATTTAATGATAGCAACATCTGATAAGGTTAAAGGTTATTTTAATTCTGCATTTGGCCCTAAACAGATCGAAGTTGTTGGTTATCCTAGAAATGATATTATCATTAACCCTAATTTATATACAACATATTTAGGCTTTGAACAGAAAATCATTGACTCTATTACTACTGATAAAGTGATACTATATGCGCCTACTTTCCGTGACACGAATCGTTTTGACAGAAAAACACCTATTGACTGGAAGCGCTTAAATGATTTATTAAAGCAAAATAGTACTACTTTTTTGATTAAACTACATAGACATGATTATTCTATGGTGATGAAAGAGAAATATAGTAATATCAGTGTGTTAGATAATGAAAGTGATATGTATCCATTATTTGCAAAAGTAGATTTACTAATAACAGATTATTCTTCTATTTTCTTTGATTTCTTGTTATCTAATAAGCCAGTATTATTTTTTCCTTATGATAAAGAAACTTATTTAACTCAAGATAGATCTATGTATGATGATTATGATGCCGTTACACCAGGTCATAAGGCATATACTTTTGAAGAACTGTATTTGAAGTTAGAAGATTATTTTAATGCACCAGATTTAATGAAGCAATCTCCAATAAATTACAATAGTATCAAAGATTTATATAACTCATTTTTAGATAGTAAATCCTCTGAGAGAGCTTATTATTGTATTAAAAAGAAAATTAGTACTTGAAAGAAGGCTTAAAAAATATAATTGTTAATGAACTATATTACTTGATAGTTTTATTTCCATTATGGTGGTTTTTAGGCGTTGAGCAATTTTTTTGGTTTGTTTCTGTAGGTTTAGTTTTCATGCAATTTCTTATTTACAGTAAATTTGAGTTTCGTGCTAATATCATATCTATTTTACTTTTACTTTTTTTAGTTGTTTATGGTATTTCTTTTTTTAGCATTGTAGAAAAGATGCGATATATTACTTATTTTAGAAACCTGAGTACATATATTACTGCATTAATGTTATTGATTATTTCTTGGAATGTTATTGATAAATGGAGTCAGATAGAAAAGCTTTTAAAAGCGATTGTTTTGGTAATGTTTATTGCATCAATAGTTGGTGTGTTAGCTTTTTCATTTGAGATATTTAGGGTACAGTTTAAATCTTTGACAGGTTATTTTTTGCCAGCATTTATTACTAAAACTGGCTATGGTAGTGTGATTGCAGTAAGGAATGTAGGGTTTTACAATTGGTTCTTAGGTTTTGATACTTATTTTAGACCTAGTTCATTCTTTTTGTATTCAACAATGTTCTCCTCAACATTAGCTATTGTATTGCCTATTGCAATGTTCTTGCGGCAAATAAATAAAGGTATAAAAAGAAAATATTATTCATTCGTAGTATTAACAATGATTTTGGCATTATTTGCCACAACAGGAAGAGTTGCTATATTATCTTTTTTTCTGGCATTTCTCCTTTTTCAATATATGAGAATTAAAGCTATCTCAATTAGATTTATATTTATAAGCTTAATTATGTTACTTTCAGCAGTATTTTTATTTTGGTTAGAGAGCACTGGTATTTTATATCAGATTATAGACGTTGTGTTGTACTCTAGAGGTGAAGGAAGTGCTAATACAAGAATGAAGATCTATACTCAAACATTTATAAATTTTTTGGAAAGACCTTTTTTTGGTTGGGGCACTGAAAGGGATAGTAGTAATTTAGCTTATCCGCTAGGATCTCATAGCTACTATTTAGGTACATTGTATAAGCAAGGGGTGGTAGGTTTCTTTTTGTTCATAGGTATAATTATTGCAATTTGGCAGAAGCTTAAAATCAACTATAAGATAGATCATAAGATCATTAAATTTCTTAAATATGGTCAGTTATTATTATTAGTTTATATTTTTAATAGTTTTACAGATGTATTAGATCTTGATGCTACAACAATGATGTTTTTATGGTTGATCCTGTCATTATTAATTACCTCAAAAAGAATATTAACCACAGAAATGATAAAAAAAGATAATGCATAAGATACTTTCAGATAATTTATCAAATAACAAGAAGAGTTTAACAACTTTTCTTAACTTATATTCTTATATGATTGCAAGGCATAATAAAGCAGTTTTTAAGCAATTTAACATATTAATCGATGGAATTATATTTGTATGGATTTTAAAATTATTTGGTTTTTCTCGAGTTCAAAGAAATAGTTTTGATATGACATCTTTAGCGCCAATAGTATTTAAAGAAGCTATAGAAAATAATAAAAGCATCTATTTTATTGGTTCAAAACCGAAAATTATTGATATAGCCATAAAAAATATTAAAGCAAAGTTTGCTGATTTAAATATTTGTGGTTATAGAGATGGATATCTTAATGAAGAAGAAAGAAATTCTATTTTTAAAAATATAATTTCTTTAAAAGCTGATATTGTAGTTTGTGGTATGGGGACCCCTTTACAAGAGCAGTTTTTATTAGATTTACAAGAATCTGGGTTTAAAGGTATGGGCTATACTTGTGGAGGTTTTTTGCATCAGACTGCTAATAATATTAGTTATTATCCTGCTTGGGTTGATAGATTTAATTTAAGAGGTTTCTATAGAATGTATGATGAGCCTTATTTGATAAAACGATATTTTATCTTTTACCCTTGGGCTTTGATCAAATATCTTTATGATTCTTATGTATATAATAAAGACAAAAAGACAAAAAGATCTTTCTAGATATATTAAGTAATTTTTAAAAGAGTATAAATAATCTTCGAAATATAAATGTGATTCTAACTAAATGTGAATTGAGTACAACTTTAGATGTAAAATTTAATATTTTAAAGGTTATAATAATTTATTGGTTTATTAATAAGAATGCATAAATACTATTAATTGTAGATTCTAAGTTTATATATTTAGTCTTTTAAAGATATTTTTAGTAATAAATAATATTCCCTAACTTTACCATCAAATAAAAAAATGAAAAGGAAAGTAGCATTAATTACCGGTGTCACAGGACAAGATGGCTCTTATTTGGCTGAATTTCTATTAAAGAAAGATTATATAGTTCATGGAATTAAAAGAAGATCATCTTCTTTTAATACAGATAGAATTGACCATTTGTATCAAGACCCTCATATTAAGGATAGACATTTGATACTTCATTATGGAGATATGACAGATTCTATGAGTTTGATGAAAATTATAAAAACAGTTTGTCCTGATGAAATATATAATTTAGCAGCAATGAGTCATGTTCATGTTTCATTTCAGATTCCTGAATATGTGGCAAATACTGATGGTTTAGGCGCTTTAAGGGTATTAGAAGCTATTCGTTTATTGGGATTAAGCAATAAAATAAAGGTTTATCAAGCATCGACATCAGAGCTTTATGGTAAAGCACAAGAAATTCCTCAATCAGAAACTACGCCTTTTTATCCTAGAAGTCCTTATGCGGTGGCAAAATTATATGCGTTTTGGGCCACAAAAAACTATAGAGAGGCTTATGGTATGTTTGCTTGTAATGGAATTTTATTTAATCATGAATCACCTGTAAGGGGAGAGACATTCGTGACTCGTAAAATCACGCGTGGAGTTGCAAAAATTGCTTTGGGCTTAGAAGAAAAATTATACTTAGGAAACTTGGGGGCAAGCAGAGATTGGGGGCATGCGAAAGATTATGTGCGAATGATGTGGATGATATTACAAGCTGACAAGCCAGAAGATTGGGTGATTGCTACAGGAAAAACAACTACAGTTCGTGATTTTGTAAAAATGGCTTTTTCTTTTATAGGAATTGAACTAGAATTTCAAGGTGAAGGTGAAGATGAAAAGGGTATTGTAGTTTCCTGCTCAAATACTAAATATCAGATACAAAAAGGCAGGGAGATAGTTTTAGTTGATAGAACATATTTCAGACCAACTGAAGTAGATTTATTAATAGGTGATGCAACAAAAGCAAGGACTAAGTTAGGATGGACTCCAGAATATACTTTGGAAGAATTGATTTATGAGATGATGGAATCAGATTTAAACTTGATGACTAAAAATCAATATCTGAAAGATGGTGGTTATACCATTAGAAACTATTTTGAATAAGATGGATAAACAAAGTAAAGTTTATATTGCGGGACACAAAGGATTGGTTGGATCAGCAATTTTAAATAATTTAATCAGAAAAGGTTATAATAACTTAGTTTATAAAACTCATAAAGAGCTAGATTTAATAGATCAGTACGCTGTAAGAGATTTTTTTGAAGCAGAAAAACCTGAATTTGTAATATTGGCTGCAGCAAAGGTAGGGGGGATAATGGCTAATAATACTTATCGTGCTGATTTCATTTATGAGAATACAATGATTCAAAATAATGTTATACATCAATCATACTTATCAAATGTTAAAAAGCTTTTGTTTTTAGGTAGTACATGTATTTATCCAAAGGACACCTCTCAGCCTATTTTAGAGAGTAGTCTTCTCACTTCAGAGTTAGAATACACAAATGAACCATATGCAATTGCTAAGATTTCAGGTATTAAAATGTGTGAGAGTTATAATCTACAATATGGTACTAATTTTGTTTCAGTCATGCCAACAAATTTATATGGGCCAAATGATAGCTTTGATTTAGAAAACTCTCATGTTTTGCCTGCTTTAATTCGTAAAATACATTTAGGCAAGTGTCTTGAGACTGATAATTGGGAAGTTATTTTGAATGATTTGCTTAGAAATCCACTTTCTGGGTTTAATAAAAATGCATCTAAAGAAGAGTTACTTTTATTATTAAATAAATATGGTATAACAAAAGGAGAAATTGAAATTTGGGGTAGTGGAGCTCCACGGCGTGAATTTCTATGGTCTGAGGATATGGCTGATGCTTGTGTATTTATTTTAGAAAATAGAGATTTTAAGGACATGTATGATCCGCTTGCTGATAAGATTAGAAATACACATATTAATGTTGGAACAGGTACAGATGTTTCTATCAAGGAGTTAGCTAATATAATTAAGGACCTAATTGATTATCAGGGAAGATTTATATTTGACACCTCAAAACCTGATGGGCCAATTAAGAAACTTACAGATATTTCAAAATTAAAATCACTAGGGTGGAGACATTCTGTTTCTCTTAATAAAGGTGTTGAAAAATATTATTCATGGTATTTATCTCAATTATTATAGCAAAATAGTTTTATTATTTTTGTATAGATGAAGGGTTACTCAAGATATTTCTGGTTTATTCATTTTATAGGTGATGTTTTCTTTATAAATATTGCCTTTATATTTCTGTATGTATTGAAGTTTGATACCATAGATTTCTCAGATAAATACCGATTTCTTATTGTAATCTATAATGCAGTATGGATTTTAGTTGCTTTAACATTGCAATTATATGAGATTAAACAACTAAAACGACTCGATAGAATCTTGTTTAATCTATTTAAGGCTTTCCTTCTTAATGCATTAATAATTAGTGCAGTATTGTTCTCTTTAAAAGCCTCTGAGTTTTCTCGAGAGCATCTCTATGCAACCTACTTATTGCTTTTTGGATTAATTATGCTGTGGCGGTACCTTTCAGTACAATTGATTAAATTATATAGAAAATCAGGATTTAATTATAAGAATGTGATTATTATTGGAGGAGGAGGGGTGGCAGATCAGCTACACTCTTATTTTACTTCAGATGATGTATTGGGGGTTAGAGTTAAAGCAGTTTTTTCTGATAACACATTATCATTCTCAATTAAGAAAAATATTAAATTTTTAAAAGTTGAGTTGTTTCAAGAATTTGCATTACGAAATGATATTGATGAAGTGTATTATACTATGCCACTAACTTATACAAAGAAGATAAAGAGCTTAGTTGATTTTTGTGATAAAAATATGATTAGATTTAAGATTGTTCCTGATTTTAGAGGTTTTATTTTTAAGCGAGTAAATATTGATTTCTTTGATGATGTTCCTGTTATTACATTAAGAGAGGAACCACTAACAGATTTTGTGAATAGAGTTTTAAAACGAATGTTTGATATTATATTTTCAGCACTAGTAATTATTTTGGTTTTGAGTTGGTTATATCCGCTTATTGCCCTCTTGATTAAAATATCGTCAAAAGGACCAGTATTATTTAAACAAGCACGTTCAGGAGTAGATAATGAAGAATTTATATGTTATAAGTTTAGATCAATGGCTCAAAGTGATAACGCAGATACTCAACAGGCAACCAAAGGAGACACTCGTATTACAAAGATAGGTGCTTTTTTAAGAAAATCATCTTTAGATGAATTTCCACAATTTATTAATGTATTTATGGGAGACATGTCAATAGTTGGCCCAAGACCTCATATGCTATTGCATACAGAAGAATATTCATCTCTTATAAATAAATATATGGTAAGACAATTAGTAAAACCAGGAATTACTGGTGCAGCCCAAGTTAAGGGATTTAGAGGAGAAACCAAGGAATTAGAAGATATGGAAGGTAGAATCCGTTTAGATGTTTGGTATATAGAGAACTGGTCATTATCATTAGATATTAATATTATCTTCCATACAATTTGGAATTTTTTAAAGGGTGATGAAAAAGCTTTTTAAGATATGTTTTTTGATGCTTTCCCCATTCTTTGTTTTTTCTCAGAATAATACATTCCATTCTTTAATAGATACTCAATTTGCAAATATTTCTACAGATACATCTAAGTTTATAATTTTTAATCCAAATATTTATGCCGTGTCTTCTTTTAATGAAGAAAGTAATATTTCAAATATTTTTTTGTTAAGAGCAACTCTATTTTCTAATGTTTCTAATAATTTAACTATCACATCTTGTTTTGATTATTTAGCAGGAAAAAGTAATTATTTAATGCAAGAATATGAGGATTCTTTAGGTGTTTTTCCTGGTTTTGGAACAGATGATAAACGTATCCAATATAATTTCAGGTATCAAATAAATAAGTTTATTTCTACTGATTTGGGCAATGGGACACAATTTATTGGTAATGGATATCAGTCACTTTTACTATCAGATATAGGGTCCCCTTACCCATATTTAAGATTAACTACTAAGTTTGGAAGAGTGAAGTATTATAATCTATACACTAGCTTTATTAATCCTTATATGATTGATTTTGGGAGAAAAAAACATTCTACAATTCATTACTTAGACTTTGCTATCTCCAATAATATTAATATTGGAGTTTTTGAGAGTATATTGTGGCAATCAAAATCTGAGGAATTGAATAAAGGATATGAGTTAGCATATTTAAATCCAGTAATATTTTACAGGCCTGTTGAATTTTCAAAACATTCAAGCAAAGGGAATGCATTGATGGGATTGAATTTTAGTGCAAAATTTAAAATAATAACTTTATATGGCCAGTTTTTGTTAGATGACTTAAATATTTCTAGGCAGAAGGACAGAGATGATAATTATGAGGGAGGTTTTTTTCAGAATAAATATGCATATCAAACAGGTTTGAAAGGAAGTATAAAAGGTGTTAATTTTTTACTAGAATATAATCAGGTTCAGCCATATACATACGGTCATAGAACTATTTTACAGAATTATTCGCATATGAATCAAGCATTAGCACATCCATTAGGAGCTAATTTCAAAGAGATGATTAATATTTTAGAGTTAAGAAAAGGGAAGTGGCGATATAAGATTAAAACTATGTTTACTATTGTTGGTTTAGATTCGTTAGATTCGCATTATGGTCAAGATATATTCACTTCTGATAATGACGCTAGCACTGGTGGACAATATTCTTATGGAAACTTTAATGGGCAAGGTATCAAAACAACTATTTTTTCTTTTCAGCCAGAGGTTTCTTTTAGTATTAAGCAGTTTGATATATTTGGCAAGCTTTATTATAGAAATAAGAAATCTGATTATTCAGATCAATCTTTATTATTTTATTCAGTAGGTTTTCGAACCTTTCCATTCATGAATATACTAGATTATTAAAACTCTAGTTTTTCACCGTCTTTAAATGCAACAATAAAAGAATTTGAATAACCTTTCTTAATCATACTTTTTTGATACTTAAGAATCTCATCAAGACTGTAGTATAATCCAGCTAAATAGGCAGTATTTTTTTCTGATATTGGAACTGTAATGACATTTTCCTCATCAAATAGATCTGCAGGTGTATCAAATTCTCCAAAAGTTCCTAAGTTCAATCTAAATATATATGCATCACCACCTTGGGCTAGTTGATCTTCTTTACTAAATGATTTCATTAATCTTAATCGTGCTTTTTTTAGAGAGTTAGCCATACTTAAGGCTTTCTTTTCTTCTCCTTGTTCTTTATATATATATATTAAGTTTTCATATGCTGGTAAGAATAATTTATCTTGTTTAATAGCTTTTTGGAAAAGTTTAATAGATTCTTTAATATTTAACAGTGATGCTGTTGTTTCTTTTCGACTTCCATCTCTATTTTTTCTTGCTGATAAGGATGAAAAAACATAATATGCAACAGCCATATTATATGTCCATTCTCTTGTTTTATAAAGTTTAGGTGTTAGATATTTTAAATATCTTTTTGCTTGCCCTGCCGCTCTTTTATCTCCTGTAGCTAAATATGAGATAGCAAGATTACCTCTTGAAAAATTGAGCCCGTCTTCAGAAATTTTTCCTCTCTTTAATCTTTTCTCAGTGTTCTTTAAATGTTTTTGAGCTGTTTTATATTTTTTATTTGCTAGTGCTTTTACACCTAAATTATATTCTCCAATCCCTTCTTGGATTTGAATCATACTTCTTTCATCTATTTTATTAACTTTATTAAACTTTAAGTGATCATCATTTTTAACAATTACTAGATTTGCAGCATCTGGTTTTTTGCCTTTTGGAATAAATCTATCTTTTTTTCTTTCTTTTTCAGTTTTTCTTTCTTTTCCTTTATCAATTGCTTTTTTGTTTTTCTTTAAAAGTTTTGCCTCCGCAGTATTCATTCTTTTGATGACTAGGTCAGCACTTTCTGAATTACCAGAATTTCTATAGATAGCCTCTATTGTTACATATGATTGAAATGAGAACTCGTCTTTTCTTATTATAGAACTCAATAACGATGCTGCTTCATCTTGATTTCCGCAATAATAATGAGCTAGGGCAATATTATAAGCCCATTTATTATCTGAATAAGCTTTGGATGTAATTTTAGTTAAGAAGCTATTTGCTACCGATTTATCTTCTTCATTTCCTGAGTTAGCATATGAGAGAGCCATATTAGCATAAATATAATTCATAGCATCAGCACTAAGCTTTGCTCTTTTATAGCGTTTCATCGCAGCTTTAAATTCAGTTATTGCTGCTGTATATTCTTTATTTTTCATAAGTGAAACAGCTGCGGTGTAATGGTCAGCTGCAAGAGCAGCTTGTTGGACTGATCGTTTTGTCAGGTTTTTCTGATTTTCATACTGCATTACTTTATCAACGTCTGATATAGGTTGCCAATCAAATGCTGTAATTCCTGCTGTATATGACGTGTCACTTGTAGATGCTATTGAATAATTGATGTTTACAATTATTAATGTCAATATTAAAAATATGAGTTCTTTTTTCATTTTTTTATTGTTTACTTTTCAGTTTGCCAAATTATGAAAAATTATTGAAGTATTATTTTTTGGTTAATAATCTGATTGTTTGTTGTGTTAATCTGCATATAATATACTCCTTTAGCAAAAGTAGATAAATCAATTTCAGTTTCTCTTGGCGGATTATGTTTGTTATTAACTTTAATAAGTTGATTACCTATTGAGTTGTATATCAAAATAGATTTTATATTATATTCTGAATTAATTTTCAGTTTTCCTGTTGTTGGATTAGGTAAGATTCGAGTAGTTAATGTATACTCTTCGATAGAGGATATATTATATTCAATAATATATGAGTTTTCAGAGCAGCCATTTGTATCGGTTACTATAACGTAATAAGAACCATTGCTAATAGGAGTAAAAGTAGAGTTAGTACTTCCTACAATAGGATTATTATTATTGTCAAACCACTGATAAGATGAGAAGCCTCCTGTAGCAACAAGAGCATTTCCGTTTATCCAAACATTTATTAATATAGGGGAGGGTTCATTCATAATAGTGGAATTAACTTCTAAACAACCATTTGCATCTAGAACAGTTAAATTATGCAATCCTGCACATAGATTATTTGCTCCATTATTCCAATTATAAGTGTATGGTGGAGTACCTCCAGAAGTCATAGGGTAAACGCTACCATCACAATATCCATAACAACTTGGCTCAATTGTAGTTATTATACTTGTTATTGCATCTGTTTCATAAACATCTGCAGTAGTAGATGATAAGCAATTATTAAAATCAGATATTAAAAATGAATAGCTACCTGCAAATAAATTATTAAAGGTATTAGAGCTTTGATATGTATTGCCATTATCAATAGAAAAAGTAAATGGCTGGGTTCCTCCATTTATGATGCCAATGCTAATACTACCATCATTATAGCCAAAACAGTCATTATGAATAATAGATGATGGAGAGCTGACAATTGAGTCAGGGTTGGAAAGATTAAATGATTCATTATAGGTACACCCATTTATGTCAATTAAGTTAATTGAATGATTTCCGGAACTAAATACAGTAGAGTAACTACTGTCACTGTTTGACCAGTTATATGTAAATGGCTGGGTTCCTCCCCAAACATTTATACTCACTTGCGTAGTTCCATTATAACATAAGATTGAGTCAGCAGTTATAGCTGAGGTAATTGGTTGAGGTTGATAAATGTTAAAAGTATCCACTACGTTTGAGAATCCATCATTAATTGTAATGATATACTCTCCATAACATAGATTGTTTATATCTTCATTGTTTGATGAAAAACCATTTGGTCCTTGCCAGTAATAAAAGTAAGTAGAGTCTCCGCCATTTGCTGTGATATCAATCGATCCATTACAATTGTTGTGACAATCTATATTAATAACATTATCTAGATTTACCAACAATTCTGCAGGCTCTGATAACTCAAAGGTATCTAAATATACACAAGAGTTAATGTCGGTAATTTCTAAATAATAGAATCCAGCCGAAAGATTTAAAATATCTTCGCTGCTTGAAGAAAAACTATTATCACTCATCCAACTGTATGAATATGGGTTTGTCCCCCCATTAGACGATATATATATTAGACCATTATTGCCACCATAAGCTGTAATATTAACTAACGAATCAATATTTAAACTAATTTCATTAGGCTCTGTGATTTGTATTGGGGCAATATTTTGAATGCAGTTGTTGTCATCTTTTACCAATAGATTGTAATTGCCTACACATAAACTATCAAGATTATTTATTGCTGTCCATGTGCTGCCTCCATCCCATGAGAAAGAATATGGGAGGGTTCCTCCAGTTAAATTGCTTATAATTTCTCCGTCACACATTTGATTGCAAGAAATGTGAGATATATTTAGATTAGATATTAATATTGAGGGTTCATTTAAAATTATATTATTAGTTGTAGTACATCCATTTATATCAACTATTGAATCTAAATAGGAACCTGCAGCTAGGTTTGTTATGGTTTGAGAGTTTTGAAGAATATTATTTAAATAAATGTCAAATGGACTGGTTCCTCCATTAATTTGGATATCAATCTCTCCATCACTTAGTCCATTACATGATATTTCGAATCCATTATAGTTTGTTGTGCTGTATGTTGTGTATAAGCTATCAGGCTGGATTATAGTGATTGTATCATATATTGTACAGCCATTTAAGTCGGTTACAGAATAAGGATAAATACCCGCAGGTACTCCTGATGGAGAGACTAATGCTGTATTGAACTCACTTAATGGGTTGTATAATACTGTTGTTAAACCAGCCCAACCCAGGATATAATTAGTGTCACCTGGATTTGAACCTATTGTCCCTCCAAAGAAGTTAACAATAGCACTCCCATCATTTGCTCCATAACAGCTAACATTGGTTTGCGTGTATGATGATCCTAATGAGCTACTGTCATTTATTGTAGCATTATTATTAATGCTACAATTATTTGTATCTGAAATAGTTACATAATAAGTTCCAGCCAAAAGATTTGATAGATCCTCAGATGTTGCTCCGTTATTCCAAATGAAAGAGTAATCACCTGTTCCTCCGCTTATGGTTAAGTCTATTGATCCATTTCCAAATCCACAGCTAATATCAGTAGAAGTAATACTTGAAGTTAATTGAGCGGGTTGTGAGATATATATTGAATCAGAGAATACACAATAATTACTATCTGTCACAGTATAAAAATAAATTCCTTCTGCTAAATTGTATTGGGAATTCCCATTCCAGTTTTGACTATAGGGACTTGTTCCGCCACTAATGATTAGCGTTGCTACCCCATTAGAATCTCCGTAACAAGAGACATTATTAATATTTTCACTTATTGATAGCGTTGAGGGTTCAGAGATTAAAAAATTCACACTATCAATGCATTGTTGCCAGTTTTTATCTGTAACTATACAATAATAATTACCTGAAGAAAGATTTGATATTGAATTTGTTGTATCACCGTTGCTCCAATTATACAGATATTCATCGCTGCCATTTTGAATTGAAAAAATATTTGCAGTACCATCATTATTTCCTGAACATGTAACATTTGTAGTGTTAGTGCTATCAATTTTATATATTGAACAATCTACAAAGCTTAATGAAGTAGAATCACTCGTTCCAATAGTTTGTATAAAGTTTCCTGCAGAATCTAATTCTTGAGTTATCCAATTTGCATAATATGTTCCGTAATTAGCACCAGGCCTGAATCTTACCTTAATAATAACCTCTACTGAATCTCCTTGCGATATTATCTGTCCTGTTGTGTCTCCTAAAAAATTCCAATATCCGTAAGCATGCCCATTAGAATCAATATTATAGTTTAAGTTTGGCCAATTACCTAAAGGGCTAAACCATGCTAAATCAAAATCTCCTTGTGATATATCTATGCTGTCATGATATACATCAAATTCAGGGCGTACTCTAATGTCACAATTACTATTATTGGTAAGTGTAAGAGTATCAAACGACCAGACCCATAGATTGTATACTGGGTTTGGGTTAAAGCCATTAAGACGTTGAGTTAAACTTTTTTGACAATTATTGCTTGTAGTAGTAAAGTCATTGCCAAGACTCCAGTTACCTCCACATTTTACCTTCCAGTTATATGTCGTAGATTCTGTTAAACCAATTAAGTGGTAGGTTTCGGATCCATATGTATTTGGTACTTGAATTGCAGTTTGCCATGTTAAAGCTGTGTCAGCTTTATATCTAAGAGAATAGTTATTAGTATTACAGCCTCCATTGTCCCAGCTTAATATTGCATCATTAGTGTTTACATTACTTACTGAAAGGTTTGTAGGTTGTTGGCTAAAACAAAATAGTGATAAACTAACTGATATAATAAGTGTAATTATTTTTTTCATTATTTTAGATATTCTAATTTGCAAATATACGAAATCCAACAAGTTATGTTCTACGTGATATTCTTTAACTTATGCAATTTTTACTTGATATTATGTTATTTTTGAAACAACCTTTTACTGAATTTCGTTATTATTTATAATAATGGAATTTTATATTTATGAAAAAAGAAAGCATCCTTCAATTCTTGCTAATTTGTTTAATTATCTTAATATTATTTTTGTCATCATGAAGTTAAATACACCAAGCTTGTTATGCTGTGTACTGAAAAGAATACAGAATAAATAAAGTAAAATGAGAATCAGAATTATTAAGTAGTTTGTTTTTTTGTAATAACTTTGGCAAAAAAATAAATTATGAAAACAAAAATCATTACAATAGCTTTTGCATTAATAGGGCTAAATGCGTATGCTCAGATTACAGTGGCAGATACTGACATATCTAGTGTTGGAGATATTGTTTATCAGGCATATGATTCTATTCCAGCAGCTGCAATTAATATTGGGAGCCCAGGCTTATCTCAAATTTGGGATTTTTCTTCATTGCAAGTATCGTCAACAAACACCATATCTTTTATTTCACCTATTGGTACTATTTATGAGAGCCAATATCCAAATACTAATTTATGTTTAAATGATAATGGGTCATTGAGCTACTACAATAAAAATAGTTCAGGGCTTTTTATTCATGGGCTTGGAGATACAGTATTTCATTCTCCTGCACTTTTCTATCCACTACCTTTAACATATTCTCTTGCAGCTTCTGATGGACCGGTTGTAATAATAGATAATGTTATTACTGGAGCTTTGTTGAGTATGGCAATTCCGGCTACGGTTGTTGCCTCTTTAACTAACGGGGTTGCAAACAGAGCAGATACAGCAATTATTAAGATAACTAATACCTCAGACTTTTTAGTTGATGCATCAGGAGTAATGACAACACCTTTAGGTACATTTGATGTATTAAGATTAAAAACAATAAAATATACAAATTCAGAATTAGATGTATATTGTTCTGATACTTTATCTGGTTTAGGAACTTGGGTTACTAATATTCCGTTTTCTACAATTCCTCTTTTGGCGAATTTTTCAAATAATGAAATAGAATATAAATATCAATGGATAACAAATGATGCGGCAGTCGCGTTTCTTTTAGCAGAGATAATAGTTGATGATTCTGATAATATTATTAATGGAGTTTCTTTTCAGACTTCTATGCCAGCATCTTCTATGCAACATGCTGAAGAGGATTGGTTCCAAGTATTTCCAAATCCTACTTCTAAATATATTACAATTAATACAGATTTTATTAATTGTTCATATACTCTTTTAAATGCAAAAGGAAAAAGATTACTATCTAATGAACTTAACCGTTCTACTAAAATTGACATGTCTTTATTTGCCTCAGGAACATACTTTTTGCAACTATATACAGAAGAAGGAAGTGTGATAGTAAAAAAAGTTGTTATAAAGTAGATATATAGTGATATTAAAATTTTCTATATTAAACAAGTATTGATAGATATGCGTATTATACATGTTTTATTATTTGCGTTAGTACCATTAACATTATTAAGTGAGATTTGTGATTCTTTACTTTATCAGTCTATAGGAGATCCAGGTCCCTATAGTGTTGATTATTTTACGGAACCTTTAGGTATTCGTAATGGTCCTGATTATTCAGGAGCAACAATATTTTACCCTTTAAATAGCAATAACAAGCTAGCTAGTATTGTACTTGTTCCTGGCTTTATGAATACAGAGTTAAGTGTACAGCATTGGGGGCCATTTCTTGCTTCACATGGTATTGTTACAATGACAATTGGTACAAATAGCTTGCTAGATTCACATGTGCAGCGCAAGGATGCATTATTAGATGCAATAGTCTCATTGAAAAATGAAAATAATAGATTAGCATCTCCTTTGTTTGCGAGTTTAGACACTGTTTATATTGCTGTTGGAGGATTTTCAAAAGGAGGGGGAGGCGCTCAATTAGCTGGAGTTGATCTTCCTGATTTAAAAGCTATTGTAGCTCTATATCCTTGGCTAGACAATCCTTTGCAATCAGATCTTAATCATAATATACCCGTTATAATTATTAGTGGTCAGCTTGATGTAGTTGCACCTCCAGTATCGCATGCTGATATTCATTATAATTATACTCCCAGCACAACCAATAAGCTAAAGTATGAGGTTGCAGGGGCGTCTCATGATAATATTAGTGGCCCACTTGGTGGGTTTGGAGATGTTGGAAAAAAAGTTTTATCTTGGCTTAAAACATATCTTTTGAATGATAGTTGCTATTGCCCTTTATTATTAAATCCAGCAGTTACAGCATCAGAATATATAACAAATATTTCTTGTTCTAGTATCAATCAGATATTTGATGTGTCATTGTCAAAAAAGCAGTTAATTAAAATTGTTGATGTATATGGCCGAGAAACAAAAATTGTTAATCAGAATTTATTTTATATTTATGACGATGGAACTGTGGAGAAGAAGTTAATTATTAACTGAATAATAATTGGTAATGTTATCAATCTCTTTTAAAATTTATAAATATGTCTCTAGGTAAATGGATAGGAATAGGAGCAGGGTGGTTTCTTGCAGGTCCAATAGGAGCAATCATTGGTTATTATATTAACAAAAGCTTTTTTGATGGTAAGAATGATCAGGCAAAAGCTTACGAATTATCTCTCTTAATATTATCTTCTTTAGTAATAAAATCTGATGGAAAGGTCGTTAAGGCTGAATTGGATTATGTTAAAAAATTCTTTATTAATACTTTTGGCCTTCAAAAAGCTAATAAATATTTTGAAGTTTTTAATAAGCTTAATAAGCAGTCATTATCTTCTCAACTCCGTCCAGTATGTCAACAGTTAAATTCTTATGTAAATCACGCTTCAAGGTTGCAAATAATTCATTTTCTTTTTGGAGTATCGGCAAGTGATAATGAGATACATGCGTCTGAGATTGATTTAATTAAGAAAATTGCAGGTTATCTTAATATAAATCAATATGACTATGAGTCTATTAAATCCATGTTTTATAGCAATGATATGGGGGCTAAAAGTAATTTAGATAAATGGTATGCAATATTAGAATTAGATAAGAATGCTAGTGATGATGAGATTAAAAAGGCGCATAGAAAAATGGTGCGAAAATATCATCCTGATAAGTTGCAGGGTGTGAGTGAAGATATTATAAAGCTTGCAGAAGAGAAATTTTTACTTGTTCAAAAAGCATACGAAGAAATTAAGAAAAATAGAAGCTAGTATTTATTTGTAACAGCATTCATTGTGACCTATATTATAAATTTTTTCTAATATTTCATTTCTATAGTCGAATATCTCATTAACTCTTTTTTTAATATATAAATAATTTGCTAATTGTCCTAATATGCCAAAAGGAGGGACGTAGGTAATAATATCTTTCATTAGCACGCCATTATCTTGTACTTTAAAAATATGTTCGTGGTGCCAAATCTTATAAGGACCAACTCTTTGTTCGTCAACAAAAAACTTTTTGTCTTTAACATGAGTGATTTCTGTAATCCAGGTTAAAGGTATATTCAGAATCGGTGTAACTTTATATGATATTATCATACCAGGGTACATTATTTCATCTTTATTTTTAGAGGTAATAATGAATCCCATATTTTGAGGGGTAATTTTTTGAAGGTTTTTTGGTGAAGACATAAAGCTCCATAGATCGTCTATATTAGTTTTTACTAGTTGTTCTCTAATTATTTGTGTGTAAGCCATATTTATTTTTTATAAAATGTACTTAGTTCTTTTTTTGCTTTTAAAACTTTTGGTGTTATTACTGCCGAACAATAAGCTGCTGATGAGTTCTCTTTGTAATAATTTTGATGATATGCCTCCGCTTCATAAAAGGTATTAAATTGCTTTACTTCAGTTACTATTTTATTGTCAAATATTTCCTTATTTATTTTATCCATATATTTTATAATTATTTTTCTTTCTTTTTCATTATTATATAAAACTATTGATCTGTAGTGTGTGCCAATATCATTTCCTTGTCTATTTAGTGTTGTAGGGTCATGAGAAAGAAAAAATATTTTCATAATGTTCTCTAGCTTTATTTGTTTTGTATCATATTGTATCTCACATACTTCCGCGTGTTCTGTTGTTCCTTTAGTTACTTCTCGGTAAGAAGGATTCTTTATTTTACCTCCTGCAAATCCACTCTTTACACTAACTACGCCAATTACGTCTTCAAATATTGCTTCTGTACACCAAAAACATCCGCCTCCAAGATGAATAGTTTTTACATTATCATTCTTTAGTTGTATCATCTTATTATTTTTATTTTTAATACTTACTACGATCTCATTTTTTCTATTTAAAAATTTATACGGTGAATTATATATCAACACTTCAAAATCGCCATTATGTTCGATATTATATTTTTCTAGTTCTTTTTTTAGTTTATTTATATAATTTTTTTCTTTTTCTTTATTTGAATATCCAGAGTAAGCTATGGATGCTTTTAAATTAGAAGGTTCTTCATACATTAATAGCTTGCTGTTTTTTGCCTTTGGTAAGTTTTGTAATGTATATTCATCAGGCATAATAAAAGCCATTTCATTTTTATTGTGTAGCTTGATTACTACTGGAGAGGTCATTGCTATTTTTTCTTCTGTTTTATTTCCTCCAAATATATATTCCGCTACATTTCTAAAAGAGTTATCCCTATCTTTAATATTTTTCGGAATATATGAGACATAAATGAGTTTCTTGTACTCTCGGATTTCTATATTTCCTATTTTCTTAATAACTGTGTATTGATTGCTCTTTGTTTCTTTAAAAGGTTTAATTACAAATAATAATGTTATAATTCCAACTACAGTTATAAGGATTGTTTTCATTTAGATTTTTTTGCAAAAATACTATTATATAGAGAAGAAATACTATAACTTATTATATTTGTGACATGAAGAAACTAATTATTGTACTGCTTAAATTCTGCTCTATGTCTTTATTGACTAATGCTCAAGAATTTTCTTTAACATATAATCAGGCTAATGATGCTGAATTTGTAAAAGGCTATAAGAATAACACGTTAATTAATTCATACAAAACAAAAGATGGTTTTGTAATTAAGGTAGGTGATACTTTAATAATAGGTGATGCAATAATTAAGAATAATAGAAAAAGATATTTATATAATGATGTCTTTTCTTATATTGCTGTGGGAAAAATTAAAAGCTCTGCTAATAAAGAGTACAGATATTTGCCTCATAACTTTTCTGGAAATAAAGTTATTGTAAATTCAATGTTTGTTACGCATGAGAAATATATTGGATATAAGCTATTTCCTAAGCGTAATGAAATGCCATTATATGTAAGTGTTTTTGTAAAAGGAGCAACAAAAGGGGTCTCAGAAATTCTAGGAAAATCTAGAAAAACGATTTTAGATATAGAGAAGGCGCTGTCATCAGGCGAGATTACTTTATTAGATTCTAAGTTAGTACATCTTATTAAAGAAAACTCAAAAAAAGATAACAAGTATGATAATTTATTAAAATTAGGAGAATTAAAAGAGTTAGGAGTTTTGACTGAGGAGGAATTTAATAAAGAGAAAAAGAAGATTCTTAACGACGACTAAGTAATATTAAATTAGCAGAAAAAGTTAAATGCCTAAGTCTTTGCTAGTTGTTTTTCTATACATTTGATGATAATAAATAAGCTTCTCCAAGCCATTATTAATATATTTTCATAATGCTATTTTTCCCAATCAAAGCAGACCATTGTTTCGCTAGCTTCTGAAGGTCTTGAGCAAGTTTCTCTTCCAAAATGAGAGCAATTAGCACAAGAAGAATTTTTTGTAATTGAATCTGTATAGCTATGGCTTTCACAAACATTCGTAATCTCTACTTTTTGTTTATGTTTTCGGCATATGAATTCTCTAAGTAAATTTTCGCAATTTATACATGTATTGATGTTTCTTAATTCCATAAATTTTATTTTTTTATTTTTATTTACGACAAATGTACTATATAAGTTACATTAATTAAAGTATAAATAGCTGATTATAAGTAATTTATAATTAGAATAAATAAAAATAAGAGACGTGTAGCCAACCTCTTTTTACATCTATGGTTATTGAATGGTCGAGAATAAAATTATTATTCAGTAAATAAAAATACACTCAATTGAGTGTATTTTTATTTGTGTGTCTTGCGGTCCTAATTTCGAATTTTTTTAAAAACTTAAATATTATACTATTATATATTTACATTTTTAAAAAATACAGAAAATTATTACATACTTTTGTTAGATGAAAATTAAATTATTAAAAAAATGAATCATAAATATAGTAAAATAATATCAAAACAAATTATTTCATTATTCGTATTTATTACTGCTTTTAATTTAAGCTACGCTCAAGGATACGTTAGCGAAACTATACAGCATGATGGTTTAATGAGAGAGTATAGCATTTATGTCCCAGCAAGTTATGATGGAACTACAAATTTTCCTTTACTATTTAATTTGCATGGAGGAGGTGGCAATATTGCTTTTCATATTGGCATCTCAGATATGAGTCCTATCGCTGATACAGCAAACTTTATTGTTGTTTATCCTCAGGCACGACAAGATCCAAGTGATGGAAACTCTTTCAACTGGATTGCTAAAGTGCCAGGCACTTTTGATGATGTGCCCTTTTTTGGTTCATTGATAGATACGATTGCTAGTAATTACCAAATAGATCAGAAT
>CEVW01141905.1_pt1 | contig 42756 bp, 36 predicted proteins | sample 427061 | NCBI WGS metagenome assembly CEVW01 (sample SAMEA2623774, study PRJEB7988) | marine metagenome | biome: marine biome (ENVO:00000447); feature: surface water layer (ENVO:00002042); material: "saline water (ENVO:00002010), including plankton (ENVO:xxxxxxxx)" | depth 5 m
TTGCTTTCTAAAGTACAATTATAATATTGATATCCTGAATTATCAGACCTTAAAGATTTTTTTAATATTGGATAAGAAAAGTGCAATCCAATTTTTGCATTAAAAGTCTCCAAATCATCTTTATACATAAGTAGTATTTCATCTAACTTATTATATACTTTTTCATCCTTGTACTTATAGAAAGATCTCATAATACGAGACATGTTGATGCCTTTTTTATGAGCAGCTAAAGATACCGTTCCTGTTACTTTGGTTTCAAGTTCAATGACCCCTCCTTCTCGTTTATCATACTTTAGAGGTAATCTGAAATTATGGATACCTACTTGTTGTATAGCTACATGAGCTCCTTGTATTAATGAGGAAGGTCCATTCTGTAAGTCAGGAAAGGTCTTGATGTCATCTTTAGTAGGTTGATAGTCAGCATCATATTTTCTATTTCCCTCGTAGTACTTTTCAGAATGTTTATTAGGTGGAGCTTCTATAGTTGATTCAGCATCACCAATCCATTCATATTTTTCATCATTTTTTTTCATCATTTTTTAACCAATTTTTTTGCTGGTTTGTATATGGCAGAATTATTTGTTCCACCTTCAAATGATTCAACTTTTAGTACACTAATCCTACCATCTGTTTCATATTGCATCTTATCATTAATAAGGTTATATACCCATTCAGCAAATCTTTCACATCCTACATGTTTCATTATTTTGAGTTGAATGATTCCTGCTTTATCCATGTTTTTGAAAATTTCTATATGTGGATCATCAGCTGCAACTACTGTTGTATGATCAAATTGATTTGCTAGTTCCTCTTTAATTCCATTTCTTTTGAAACAGCCAAAATCGCATACCCAATTTTTATCATCGAGACTTCCCTCAAACCAAACTTTGAATTTTAATGAATATCCATGAATGTATTGACAGTGAGAATGTGTAGCTCTCCATTGTCTAAATGCTGTGCTATAGCCATCAAAAACTTTTATACTAGTGTATTCTTTCATGTTTTAAAATAATTATTCTCTGATAAAAGTTCCGTTAACTGTTTTACCTTTTCTGTTTTTTATCTCGTCCCATGCAACTTGAAGACATTCCTTTGGTTCTATTTCAAGTTGGTAGCAAAGAATAATTAAAGTTACAAAGCTATCACCTATTCCATCTATAATTTCTTGATTTTTGTCTTTCAGTAGAGCTCCTGCTGTCTCTCCAACTTCTTCTAAAACTTTTAACATTTGTGCTTGACAATTTTCTTTATTTAGTAGGTTTTTTTCTTCTGCCCAAATTTTAACATTATTTATTAATTCATCCATAGATTTAGTCTTTTTAATTTAATAGCTAAATTAACATTTATTTTAAAAAAATAATGATTAGTTATAAATTCTAAATAAGTTTTTACTAACTTGTTAGTTGCTTAGATTTTTAGTTTAAATTACACTTTAAATTTATAGCTTAAGCTAATTAGAAATGTGTTTTATAATCATGCAATACAAATTTTTTCTGAACATATTTTACATAAATTTTCTGTAATTTTGTTAAATGAAAATATCAAGAATTTCTTTGTGTATTGTTATAATTATATTTTTATGTTCATGTAGAATACAACATAAGCTTAATTATTCATCTGAATTTCTATTGCCTAACCAAAACTTTAATGAAATTGAAGTAGTTGGTGAATTAGATTACACTAAACATGATAATTGGGTGTTTCGCTGTGATTTACATGATGATAAAAAAATATTACCAAGAAATTATAAATTAAAAAATGAAAAAAAATTTGATGTTTCAGTTTTTTATATACACCCTACTACCTTGTTTTCTTCAAGAAAATGGAATGCTGATACAAGTCACTTTATAAATAATAAAATTATTAATTTAAGTCTTGAAAATCAAGCATCTGTATTTGCTGGTATAACTGATTTATATGTTCCGCATTATCGAGAGATGCATATTTACTCATATACAGACACTATAAATGGTATTAAGGCATTTAATTTCGCTTACAATGATATTCTTGCTTCATTTAAGTATTTTTTAAAAATAATTAAAACCGATAAGTTTATCATTGCATCTCATAGTCAAGGAACAAATCATGCCAAAAAACTTATAAATGAATATATAATTACTAATAAGGATTTGTCAAACAAACTTATTCTAAGCTATTTAATTGGAATGGATATTCATAGAGATGAAATGTTAATAAATTTGTGTGACGATCCAATTAAATTAAATTGTTTTCTTAATTGGCGTACGTTTAATGTGTCTTATTATCCTGACGATTGGAAGTTTGGTAATAATTATCTCTCTGTTAACCCTATATCATTTATTAATGATTCTGAATGGAGTAGTAGAAGTCATCATATGGGAGTTCTATTTCCAAATCAAAAGATTTATTTTAAAAGAACTTTGTCAGCAAAAAATGAAAAAGGTATACTTTGGGTTGATTTTAACAAAAATATCTTTTTAAATAGATTTAAGAGAAACTCATATCATAATGCAGACTATAATTTATTTTGGGTAAATATTAGAAAAAATTTAATTAAAAGACTTGAAAATTATTATAATTAAACAGATGTATTTAGTGTATAACATTGCTGTTTCAACTTTTTTCTCTTTGTTTTTTGTAATTTTTTTTCTGTGAGAAAAATTATTTTATCTTTATACAATTAACAGTAGTTGTACAGCCTCTAACTTTGGAACAATAGTAAAATAATTTGACAAATAAAATATTTTTTATAATAATACTTTTTTTATCTTTTTTGCCGAATCTTGTATTAGCTCAAAAAGATAATGATTTTGTAGCAGTAGAGGAGCCTTTAGATATTGTTAGTTGGAATCTTAGATACTTTCCTTTCTCAAGAAAGACTTCAGATTATGTCTCAAATATTATTAATCGAAATAAATTTGAGATAATAGCTTTTCAAGAAATTAAGAATAAAATTAAATTTGAAGAGTTATTGTCATCTTTAACGAATTATAACGGTTATAGAGCAAGCCCAAACAAAGTTAATAATCCAAACAATTTAGCTTTAGCATATTTGTTTCATAATACAATCAATGTCACTAAATTATACGAGATATTTGTTGATGAAAAATCTCTATTTTCAAGACCTCCACTTGTAATAGAATTTATATATAATCAAGAAAATTTCATGGTAATAAATACACATCTAAAAGCTCATGGTGATGGAAAATTAAATACTAGTAATGAGAAAGATTCGGAATATATTAGGTTAAGATCTTTACAGAAGATAAAAGATTTTATAGATAATTTGGATGGTTTTAAAGTTATATTGTTAGGTGATTTTAATGATCAGCTTTCTGATAAAAAAAAGGATAATGTTTTTATAAATTTTATTGAAGATGACAGTTATTTACTGGCAGATCTATTTATTGAACATGGAAGTAAATCTAATTGGTCTTGTCCATCAGCAGATTACAATAAAGATGGAATTAAAGAATCTAAGACATTTCATTTTGATCACTTTATAACAAAAAATATAATTGATTCTAATATTGTAGTAAAGGTATATAATAGTAGTGATTTAGGATTAGATGCTGAAGAATATTTTAATCATATATCTGATCATAAACCTGTAAAAATATCTATTGATAATTAACAAATCACTAATTAATTTAGGTTGCTTTTTTATTATGCATAGCATAATACTTTGTTTAAATTTATTTTTATTTGTTCTATGTATAGGATTGTTTTACTTTTAATTATATTTATAATCCAGTTCAATGTAAGTCATGCTTCTTTTCCGGTGTATGCTTACTCATCATTAGATGTATTGCAAACAGAAGAAATAAAAAAATACCATTTTAACTTACAGAAAATGGGATTTAATTTAAGTTTATGCAAGTGTATAAGCTGTCGAAAAGGTATTGCCCCATTAATGATGAGGTCAGATCCATTGCCAATGAAATTAGACAAAATCATTGAAGAAGATAAGATGGAAAATATTATTAAAGAAAATAAAGATTTAAGTGGTGGTATGTATGTTTTTCTGTCTGTTATGTCAGCAATAGGTTCATTTTTTTTTGGCCTTCTTTCATTGGGAAATGCTCTTTCTCAGACTGGTTCAGATTCAGCAGTTTTATCACTTTTTTTATTATCTATGATTTCAGTTATAGGTTCTATTTTGTTGGGGGTAAAAGCAAAAAATAAAGGGGTTAATTTTTGGTTAGCAATGTTAGGTGTTGGGATTTCTGTTTTAGCAGTTTTATTTCTTTTTCCGATTTTTTTTCCTTAGTAATTATTTAATTGGTGATATTATACATTTTATTCTTTCTATTTTTTTTAATTTTTATGTATGTTTGAAGTGTGAATAAGCTGTTGTTTTTCTTGTTTTTTCTTCCAATACTTGTAATTGGTCAGAGTCCTAATTACTCAGAAGATATAGCTCCAATCATATATGGAAAATGTTTACAATGTCATCATACTGGTGGTATTGCTCCGTTGTCTTTAGAAACATATGTAGATGCAGTGTCTAATGGTGGCTTAATTCAGCATGTTGTTTCAACTGGTGAGATGCCGCCCTGGCCGCCTGATACAACATATCAGCGTTTTGCTTATGAAAATATTTTATCTATAGAGGAAATTTCAAAAATTACTGATTGGATTACTGTTGGTGCTCCTCTTGGAGATACAAATTTATTACCTCAGATGCCTGTTTTTTCTAGTAATTCTAATTTAGGTCCGGCTGATTTAGAAATTCAAATCCCAAATTATTCAAGTACTGCTACTTTGAGTTCGGATGATTATGTTTGTATATCTATACCTTCTGGCTTATTACAAGATAGACAAGTCAGAGCTATTGAAGTTATTCCTGGAAACATTCAAATAGTTCACCATGTTCTAGTTGCTATTGATCAATTTGGGAGTTCTACAACAACGATAACCTCAAATTGTATGGCTCCTGTAGGTGATCAAGTCTATACATATGCTCCTGGTTCAGTTCCATTGGAATTCCCTTCTAATGCATTAAATAAATTTGGAATAGTGATACCTGCTAATAGTAATATTGTTCTTGGCTTACATTATCCTGAAGGAAGTTTTGGGCAAATAGATAGCACTAAAGTTAAATTTTATTTTTACCCTCAAAATACTTCTGTAAGAGAGATACAAACAGAGTATTTGATTAATGAAGGATTGCCGCCAGACCCTCCATTTTATATACTTCCAAATCAAATTACTCAGATATCATCTACTTATGGGCCAATTATAAACGATATCTCTTTGATGGCTATTTATCCACATATGCACCTTCTTGGAAAAGAAATAGAGTGTTTCGCAGTAAGTCCAACAAATGATACTATCAATTTAATAAGAATAAATAAATGGGATTTTGAGTGGCAAGGTGCTTATTTGTATGAAAAATTTATCAAAATACCAGCTGGGAGCATGATATATGCTACAGGTAGTTATGATAATACACCATCAATAACAAATCCTAATCCAGTACTTGTTCAGTCAGGTTTAAACACTGATGATGAGATGTTTGTTTTTATTTTTCAGTTCTTAGATTATCAACCTGGAGATGAAGATATTATTATTGAGAACAATTCTGTGACTTCTTTGTTTACTAATACTTTAAATTTAAATAAGAAATTAATGTATGAAACAAATTTATTAGGACAACACCTACGAAAGACGTATCATTTTCCTAAACTTATGATTTATGATGATGGATCTGTAGAAAAAAAAATAATTCTTAAATAAATTGAAGAAAAGCGATTTGACTATTTTTAGTAAAATATTTTTAAACGAATATTTTGATAAATTTATTAGTAGAATAATTTATAATATTGATCGTTAAATTTTTTACACAATATATTTAATAACGATTGGTTTTATATCTTCTCTTTTTTTCAGTTTTAATTATTACTTCTTTTGTATTTTTGTTGTTTTAAATAATAATCATGGATTTATCAGAAAGAATTAATAAAGAGATTAAGCCGCTTAATGAAGCATTAACTAATCATAGAATTTATAATCATCTTAATAATTTAGAGGATATTAAGGTGTTTACACAGTTTCATGTATTTGCTGTTTGGGATTTTATGTCCTTGCTAAAATATTTGCAAAGATCATTAACTTGTGTAGACATACCTTGGATCCCAAATAAAAATTCAAATACTGCTCGTTTTATTAATGAAATAGTTCTTGGAGAAGAGACAGATGCAGACAAGGATGGGGTTTTTAATAGTCACTTTGACATGTATATTGATGCTATGAAAGAGATTGGTTCTAACACTAGCCAAATTTCTAAATTTATTGCTTTTTTAAAAGATGATATTAGTGTTTCTGATGCTTTGCGAAAGGTGAATGTAGATGAGGTTGTTTCAGATTTTGTGCAATTTACATTTGAAAGCATAAATACGAAGAAAGATCATGTTGTCGCTTCTGTTTTTACTTTTGGTAGAGAAGGACTGATTGCTGATATGTTTATAGAGATATTAAATAATTCAAGCCATATAAATAAAGTATCTTATCAATCTATGATTTATTATTTAGAAAGACATGTTGAGCTTGATGGAGATGAACATGGGCCATTGGCTATGAAGATGATGGAAGAATTGTGTGGTGATGATGAGCAAAAAATAAAAGAAACGATTATCTCGGCTAAACAAGCTCTTGAGCATAGAATTAAGTTGTGGGATAGAATAGCAGATTCAATACAGTAATATTAGTTAGTTTATTCGCGGATAACTATCAATAGATTTATTAGCTTTTTGTTTTGTTGAATATTACTATTACATTATTCACATTAATAATAGTGTTCTTTCTTATTTTTGCTTTTGTGTATCCGTATCATAATAAAATAAAACAACGAATTAAGAATAGAGAATTAGTTAGTTATGAGTATGTAGATAAATATAAAGATATTTCTCCATGCTTATTATTATATTTTAATACTAAACCAGATCTTAGGCCTATTCGTAAACATAAGTTTAAAGAATATCAATCATTATTAGATAGATACAAATTATAATTATTATAGATTTACTCTTTTTTTAATATTTCCCATGAGTTTTCTGTAAGTTTGCTTTATGGAAAATATAAAAAATAATATAAAGGAATCTTTTACACTTCCTTCAAGATTTTATTCATCACAATCTATATTTTATAAAACGATTGATAAAATATTTGTGAAAAGTTGGCAATTTATAATCGAAGAAACTAGTCTTCCTTCTGTAAATAGTGTATACCCATTTACTTTAATGGACGATGTTCTTCCAGAGCCTCTTTTTCTTGTGCGTAACAATAAAGGTATTGAATGTTATTCCAATGTCTGTACACACAGAGGCAACCTCTTAATTGATAAGCCTAGTTTGTTAAATGACACTATTGTTTGTGGATATCATGGAAGAAGTTTTGATTTGTCAGGAAAATTTCTTTCTATGCCAGAGACAAAAGGGATGAAAAATTTCCCTTGTAAAAGAGATAATCTTCCTAAAGTTAATTGTAGTAAATGGAGACAATTTGTTTTTACTTCTTTAAACCCACTATTCTCATTAGAAGAGATATTTAACGATGTTGAAAAGCGAGTTGGTTGGATGCCTATAGAAAATTTTGCATATAGACAGGATTTATCAAAAGAATATACAATAGATGCTAATTGGGCTTTATATTGTGATAATTATTTAGAAGGGTTTCATATTCCATTTATTCATAAGGAGTTAAACTCTATTCTTAATTATAAAGACTATGAAGTTGAAATGTTTAATTATTCTAGTCTTCAAATTGGATATGGAAAGAATGAACATGATTGTTTTGATTTGCCAGAATCATCCATAGATTTTGGTAAAAAAATTGCTGCTTATTACTTCTGGTTATTCCCTAATATAATGATGAACTTTTACCCGTGGGGTCTTTCAATGAATATTATTACTCCTGTATCATTTAATAAAACTAAAATTGAGTTTAGATCTTATGTTTGGAATGAAGAACTACTGAATATTGGAGCAGGAGGAGATGTTAATAAAGTTGAGTTAGAAGATCAAGAAATTATAAGAAAAGTACAGACAGGAATTAATTCTAGATTATATAAGCATGGTAGATTTTCGCCTAATATGGAACAGGGCGTGCATCACTTTCATAGATTGATAAAGAAGTTTATGCATTCTGCTGAATAAGATTTTATATCTTCTCACATGTTATAGTAATTAATTTGAATCTATGCATATTATTTTTTTCTATAAGCATCGTAATCTGTTTTAGATTATTGTTTGTATTTTTTATCGTTTATTTTTTAATCATTTTTCTTGTAATTTTTTATTTTTCTACAATTAGAAAGTTTGTATTTTTGTATACTAATTCTAAATTTAATATTAAATGATACGATCAGGTAATCCAGCATTAACTAAAGAAACTTTTAACAACCTCACAACTAGTTCTAATGAGGTTATGACTCTCGACGGGGCAGTTAATAAAACAGCAATTAGTATGGGTATTTTATTGCTTGCAGCTTACTATACTTATATTAATGCTATTCTTGATTATATGATATTAGGATTTATTGGAGGATTTATTATAGCTATTGTAACTATATTTAAAAAGGAGTGGTCTCCAATAACTGTTCCAATATATGCATTGCTAGAGGGTTTAGCTCTTGGTGGTGTTTCTGTCATTTATGCTGATGCATTTGAACCTGGTATTATACCACAGGCAGTTATACTTACTTTGGGCATATTATTTGCTCTATTATTTGCTTATAAATCAAGAATAATAAAGGCTACAGAGAATTTTAAATTGGGTGTCTTTGCAGCAACTGCAGGTATTGCTATTGTATATTTAGTTAGTTTCTTGATGGGTGTTTTTGCAGACAAGGGATTGCCGGTTATGGACCCTTCTAACTCTTCTATGTTAAGTATTGGATTTTCTCTTTTTGTAGTTATTATTGCTTCCTTAAATTTAGTTATGGATTTTGATTTTATAGAAGAAGGAGCAGCTAATGGGGTGCCAAAATATATGGAGTGGTATGGTGCATTTGGTTTATTAGTAACGTTAATATGGTTATATCTTGAAATAATTAGATTATTAGCTAAACTTAGCTCAAGAAGATAATATATAATACTTGCTTTAAATTTTAATTAATTTATTTTTCCTTATTTGTAATTTATAAGTAGTATTTTTTATGACTTTGTGTTGAAATTAATTTATTGTGAATATGTAACTATTTTTAATTACTGTCGTAGATAAAGAGAAAAAGTCATGAAAAATATAAGTTTATTGCTTGCAATTTTTTGTTCTATTAATTTATTTTCACAGCAAATATTTACTAAAGAGATATTTACTATTCATACAAAAGAGAAAAATTCTAAAACAATATCTTTTGAATCTAAAGAAACAAATAAAGATTTTTATTATGTGATTAAAGCAAAGAATGAAACCTCAAAAGATTTTAGTAAATGTAAGTGGATTTCTCGTCTATCGGTTTCTGATTTTGTGTATTTTATAGATGCTCTAGATTCAATTGAATCAGGAAGTACTTTTGAATGTTCTTTGTTCGTATTAAGATATAAGACTAATAAATTAATGATTAAATTTAATAAAACGAAATGTACAAGTGAACATAAAACTCACTATTTTCAAAAATCATGCAATAGGTCTTTAAATTTTGTTTTACATAAAAATCAAATTATTGAGGTTGTAAATATATTACAGAATAATTTAGAAAAACATTTTGTGAAAAAATAGATGTTAGTTAATATTATTTTGTCTTAAGATATTTGATTTTTCATTAAATTTGTAAAAAAAAATAATTGATGAAAAAGTGTGTTTTACTATTAATGCTACTACCTATGTTATCGTTTCCGCAAAGTTGGATTGATAAAATGCAAGATCCAACAATAAATTTTTATGATACACAAGAAGATTTTAAGGACTTTTGGCAAAATAAAAATATTGAGAAAGGTAAAGGGTGGAAGCAATTTAAAAGATGGGAAAATTTTATTAAGCCTAGAGTATTTCCTGATGGCATTCAATATCCTGATATTTTAATGCAGGAGTATAATGAATTGATAAATGCTAATAATTTATTTTTAATGAGTCCTCCTAATATATGGACTCAAGTTGGGCCTGATGATGTTCCATTGGAGTCAAGTGGTAGAAAACGTGGTATAGGAAGAGTTAATACAATGGCATTTCACCCGACAGATGCGGATAAGATTTATATTGGCGCACCTGCTGGTGGGTTCTGGAAATCTGATAATGGTGGGCAAACATGGAGTACTTCAACAGACTTTCTAACTAATCTTGGAGTCTCTGATATCGCTATTGATGCTAATAATCCAGACGTTATTTATATTATAACAGGAGATAGGGACGGTGCTGACACTTATTCATTTGGACTAATGAAATCTATAGACGGAGGAAATACATTTAATACTACTGGACTTTCCTTTGATGTAACTTCTTATTATAAAGGTAATAGAGTTTTAATTGATCCTTCTAATTCAAATGTAATAATTGTAGCTACAAGTAATGGTATTTATCGTTCTATTGACGCTGCGGCAACTTTTGTTCATACTTATTCTGGTATAAATATGACTGATATTGAGTTTCATACAACAAACTTTAATATTATATATGGAGCTTCTAAAGGATCTACATCTATTTACAAATCAACTGATAATGGAATTAACTGGAGTCAAGCTGGAACGGGTTTACCTTCAACAAATGATGTTGTTAGGGCTTGTGTTGCTGTTACTGCTGATAACCCTCAGGTTGTTTATGCAATGTTTGGTGCTAATAATAATGGTTTTTATGGCGTTTACAAATCAAGTGATGAGGGAGTAAACTGGACACTACAATCAAACAGTCCAAATTTATTAGGTTGGTCATCAACAGGATCTGATAGTGGTGGCCAGGCATGGTATGATTTAGCGTTTGCAGTTTCACCCATAGATGAGAATATTCTTTTTGTTGGAGGAGTAAATACCTGGAAATCTAATAATAGTGGTCAGAGCTGGAATCTTAATACTCATTGGTATGGAGATAATGGATCAACATATATGCATGCAGATGAACATATGTTTAGGTACAATCCATTAAATAATTATATTTATTCAGGAAACGATGGAGGTCTTTATTATTCAACTAATCATGGTAATACTTGGACTGATATATCTGATGGTCTTCATATTACTCAATTTTATAGTCTTGGCGTATCACAAACAGTACAAGATATGGTTATAACTGGAGCACAAGATAATGGAACTTTTTTAAAAACTAATTTAAATTGGGATGCTGTAATAGGTGGTGATGGTATGGAATGTATTATTGACTATACAGATGCTGATATAATGTATGGAGAGACTCAATATGGTGGTATGAGAAAATCAACCAATGGAGGTAATAGTTTTTTTTCTATTTCACCATCAAGTAATGGAAGTTGGGAAACACCTTATGTGTTAGACAAAAATGATCCAAATATTTTATATGCAGGTTATGATGAGCTGTATAAAAGTACTGATGGAGGTAATATTTGGAATATTATAACAAATGGAGAAACTAATGGGGGAAATATAAATGAGATTGCTGTTTCAAAGTCGAATTCAGATGTTATTTATTTTACTGATGATGCTAATATTTTTAAAACTATAGATGGAGGTGTTAGTTGGAATCAGATCAATAATAATCTACCATATAAATATATAAGCTATGTACTTGTAAATCCCAATGATGAGAATATAGTTTGGGTTACTTTCTCTGGATATACAGCTGGAGAAAAAGTTTATAAATCAATGGATGGAGGAAATAATTGGATAAATATTTCTGGTACATTGCCAAATATACCTGTAAATTGTATTGAAATAGATAAGGTTGATTCACTTGAGACAGTATATATTGGAAGTGATTTAGGTGTTTTTATTTCTGATTCAACAATTAATGATTGGAATCTTTTTAATAATAATACATTGCCAAATGTAATTGTTAATGAACTTGAGATACAATACCAGTCTAACACATTATTTGCCGCAACTTATGGTAGAGGATTATGGAGTATAGATTTATTAATAACTTCACCTCCAGTTGCGGATTTTTCATATAATGATTCAATTTTCTGCAATGTTCCAGCTCAAGTTTCATTCTTAAATAATTCATATTATTCTAATTCATATTACTGGGATTTTGGAGATGGAAATACATCAATAGCCACGAACCCAACTCATACATATACAGCATACGGGACATACACAGTTAAATTAATATCTTCTGGTCCTTTAGGTACAGATAGCATAATTAAGCAACAAATAATTAGTATTGATCAGAATAATTCTTGTATAATTACTCTGCCAGTTTCAGGTACTGGTAATACACAAACTCTCTGTAATGGTACTCTCTATGATGTTGGAGGTCCAAATGGAAATTATTATGATCAAAATGATTGTTGGATAACAATTGCTCCTCCCGGAAGTAATCAGATTACATTAACCTTTAATTCATTTGATATAGAGGCCCCAAGCAATGGTTCTGCATATTGTAATTGGGATTATTTAGAAATATTTGATGGTAGTGATACTTCAGCTACATCATTAGGGCAATATTGCAACGCATTAACAGGAAGTCCAGGTGTAATTGTTTCAAGTGGCGGCTCTATTACAGTGTTACTACATTCTGATCAGGCTGTAAATGGTTCAGGATTTGAAGCTGATTGGACCTGTTCTTTTCCAGCACTACCTCCAGTCAGCATGTTTGAAATTAGTGATAGTGTAAGTTGTGATCCAACTATCTCATTTACTGATGTGTCAACCAATGGTCCTGTTTCTTGGCTTTGGGACTTTGGAGATGGTAATTCCTCTATTTTACAGCATCCTGTACATAGTTATTCAAACAGTGGTGTTTATACAGTTAAATTAACTACAACTAACCAATATGGTGCTGATAGTGTTATTATTAATAATGCTATTACTATTATTGATGTAGATATACAAACTACGGCGGCGGCTTCTTGTGTAGACACATCTTTAACTTTATGGGCTACTTCTTCCGCTGGTACTATATATTGGTATGATGATAATAGTTTGCAGAATCTAATAGGTACTGGTACAAGTTATACTACGCCTAATTTAAATGTTACAACTTCTTATTTTGCTCAGTCCGTATATGAATTTCCTATTAATTTTGGAGGGCCATCTGATAATACTATTGGTCCTGGTAGTTATTACCAGGGCAGCAAATATTTGATATTTGATAATTACTTTCCATCTACCTTAATTTCTGTATTAGTTTATGCTGATTCCGATGCTTATAGAACTATTGAACTCAGAAATAGTAGTAACGCTGTAATATCAGACACAACAGTATTTATTCCTACATCACCTAACGGAGTAAGAATATATGTAAATTTTGATCTACCTGTGCAAAGTAATATGCAATTAGGTTTAAGTGGTTCAAATAATGATATGTTCAGAACAAGTTCTGGTGCAGTTTTCCCATATAATATTAACAATATTGTTTCAATAACTGGAACTAATGCCCCTGCAGGATATTATTATTTTTTCTATGATTGGGAGGTTAAAAAAGAACCATGTGTCTCTAATGTAGCTGAGGTAATTGCTACCATTGAAACTTCTTCATCAAATACTGATACTGTCACAGTATGTGATGCATATACTTGGTTAGTAAATAATCAAATATATACAACAAGTGGTATTTATACAGATGTCAGTATAAATGCAGCAGGCTGTACTCATACAGAAACACTTTATCTTATAATTGATGATTCGACATCAAATATTACTTCTGTTAATACATGTGATTCATATATATGGCCAATAAATAATCAAATCTATAATACTAGTGGGACTTATTCTGATATTAGTTTTAATTTGTCAGGATGTATTCATTCTGAAGTACTCAATTTGGTAATTGAGAATTCAACATCAAATACTACTTCTATATCTGAATGTGATTTTTATACCTGGTCGGTAAATAATCAAACCTACACCACAAGTGGAACTTATATTGATGTTAGTACTAATTTGGTAGGTTGTACGCATACAGAAAGTCTTGATTTAACAATTAATAATTTATCAGAAACTAATCAAAGTTTCTATTTGTGTAATGGGGATAGTCTAATTGTTAATGGCAATACATATTATAATCCAGGTTTTTATATAGATATATTACAAGGAGTTAATGGTTGTGATAGTATTGTCAATACGACTCTCACTATTTTTCCTAATCCTTATATTGATATTATCTTAAATAATAATCAGCTAGAGAGTGATTTGGGAGGTGGTTCTGCTAGTGCTTATTTATGGAGTACTGGTGAGACTACATCATCAATTACTCCATTAGTTAGTGGTATTTATTGGTTAATTGTTACAGATCTAAACAATTGTAATAGTGACACAGCATTTTATAGTTTTACTGCTACCGATGTTTTTGAAGAATTGAGTCGTTCAGTTACCATTTATCCTAATCCTACAAGTGGTATTGTTAATATAAGTTTTTATAACTCAGAAGGAACATCAGTAGTTTTACAAAATATTCTAGGAGAGAGAGTTTCAGAAATAGTTTCAGAGAGAGATGGTGTTGTTGCATTTAGCTTTGATATGTCTGATTATTCAAGTGGTATTTACTTTATTAAATTCATTACAAATTATGGTATTATGAATTATAAGTTAGTGCTTGAATAGAAGAATCATATATGAATATACTATTTTTGACTTAATAACTAAGAGATAAATGAAAAGAATATTATTGATATTACTACTACCTATGTTTATTTCAGCTCAAATTAGTTGGAACATGAATCTGCTTGGTTCATTTGATTATGAGAATAATCATAATACAAAATGTAATGATATTTGGGGTTGGGAGGATGATAATGAAAGTGAATTTGCATTAGTAGGTCTAGAAAATGGTTTTTCATGTGTTGATGTTACGAACCCAAATAATCCAATTGAAATGTTTTATATTCAAGATGCTCAGTCAATTTGGAGAGATGTTAAGACTTGGGGTAATTATGCATATGTTACTACTGAAGCAGATGTTGGTTTGTTAATAGTAGATCTTACTGATATGACTGGTAATACTTATTGGCATGTGAAAGATTTTACTAATAACACTACAGGTGATAGTTTGCATTTTGAGGGAGCTCATAATATTTATATTGATGAGAATGGGATTGCTTATATATTTGGAGCTTCTAACCCAAATGGATTTGCTCAACCTCCAAATAGTGCAATATTTTTAGATGTGGCAAATAATCCAACTTATCCTGAATACTTAGGAGAGTGGGATGATTCACTTTTAACTTCACAAGACAATTATATTCATGATGGAATGGTAAGAGGTGATACTATGTATGCTGGATGTATTTATGGAGGTACGATGCATATTGTTGATGTAAGTGATAAAAGTAATCCGCAAACTATTGGACAACACCCTACGCCAAATAACTTTACACATAATGCATGGGTAAGTGATGATGGTGACTATGTGTTTACTACTGATGAACAATCAGGTGCATATCTTGCTGCGTATAATATTTCAGATATAAATAATATATATGAGGTAGACAGAATACAATCTAATCCTGGCTCTAACTCTATTCCTCATAATGTACATGTAGACGGCAATTTTTTAATTACTTCTTATTATAGAGATGGGACTACTGTGCATGATATTACTTATCCTAATCACATGGTACAGGTAGCATATTATGATTCTTATTCTGGTAGTGGTAATGGGTTTGATGGTTGTTGGGGGACTTACCCTTTTCTTTCTTCTGGGAATATTATCTCTTCTGATAGGAATAGTTATAATAATAAGGGTGTTTTAAATATTTATGGTAGAGCATTTCAGCAAGCTTGTTATTTGATTGGAAATGTGTCAGATGGTATAAGTGGGAATAATTTAGCTTCTGCTGATATTACAATTCTAAGTACTACTACATCTGCTATCACTAGTATTATCGGAGATTATCAAACTGCTGTTGTAGATTCGGGAGTTTATCAGGTAATCTTCTCTAAAACAGGATATATATCAGATACCTTATCTATTTTATTAGATCATGGAATTATGACTACATTAAATGCTCAGCTTTTTCTTATAGGTTCAGGGTGTACTGACCCATTGGCCTGTAATTATGATTCTGTAGCTACAATAAATGATAGTTCTTGTGTTTATCCTGTAATGTTCCAGCAGTCTTTTTCATTATGCTATGGAGATAGCCTAATAGTAGGTGGTAGCGTTTATGCTATAGCAGGAAGCTACATAGATACTTTACAAACAGTAAATGGGTGCGATAGTATTGTATATACAAATATTAGTATAATATCACCTTCAGGTTGGCAGTGGGGAACAACAATATGCTATGGAGATAGTGTAATTGTAGGCAATAGTATTTATTTTTTAGCAGGAAACTATATAGATACTTTAATTACAGTAAACGGATGTGATAGTATTGTGTATACCAACATTAATACGACCTTACCAGCGCTTGTTAATTTGAATGTATCTTCTTATAATGGATATAATTTATCTTGTTCGGGTAGTTCCGATGGATGGATTGAAATTAATCTATCTGGCGGCTCACCTCCATTTATGTATACTTGGAATAATGGTCAATCTAGTTCTATAGCAACAAATTTATCTGCGGGTAATTATGTGGTAGATATAATTGATGTAAATAATTGTTTGATTGAATATACTTTTGAACTTATAGAGCCACCTTTTTTAAGTGTATCAATAAGTTCTACTGATGAAACTATTTTACTTAATGATGGTACTGCAAATGCTATTGTTATAGGAGGAGTTCCTACATATAATTATAATTGGAGCAATGGTGTCACGATAAACTCGAATTTTAATTTAGCTCCTGGGCTATATACTGTTGATGTTACAGATAGTAATGGGTGTGTTGCTTCAAATTCAGTTACTGTAAATGCATATAACTCAACTAATTTACTAAATTTTGACACAAATTCTAATAAGAATTTGAGTAAGATTTTAGATGTGTTAGGACAGGAGGTCACTTATAGAAAAAATACTTATCTCTTTTATTTTTATGATGATGGAACTGTAGAAAAAAGAATAGTTGTGGAGTAAAAAAATAGATTAAAAATGAAAAAAACACTATTTATACTTCTTTGTTTGCCTATGATTGGTTTTGGTCAACAAAGTAAAGGTTATGAAAAAAGACCATCTGCTGTGCCACTTGGAAACATTGCAAAAAATAATTTTGTATTAATTTCAGATGTGCCTTCTTATTTATGGCATAGAGGATGTGGTCCAACGGCATTAGGCATGATTATTGGTTATTATGATTTGCACGGATTTGACGATTTATTTCAGGACAGTACTTTAGCACAGACAAATGCTATTAATATGTCAATTGCTAGTGATGAACATTATTATAATTATTCACTGCCTCTTGATTATTATCCAAATTTATTACAAGATATTTCTGAGACAGGTTTTCCTCATCAAGATAATTCAATTGCCGATTTTATGCAAACATCTAAGAGTAGTTGTGGTAATTATTGGGGTTGGAGTTGGTCTAGTGATATTGGTATGGCTTTTGAAGATTATGTTTTTTTTAAGAACTCAACTTATATTGCAACAACAGATTATGAATATTATTCAAATGATAGTTGGAATGAATATAAAATGGAAATTGATAATAATAGACCTGTAATCATTCTAGTAGATACAGATGCAGATAACTCAACAGATCACTTTGTTGTAGGGATTGGGTATAATGATTTATCTCAAGAATTTGCTTGCTATGATACATGGGATAATAATTTACATTGGTATACATGGCAAGAAATGAGCCAGGGAGTTAATTTTGGTGTCTATGGTTTTAACAAATTTAATTTATATAAGCCGACTACATTTATTTTAGAGGGAACACAAGTTGATAAACCTTATCAAATAATAGATATGTTAGGAAGAAAAACAAAACATGATAAATATCAACCTCTATTTTATATTTATAAAGATGGTAGTTTAGAAAAAAAAGTAATTATAGAATAGTGGTTTATTCTATCCAGTCAGCAATAAACATATTTGTTGATCTTGATCCTCCATTATTTCTGTTCGATGAGAAGACCAGTTTTTTGCCATCATAAGAAAACATGGGAAAGGCGTCAAATACGCCATCATATGTAATTTGCTCTAATTCTGTTCCGTCAATATTGATCATGTATAGGTTAAAAGGAAATCCTCTTTCAGATTTATGATTGGAAGAAAACAGAACTTTATTACCACTTGGGTGAAAGAAAGGTGACCAGTTAGCTTTTCCCAAATTAGTAATTCTTTTTAGGTTAGAGCCATCAATATTACAAATATATAATTCCATTTCAGTAGGTTTTACTAAACCCTCTTTAAGTAGGTTTTTATATTCATTTATTTCTTGTTCTGTTTCTGGTCTTGAAGAACGGAAAATAAGTTTTTTTCCGTCAGGTGAGAAGAAAGCCCCTCCATCATAGCCTAGTTGTGAAGTGACTTGCTTAACATTACTGCCATCAAGATCCATAGTATAAAGTTCAAGATCGCCACTTCTGTCTGAAGTAAAAACAATTTTATCACCTTGAGGGGATAATGTAGCTTCAGCGTCATAGCCTGGCTCATTAGTTAATTGATTGATAATTTTTCCATTCATATTAGCGACAAATATGTCAAAGTCAGAGTAAATTGGCCATACATAAGCGCCGTCTTCTCTTTTTGCTGGTTCTTTTGGACAGTTTATATCTCCTAGATGAGTAGAAGCATAAAGAATAGTGCTGTCTCCAGGCATAAAATAAGAACAGGTAGTTCTTCCTAGTCCAGTGCTCACCATTGGAGGAATTTCTTCTTTCATATTGTCATTTTTCCAATCAGTTACATAAATTTGATCACATTCAATTCCTAATTCAGGATTTTTAAGTTGGAATACTAGTTTTGTGTCATCAAAAGAAAAATAAGCTTCTGCATTATCTCCTCCAAAAGTGAGTTGTTTTATATTCTTAAGATGTTTTTCATTACTATAATGTATATCTGATTTATTTTTTATTTTTTTTCTAACTTCACTAGTATCTTTTGAAGTATTTACTGTGCATGAAAAAAGTAGAAAAATAGTACTGATTGATAATATAATTTTATTCATAATATTGATTTTAATTTACTACAAATATATAGCTTAGAATATTTCTAATCATAAGATATCAAGTTAAAAATCTAAGTTATTAATTAACTTGTCATTTGCAATGTTTGGTAATGTTACTTTTAATTCTTTGTTCATCTTCATAGCTCTTTTTATAGCAAAGTTAGCCTCTTTGTTTCTTGCCCAACTTCTTCTTGAAATGCCATTGTTAACATCCCAGAAAAGCATGGATTTTAAGCGTCTATCAGAATCAATAGAACCATCTAGAAGCAATCCGAAACCGCCATTTATGACTTCTCCCCAACCAACACCACCTCCGTTATGTATAGAAACCCATGTCGCCCCTCTAAAGCTATCTCCAATCACATTGTGAATGGCCATGTCTGATGTAAACTGTGATCCATCATAAATATTTGATGTTTCTCTGTAGGGAGAGTCTGTTCCAGACACATCATGATGATCACGACCTAGTACTATAGGAGCAGACAGCTTGCCATTAGCAATTGCATTGTTAAAGGCCTCAGCAATTTTTGTTCTTCCTTCAGCATCAGCATAAAGTATTCTTGCTTGAGAACCTACAACTAGATTATTTTCTCCAGCTGCTTTTATCCAATTTATATTGTCAATCATTTGTAATTTAATTTCTTCAGGAGATTCTTCTATGATTTTCTTAAGAATTTTTGTAGCAATTTGATCTGTTATCTCTAAGTCTTTAGGGTCATTAGACGTACATACCCATCTAAACGGACCAAATCCATAATCAAAACACATTGGACCTAGTATATCTTGTATGTATGAAGGGTATTTAAAATTTTTATCTTTTTTTAAAATATTTGCACCAGCTCGACTTGATTCTAGTAAGAATGCGTTTCCGTAATCAAAGAAATACATTCCTCTTTCTGTTAATTTATTAATAGCATTAGTATGACGAATTAATGTTCTTTTAACTTCTTTTTTAAATTTTTCAGGTTTTTCAGCCATCATTTTATTAGAATCTTCATAGCTTATTCCGATAGGGTAGTAGCCACCAGCCCATGGATTGTGTAAAGAAGTTTGGTCAGATCCAATTTCAATATGAATGTTACGTTCTACAATTCTTTCCCATAATTCAACTATATTTCCGTTGTAAGCAATTGATATAGCTTCTTTTTTATCTCTTGCTAATACTGCTCTATCAAGTAGTTTGTCTAAATCAGTATAAACTACATCTACCCAGCCTTGATTATACCTTTTATATGTAGCCTTAGGATTAATTTCCGCTACAATACAGACTCCTTTTGCTATTACACCAGCTTTAGGCTGAGCCCCACTCATACCTCCAAGGCCAGAAGTAACAAATATTTTCCCGCTAAGATCTTTTGCTTTTGGATCAATCTTTCTTGCAGCATTTAGTACTGTAATTGTTGTCCCATGAACAATCCCTTGTGGTCCAATGTACATGAAAGAACCGGCAGTCATCTGTCCGTATTGAGTTACACCAAGGGCATTAAATTTTTCCCAGTCATCAGTTTTTGAGTAGTTAGGAATCATCATTCCATTTGTTACTACAACTCTAGGAGCGTCATTATGTGAAGGGAATAAACCCATAGGGTGTCCAGAATATAGTACCAAAGTTTGGTTGTCTGTCATTTCTGCTAGATACTGCATGCAAAGTAGGTATTGTGCCCAGTTTTGAAAGACAGCTCCATTGCCTCCATAAGTAATTAATTCCTGAGGGTGTTGAGCAATTGCATGGTCTAAATTATTAGAAAGCATCATTTGTATTGCTGCTGCTTGTTTGCTCTTGTGTGGGAAATCTTCAAGATGTCTCGCCTTTATTTTATAATTTGGCATAAATCGGTACATGTAGATTCTTCCATATGTTTTTAGTTCATTTAGAAATTCTGGAGCCAATACTGTGTGCATATTTTTTGGAAAATATCGTAATGCATTCCTTATAGCTAATTTCTTCTCATCTTTAGTAAGAATATCTTTTCTTCTAGGAGCATGACTAATATTGAGATCAATATCTCTTTCTTTAGGGATTTCTGATGGAATTCCTGTTAAGATAGCTTTTTTAAGATCTGTCATACTGTTTGTTTTTATTATCTTCTTTTTTATAAGGGCAATGTTTACAATTATTATTGCAGCAGTATCCTCTTTTTAAATGATATTTTTCTGTAAAAATGATATACCCTTGGGGTGAATGATAGTATTCATCTTTATCAAGTTTATCTATTTTTGAAAACTCTTTCATTTTGTTGCAAAATTAAGATATTTGCTTTAATGAATATAAAAACTCAAGAAATATCAATGCCTATTTTAAAAGATAAGGGTGTCACCCTTTCTATTAAAAGAATTGATCAAAATCACAAACATATTTCTGGTAATAAGTTGTATAAATTAAAGTATAATTTATTAGAAGCAAAACGGCTGAATCTGCATACTGTCTTAACTTTTGGAGGCGCTTATTCGAATCATATAGCAGCAACTGCTTGCTTGGCTAAAGAGAGTAAATTTAAGAGTATAGGAATTATTAGGGGAGAAGAATACTTTCCTTTAAATTATACATTGAAATTTGCAGAGAAACAGGGAATGGAAATTCATTATTTAAATAGAAATAAATATAAATCAAAGCATACAGATAGCGTTATATTTGAATTGAGGCAGAAGTTTGGAGATTTTTATTTAATACCAGAGGGAGGTTCAAATAGTCTAGCAATTAGAGGGACTTCTGAAATTATTGATTCAAATGATGTGCAAGATTTTATTTGCTGTCCAGTAGGAACAGGAGCTACTATTGCAGGCATTATTAGTTCTACAAAGCATCATCAACAGGTTATTGGCTTTCCTGCTATTAAAGGTTTTAGGCAATTAGAAAGAGATATTGCTTATTGGTCCAATAGATCTAATTGGAAATTAATAAATGATTATGTTTGTGGTGGTTATGCAAAAATAAATATAGATTTAATAACTACTATAGAAACTTTTTATAAAATATACAATACACCTTTAGATGCTATTTATACAGGTAAGATGATGTATGGGATATTAGATTTGGTTTCCAAAGATTATTTTCCAAGGGGGTGTTCAATACTTGCAATCCATACTGGAGGTATTCAGGGAAATAAAGGAATGGCTCAGAGATTGGGGATTAAACTTCCTTCATGATATTTAATGGATTTTCTTTTTTCCAAGCTCCTGCTGTAAAATCAGGAATAATAATTGATTGACTATTAGTAGCAACAGACAGTTCAGAAAGAGGTGATATTGAGCTCCACATTACACTGTCATAAACATTTATATCTAGAGGTAATCCTAAATTTAAACATCTTATCATTCTATAGATCATAATAAAATCCATTCCTCCATGACCTTGCTTAAACTCTGAACTTATTTTTTTTAGTTTTTTTATAATTGGATGCTGGTACTTCTTCCTATATTCATTATATTCTTTTTTGTCTAACCAGTTATGTCCCCAATACGCAGCTTCTTCTCCTTCAATATATAATTTGCTTGGATATCCGTCATGAACAGCTTTAGTTCCAACTACCTTATTAATTCTGGAGTAAGGTCTGCCTGTGTGTACGTCAAATTGTAGTAAGATAGTTTTTCCTTTTTTTGTTTTAATCATGGTGTTATTCATATCTCCACATTTATATGATTGTATAGGATGATTAATTTTTTTAGCTGCATTACTCAAATTTAATTCTCTGCTACTCATGGATGAAAGATGAGAAAATGTATCTCCTCTGCCAATATTTAGGTAAAAGGATATTGGTCCTAATCCGTGAGTTGTATAAAAATTGCCATTTCTTTTAGTATGCTCAAGTAGTCTCCATTGATTTTCATAATACTTGTCATCTAACATTAAAGCTCTTAGATCATGTAAATAAGCACCTTCTGTGTGTGTAATATCTCCAAATACACCTTCTTGAATCATATTTAAAACCCACAATTCTTCTTCGTTATAATTACAGTTCTCCATCATCATACAATGTTTTTTTGTGCGCTCAGAAGTTTCAATTATTTTCCAGCATTCTTCAAGCGTAGTTGCAATAGGCACTTCACAACCAACATGTTTTCCGTTATCCATAGAGTAGATAGCCATAGTAGTATGTAGATTCCAAGGAGTTGCAATAATAATTAAATCAATATCATCTCTTTTGCAAAGTTTTTTCCATTCATTATTGTTTTTATAGTAAAGTTTTGCTTTCTTTTTTTGCCATACTGATAGTTTTTCTGAGGCTAAGATTACTTTCTCTTCAGTAATATCTGAAAGAGCAATAATTTCTGCATGATTTTTCTCAACTAAATATTGAAACATTTCTAGTAGTGTGTTTCCTCTATTACCTAGTCCAATAATCCCAACTTTGATTTTATTAATCTTATCAGTCGCAAAACTAAACATACTCCCATCTATATCTTTTTGGGTATTGTTAATTAGATCCTGTATTTCTGTGTTTTCAGTGCCCAATGTTTTTAATGGTAATCCTAAAAATGCACTTGCTCCTAATATAGTTTGCAAGAAGTCTTTTCTTTTCATTTCATGTTGAGTTATTAAGGTTAAGTGTTCAAATATATAATTTTCTTATGTTAGTTATATTTATTATATATATAGTTTCGTACTATGAAAAGAAATATTTTAGTATTCTTTATTTTATTAATGTATGGATCTTATGGGCAGAGTAAGACAGAGATCTACATATCTAAATATAGTAAAATAGCTATTGATGAAATGAGTAGGTTTGGGATTCCAGCTTCAATAACTTTAGCACAAGGAATATTAGAGAGCGGAAATGGAGAAAGTAGATTAGCTGTTGAGGGAAAAAATCATTTTGGAATAAAATGTCATGATAATTGGAATGGCGAGACTATAATTGAAGACGATGATGAGAAAGGTGAGTGCTTTAGAAAATATAATAATGTTTCTGATTCTTATAGGGATCATTCTTTATTCCTAACAGAAAGAGGAAGGTATTCCTTCTTGTTTGATTATAAGAAGAGTGATTACAAGAAGTGGGCTAAAGGTTTAAAAAAAGCAGGCTATGCTACTAACCCTAAATATCCAACTTTGTTGATTAATTTAATCGAGAAATATAATCTGAGTAGATTTGATAGTGAAGATCAGAGAAATAGAAAATTTTATTTTACAAATTCTTATGGTTTTCCTTATTTGATAGGTATAGGTTTATCTTATTTTAATAAAAGATCGCAATATTTTACTGATATAAATACTTCATTTGCATTTACTGAAACTCATCTTGGTTATAATTATGAACTTTTAAGTGGACTCTACGCAGGAGCTAACTCTGGCATCATTTATTTACCTTCTGAGGATTTAGATATTATTCCACATATCTCTGCAGAAATAATCTATAAAATAGACCGGAAAAAAAGGATCTTAATAAGATTTGGTGGGCAGAAGCCTCTTATAGAGATTCCAAATTATAAGCAGTTTAAAGTAATTCCCTATTTCAGGTTCACTTATTTGTTAAACTAACTATCTATTTCATAATTATAAACAAAACCTTTTTTTATGTTTATAATGTTTATCTTTCCGTCATTATCAATATCTGAAATGTTAAATAAACCTTCAGAGTTGATAGGAAATCCTTTCACAATTTTGTTGTTTTTTAGTAGATAAAGACTAGAATTTGTTACTATTGCAATATATTTGTCAAAAGAAGAAACGCTATTAATTTGAGCGTCAAGATTTAATGTTATATCTTTAGTAATAGTGTCGTTATAATAAGAAATAGAGTTTTTATTTGTCACATAGAATCCATTATTATACGATAGGACTACAGATGTAGTTAGTAGTTTTGGTAATTCATAAGTCATCGAACTTCCATCAACTTTTCCCACCCAAAGCTTTTTGTCGTTTGTAATTGCATAAAGTTCTCCTAAATCAGATATTTGAACTTTATTAGTAAATATATGAGGATTACTAAATATAACTCTATCGCTTCCGTTTCTAGCTACCAACTTAGTTGTAGTATTGTTTGTAGCATTTAGTATAAAATCTTTTCCTTCAACTGTGAAATGAATAGGCTTTCTTACTATTTTATTATTGCTCTTTGTGTATTTCCAACCATTTACTTGCTCTCCTTTTTTATTAAGATTGTAAAGAATATTATCTTCTCCGACAATAAATATTCTGTATTTTTTATTTTGATTATAATCAAATAGAGAATGCCCCATTTGTGTAGAAAATGGAAGCTTCTTAGGAAAGCTTTCAACATATTTGCCATTTCTGTCAATTAGATGAAGATGACTGTTAGTATTAAAGAGTGATTGATATTTATTATTCTTATAAGCATCAATATAGTTTATTGATCCATTTATTTTACTGTCAATTTGTTTCTTCCATAATTTTTTTCCATCAGCGTTTATTGCAATAAGATTGTTTGCGTTATCTTGTATAAGTATCATCTTCTCTTTTGTAAAATGATTATGTACAAATTGAGGATTCATACTTGTGTTTGTATCTAATGGGTAGTACCATTCTTCTTTAATTGCTTCTTTATATTCATTATCGTGAAATAGACATAAGTTATGTATTAAACCATTCTTAGTTGAAGAAATTTGTAGCGTGAAAGAAGTGAATTTAATAATGGAGTCAGGGTTATAAGTTAATGAGTCACTATTTTTCATCTTACTGATTAGCTTTTTGGCTGTTTTTCCTGTATTTATAAAGAAAAAAAGATTAGAGCTAGAGGATACGTAACTATTTATCTTTTTAAATGATTTATTTTGTGATAAGGTATTATTTGCAATGAAATTGTCAATAACATATTCTAATGAAGCGAATGATTTACCAAAAATAAAATAATCGTTAATGATTGTAAAGTAATTAGTTTCTGAAGAGAAAATGTTGCCAAATAGATTTGCAGTAAGGTTTTTGTCTTTTACTTTATTTATTGTGTAATTTTTATAGATAGAAGAAGAAGTTATTAAACCTTGAATCATGGAGGTTGCCTTAATTGATTCTTTAGTGTTAAAGTATGTGTAGGTGTTTTTAGAATCAAGATCTTTAGAAGTGTTAAACATTCCTGCTTCATTGTCGGTTTCATGAATAAAATCACTGTAATTTACATTGCAGCTGTCTTGTAATTGTTTAAGTTTTTTTTCCCAACTCCAGAATTCATTTTTATTTTGTAGAAGTTGGTTTTTATTTTCAAATATTTTTTTCTGATTTTTAAAAGTGATTGCAAAGATTTGTGTAGTATGTTCAGGAATAATATCTAGAATATTTAATTTTTGACTTTTTTGTCTTGCTAGTATATCAGAAAATTGATTTATTTCTTCATTATGCGTGCTTAATCCACTTGCAATAAGAGAGTTGTCTTTTAGTCTTATGTCTGTAGCTGCCCATTCAGAGAAGTTTGAGATGAACGAATCTTTATTTGTAATGGTGTTAATTAATTCAAATAAATTATTATAATTGATCATTAAATTAATATCTTTTGTTGTGCTTATTGTTTTATAGGCACTGTAGAAATTGGGATTTACAAATAGATCATCTGTATTTTGATTTGAGGTCCTAATAGCATCAGTTAGTAGGATTCTACTTTTAGAAAAGAATAGAACATCTCCTGCTATACTGTAGTATGTTTTAGAAGATTTATTGTAGTAAAGGGTTTTTTTATCATATTCTGACATGCTTATATCATTGCCAAATAATTTAATAAGATTGTTATGATTGTTTATATTTTCTTTTTTGAAAGTGGTGCAATATAGCGTTGCATGCTTGTTGGGCCCTATTTTATGAAGTGAAATAAATAATTGGTTTGTGTAGAAGGTTTTTTTATTACTTGAAAAGAAGTTGCTTATTTTTTCTGCTTCTTGATTTATATTTTTAATTTTATTAATATCTTGTAGATATTTCCATATGTCAGAAATTTTAAGAGTTCTATTAAGTCCTGAAACATCATTTATTTGTAAGATAGCTGATGCATTTGTTGGTATTACTGTTATGGGACTATTTGTAGAGTTTTGTGTTTTTTTATAAGTTTTGTAGCTAATAAATAGAATAATCCCTATTAAGATGATAGGGATAGTAATTTTAAGAATTCTACTTAGCATGATTAATTATGAATAAAATGCAAAATTAAGAATTTATATGTTTAAAGTTAGCTGATTAGGAAGTAGTTTAAAACTTTCTCTATGGTGTCTTGTTGGCCCGTATTTGCTAATGGCTTGTCTATGTTCTCTAGTTGGATATCCTTTGTTTTTCCTCCACTTGTATTGAGGAAATTTTAGGTCAATATTTTTCATGATGTCATCACGATATGTTTTTGCTAAGATAGATGCGGCAGCTATTGATAGATATCTTCCATCACCTTTTATAATACATTTATGGGGTATCTTTTTGTATCTATGGAATCTGTTCCCGTCAATCAGTAGAAGTTCTATTTTTGTGTTCAATGTATCAATTGCTTTGTGCATAGCTAAAAAAGATGCATTTAGAATATTTATCTCATCTATTTTTTTAGAATCTACAATTCCAATGCCAAAACTAATAGCTTCCTTTTCAATAACTATTCTAAGTATTTCTCTGTTTTTTGCAGAAATTACTTTACTGTCATTAAGCATTCGGTTCTTAAAATTCTTTGGTAGTATAACAGCGGCAGCAACAACAGGTCCTGCTAGACAGCCTCTTCCTGCCTCATCACATCCTGCTAATTTAAGTTCTGATTTGTAGTGTTGTGGCATCACTGAGGAATTAAACCTCTTTTTGGTTTTTTAATCTTTGGAATCTTTTGAGTATTTCTAATATCTATATCTTGCTCAAGCCACCATTTCCCTTTTTTATAAAAGTATGCGTTAAATGTTCCTTCAGGTATATAGTATTCGTATAGTCCTTCTAGATCTTTACGTCGTGGTATTAAATGATTGAACACAATCTTGTTATCTTTTTCGTGATACTTTACACTTACTGAAGTTCTGGAGTCATATTGTAATATAACTCTTTTTTGGCTTTCTTTTTTGCTCTTTTTGAAGATAGGCAATCCAAATTTTATTTTATTTTTTCCAGAAAAATACATTACATCAATTATCTTCTTTTTACTATATGGATCATTACCATCCCAACCAAGTAAGGTGTAAAACTTGCGTCCATTCTTTTTGATGTATGCAATATCATAATAAAGGCATCCATACCAATTTGAAGCATCTAATTCAGCTTGTTCAGGGTTTCGAATATTTGCAGAGTTATCAATTAATGGTATTAACTCATACCGTTTCCGGTTTTTATTATGGTAATGTACAAAGCCATAATATTCATAGGTTCCGTTTTCTTTTCTTAGAATCCAGTTAAAAATCCGAAAAGTATTGTCAGTAGATTTTATCCTTCCAATACTAGCAAGTGAGTCAAAAGGAAATTTGAATGACTTTTCATATTGCAAAACCTCAGTAAGGTTAGTTGTAAATGCTGTATTAGCAATTCTTCTCTCTTCTTCAGTTTCTGCATTCATTATCTTGTATGCCATTACTTTTAAGGTGTCTTCATATTCAGCAATAAGATTGTTATTCCCTTTTTGTGCGAATACGTTAAATATTAGTAAAGACAATATGTTAATTAGAATTAACTTTTTCATTTCACAAATATAATTAATAAAGTAAAAGTATAATAACAGGCAATAATGTCCTTTTTTTGTAAATTAGATCGCTAGAAAATCATTAAATAATTTACTTTTTACTAAAACTTTTAACTAGTAAGATAATAATAACCGATTGTAATAGACAGAGAAGGTAGTGTAAGGAGCTTATTTGAACTTTTGGATCTATGATATCAAATTTAAGTTCTAGAGTTTTATAGAATAAGTATGAAGTGCCGAGACCTATTAAATAACCAATTTGCTTGTTAACATCAATTCTACCTAGTAGTTCTTTGTCTTGAGCGACTAATGTTTCTGCTCTAACTAGATAACCTCCAAAAATAAAAGTAATTTGATAGCTACAATAAATTAACAATGCAGATGTTAATGAATATTTCAAGGACATAAATATAATAATAGTAAGTAGCATTATTACTTCCACAGCTAATGAGATTCTAAAGAAATTCTTGATATTTAGTAATCTGTCATAGAATCGAGCAATTACTAACATGGCGCTTGCTAAGAATATCCCTCCTAATGAATAGATAGAAGGGTCTAATGGTTGGTAGATTGTAAAGAGAATGCCAATTGAAAGGCCTGTAAATGACGAATTAAAGAGTTTGTATGCTAAAAATTCCTTCTCATTTAACTTCATTCTTGTAGTGTCTTTCTATCTGTTAATAGTAGGTTAGTCTTCTTACTTTTGCGATTTGTTTTGCTAATCTAATAACTTGTTTTGTATAGCCAAACTCATTGTCGTACCATATATAAAGAACAACGTCGTTTCCTTCTTCTGTCACAATAGTTGCGTTGCTGTCAAAAATGGCACAACAAGTATTTCCTATAATATCACTAGATACTAAGTCAGGGTCAACTTGATAATTAATTTGATTTACTAGATTCCCTTTTAATGCAGCATCACGCATTGTAGAGTTCATATCTTTAAGTGTTGTATTCTTTTCAAGGCTTAGCTTTAGAATTGCTAGAGAAACATTCGGAGTAGGGACACGTACTGCATTTGCAGTAAGCTTTCCTTTTAATGAAGGTATTACTTTTGTTACAGCATTTCCTGCGCCTGTTGATGTGATGACCATGTTAATAGCTGCAGAACGACCTCTTCTAGGTTTTTTGTGCATGTTGTCTAATAGGTTTTGGTCATTTGTATATGCGTGTACAGTTTCTAAATGTCCTTTCGCAACACCATATTTGTTTTCGACAACGCTTAAAATAGGAGCAATGCAATTTGTTGTGCATGAAGCTGCTGAGAAGATATTTGTGTTCTCAATGTCTAACTTATTTGAATTAATTCCATAGACAATATTAGGAATTTCTTTTCCAGGGGCAGTTAATAGAATCTTACTAACTCCTTTTGCTTTTAAGTGACGAGATAATGCTTCTTTATCGGTAAAAGCACCTGTATTATCAATTAATAGCGCATCATTAATTCCGTGCTTTGTATAATCGATCTCCTCAGGATTTCCTCCATTAATAAATTTAATAATCTGTCCGTTAACAATAATTGATTGGTTAGATAGGTCAACACTTACAACTCCTTTAAAAGAGCCGTGAACGGAATCAGTCCTTAGTAGATCTGCTCTTTTTGTAATTTGAGCATCAGTTAATTTTCTTATGACAATGGCCTTTAGTCTTAGTTGCTGGCCTTTTCCGGCTTGTTTTATTAGCTCTCTGGCCACTAGCCTTCCAATTCTTCCAAATCCGTAAAGGATTACGTCTTTAGCTTTGTGAGAGTCTGTGTCAGCTGCAATAATATGATTTAATTTTTCAGATAAGAAAGCGTTTGCATCATTTGCCTTGCTTTCAATATATTCTGCAGTTAATAAGCCTATGTCTATTTTGCTAGGTGCTAGTTTCATTTTTAGCATCTCAGATGCTAGAAGGCTTGCTGTCTCTATATTATTTTCTCTACCAACTACATTGTTAGCATATGAGATATAGTTCATTAGTTCTGAAACCCCAATCTCTAAAAGTTGATTTCTGAAAAGTATTAGCTCTATTCCTTTGTCATACATTAATGTGCCTACAGAATTTAGTAGATTTACTCCAGATTTTTCTTTGTTTACCCAATCGTTTAATTGGTTTTCATAAGAGTGTTCCATTTTTTGTTTTTTTGAGGTTTTAAAATTTGATGCAAAAATAGTTTTTCTTATTAAATCTTAGGTGGGATATTCAATGTTTTAAAAACATTAAATATCAACTATTTACTAACAACTATTTTTCTACTTTTACCCAATGATTATAGAATTTTATAAATATCAAGGTACTGGCAATGATTTTATCATAATTGATGATAGAGAAGAATCTTTTAATTTTAATGATCATCATTTAATCACTGCGCTTTGTGAAAGAAGAATGGGTATTGGTGCTGATGGGCTTATTTTGTTAAGGGATCATGCTAAGTATGATTTTGAGATGATTTATTTTAATTCTGATGGATGTCAATCAACCATGTGTGGAAATGGAGGTAGGTGTATTGTTTCTTTTGCTCAGTTGCTAGGAATTATTGATAAAGAAGCAATTTTTATGGCCGTAGATGGTGAGCATAAGGGAAGGTTTCTAGAAGAAACTATTGCTTTGCAGATGCAAGATGTAGTTGAGATTAAGGGGGTTGGTAATGGTCTGTTTATGAATACGGGCTCACCTCATTATATTGAGGTAGTTGATAACTTGCATTCTATGGATGTGAATAAAGAAGGAAGAAGGATAAGAAACTCTAAGCCTTTTAAGAAAGAAGGTGTCAATGTAAACTTCGTGCAAGATAGTGTAGATCTACAGGTAAGAACTTACGAGAGAGGGGTGGAGGAAGAAACTTTAAGTTGTGGTACAGGGGTTGTAGCTACAGCTATTGCAATGCATTATGCAGATTGTGTAAAGGATAAACAGGTAAATATAAACACTAAAGGAGGTGTGTTAAATGTTAGTTTTGAGTATAATAAAGGTGTTTATCAGAATATTTGGTTGAGGGGTGATGTAAGCTTAGTCTATGCTGGAGAGTTTGAATGTTAGAAGGCAATAATATAATACTAAGGCCTTTGAAGGATTCTGATTTTCATCTGCTTGAAAAAATTGAAAACAATATTAATAATTGGCAATTCGGTAGTGAGAATAAAATCTACAGTAAGGATGAGCTGTTAGAATATATCTCTAACTCTAAAATTGATATTAGATTAGCTAAACAATTCCGTTTTGTTATTGATTTTAATAGAGCTCCTATTGGATTTATTGATCTTTTTAACTATGCAATTGATAGCGCAGACGTTGGTATTATAATTTTAAATAATTACAGAAGAAGAGGTTTTGCAAAAGAAGCATTATCTTTACTTTTAATTTATGCTAATAAAACTTTAAATATAGAAACACTATATTGTAGGATTAAAAAAAATAATATATCTAGTATGAAATTATTTACCTCTTGCGGATTTCATGCTATATCAAATCAAGAAGAAGTAGGATATTTTATTAAATTAGCAAAAAATCTAAAATAAAAGTTAATAGAATAATAATGAGAAACTATTAATATTTATTGAATAAATGAAGGGTCTAATTTTCTTATTTACTACTGCATTATTATTTTCTTGTCAAAAAGGTCAAGTAAGCGATTATACTACTTACTTAAATCATAATGATACTGTAAGATATGTTGGAAAAGAACAGTGTAGAATGTGTCATTCAGATATCTATGATTCATATATTAAAACTGGAATGGGTCAGTCCTTTCATTTCGCAACTAAGGAGCATAGTGCTTTATATAATAGTCAGATGCAGGTTATACATGATAGTGTTAGGAATCTATCTTATCACCCCTTTTGGAAAAACGACAGTCTTTATTTAAAAGAATTTCGGCTTAAAGATAAAGATACCATTCATTTGCTTATTAAAAAGGTTACTTATAAAATTGGTAGTGGACATCATACTAATTCACATCTTTTTAATATAAATGGCTATATTCATCAGTTGCCGTATACTTATTATACTCAAGAGGGTATTTGTGATTTTCCTCCTGGATTTGAGAATGGGCATAATACTAGATTCTCTCGCGAGATAGGTATAGAGTGTATGAGTTGTCATAATGCTTATCCAGTACATGAAGATGGTTCTATTAATAAATATAATGCTGTTCCAGTTGGAATTGATTGTGAAAGGTGTCATGGACCTGGAGAGGTGCATGTAAAAAGAAAACTGGCTGGGGAGATTATTGATACTTCAAAATATATAGATTACTCAATTGTTAATCCTGCAAAATTACCTGTAGATCTTCAGTTTGATATTTGTCAAAGATGTCATTTACAAGGCACAACAGTTTTAAATGATTTATCCTCTTTTACTGATTTTAAGCCGGGTATGCATCTAAAAGATGTAATGGACACTTACTTACCTAAATATAAAAATGATGATGAGTTTATAATGGCTTCTCATGTAGATAGATTAAAGCAATCAGCTTGTTATGGTGATTCTGAGTTAACATGTGTTTCATGTCATAATCCTCATAAAAGTGTTTCTGAATTAGATGTTGCTTACTTTGATAATAAATGTAAACAATGTCATTCTAAATGTGATGATGAGCAATTCAACGATTGTACTAAATGTCATATGCCTAAATCAATTACTTCTGATATAATGCATGTTTCTATTACTGATCATAAAATTGCTGTTCCTAAAGAGGATAAAAAGCAAAAAGGCAAGTTTATTGGTTTGCGGTCGATTAATAATCCAAAACCAACTAAATTATCTAAAGCAAAGGCATATTTAAAGCATTATGAAAGTTTTGAAAAGAAGGAATTTTATTTAGATTCTGCTTTACAATTCTTAATGTTAGCAGAGAATAGTTATGTTTCTTTTATTCAGTATTACTATCTTAAAAATGATTATAAAGGTCTTATTGATTATGTTATGAGTCATAATCTTGAGCAAAATAAATACTCTAAATCAGATTTAGCATTAGCTTATTGTAGGGCAGCGGAGGTTTTTGCGTTAAATGGAATCAATAATGATGCTGAAGAATATTATAAAAGAGCAAATACATTAATGCCTTTTGTAATTAGTTATAAAATAAAATATGGTAGTTTTCTTATTAAATATGGTAGGTTGGATGATGCAAGTGATATTTTTAAACAAGCATTGGAATTAAACCCTACCGTAAAAGAAGTTCATTTAAATTTGGGATATATATCTATATTAAAAAAGAATTTTATTAATGCTGAAAATAGTCTCAAACAAGCTATTGCATTAGATCCTGATTATGTCCTTGCATATGAGAATTTAGTGTTAGCTAAGCAGATGCAAAATAAAATAATTGATACAGAGCTTTATTTACGTAAAATTTTAGAAATTGCTCCCAATCATAAAGCAAAAATAATTTTAGAGAACTTGTAATTTGAGTAAAAGAAGAAAGTTTAAGAAAAAATCTGGAATGAGAAAGTTTATGATTTCTTTCTTTGTTTTGGTGTTAATTGGAGGGCTTTTAATGGCTTATGAGTTGTATTCAAGGGTTTACCAACCTAACGTTGTTCTTTCAGAAAATGCTGATGAGAAATATATCTATATACCTACTGATGCTGATTTCTTAGAAGTAATAAAAATATTATCAGAAAATGGTTTATTGATTAATATAAATTCTTTTGAATGGCTTTCAAAGAAGAAGAAGTATACAAACAATATTAAGGCTGGTAGATATAGAATAGATAGGTCATTAAATAATAATCAGCTGATTAATTTATTACGCTCAGGAAAACAACATCCTGTAAGAGTAACTTTTAATAATATAAGAACTAAAGAGCAGTTGGCAGGAACGATCTCAAGTCAGATTGAATCTGATTCTGTCTCTATTTTAAAATTTATTACGGATACTTTTTTTCAACGAAAGTTAGCTTTGAATGATGATAATGTTTCTAGTATATTTATACCTAATACTTACGAGTTTTATTGGAATACATCAGCTGAAAAATTTGTAAATAGAATGATTAAGGAGTATTATAAGTTCTGGAATGATGAAAGAAAAGCTAAGGCTAAGAAGATAAATTTAAATTATTATGAAATAGCAACACTTGCCTCAATAGTTGAAAAGGAGCAAAGTATTAGGATATCTGAAAGACCACAAATTGCAGGTTTATATCTTAACAGGCTGAAGAAAGGAATGAAATTAGAATCAGACCCAACATTAATTTTTGCATTGAGGGATTTTACTATTAAAAGGGTTCTTAATAAAGATAAAAAAGTTGACTCTCCTTTTAATACATATAAATATAAAGGGTTACCTCCTGGGCCTATTTGCATTCCATCAATTAATTCTATTGACGCTGTATTAAATGCTAGTAATCATAAATATATTTTTATGTGTGCCAAAGAAGATTTTTCAGGCTACCATAATTTTGCAAGATCTTATACTAAGCACTTAATCAATGCTCGTAAATATCAAAAAGCATTAAATAAACGAAATATTTTACGTTAATTTTTTAAATTTGCATTCGATAAAACAACTAATATAATGGCAAAAATAAAGTTTGGAACAGATGGTTGGAGAGCGGTAATTGGTCAAGAGTATACTACTGATAATGTAGCGAGAGTAAGTCTTGCTGTTGCTGATTGGTTAAATGCGAAAAGTGATAATCCTACCGTTGTTATTGGACATGATTGTAGATTTGCAGGAGAGTTGTTTGCAGAAACTGCTGCTAAGGTGTTGGCCATTAAAGGAATAAACGTAAAATTAGCAAAGGGATTTGTTTCTACACCTATGGTTTCTTTAGGCGTGGTGAAGGAAAGAGCAAATCTTGGTGTTGTTATTACAGCTTCTCATAATCCTGCTAGCTATAATGGATATAAGTTAAAAGGTGATTTTGGTGGCCCTTTATTACCTGCTGACATATCAGATATTGAGAACAGGATTCCAGCTGATAATTCAGTAGATTATAATTCTATCTTGTTAGATCAATTAGTTTCAGAAGATGCATTGTCATATATTGATTTAGAAGATATGTACATTAAGCATGCTGAAGCTAATTTTGATTTAGATGCAATTTCTAATTCGGAAATGAATTTCGCTTATGATGCTATGTTTGGAGCTGGTATGAATGCTGTCAAACGTTTATTGCCAAATACTAAATTATTGCATTGCGAAAATAATCCAGGATTCTTAGGTACTGCTCCTGAGCCTATTCATAGGAATTTAAAAGAATTTTCTAATTTTATGTTTAATAATAAATTAGATTGTGGTTTAGCTACTGATGGTGATGCCGATAGAATTGGACTTTATGATAGTAAAGGTAACTTTGTTGATTCTCATCATATTATCTTGCTGTTAATTCATTATATGGTTAAGTATAAAGCAATGACAGGAAAGGTCGTTACAGCATTTTCTTGTTCAGTAAAAATAAATCAAATGTGTAGGTATTACAATCTAGAACAGGAAACAGTTAAAATTGGATTTAAACATATTGCAGGTAAAATGATAACTGAGGATGTTCTTTTAGGTGGAGAAGAATCTGGAGGTATTGCTACCATGGGTCATATTCCTGAAAGAGATGGTATCTGGATGGGTCTTATCTTATTCGAATTCATGGCAAAATCAGGTAAATCTTTAGAAGAACTTATAAAGGAAGTTTATGAAATTGTTGGGGAATTTGCTTTTGAGAGAATAGATTTACATATTGATAATGAGACTAAGCATTCTATTATTGAAGATTGTAAATCTGCTAAGTTTATAAAATTTGGCAAGTATGTAGTAGAAAAAGTTGAAACTATTGATGGTTATAAGTTTTTCTTTGATGCAGATACATGGTTAATGATTCGTCCTTCTGGTACCGAACCTGTGCTAAGAATATATGCAGAGGCACAAACAAAAAATAAGGTTCTTGATATACTAGCTGATTGTGAAGCTACTATTTTGTAAATGAGTCAGCTATTTTTGATATTATTTACATGTCTCTTATTAACTTCAAATGCTCAGAATTGGGATGTATTACAATATCATGGAGGTTGGGAGCTTGATCAATCTTATACTTTAGATACAAGAAGGAGAAATATATTATTAATATCAGAAGCGAGTGCATATACTATTGCTCTTGTAGGACTTAATGAACTATGGTATGCTAATTATCCTAAGAGCTCTTTTCATTTTATTAATGATAATGAAGAGTGGATGCAAATGGATAAAATTGGTCACATGGCAACTTCTTATTATACTGGAGTTTTAGGTATTAAAGCATATCAATGGACAGGAATGAATAGAAATAATTCTATTTGGTATGGAGGTATGACTGGCTCTTTTTTTCTCTTAATTATTGAGATCCTTGATGGTCATTCAAAAGAGTGGGGTGCATCAGCAGGTGATTTAATTGCAAATACATGTGGCTCTTTTTTGGCAATAGGTCAAGCCCTAAAGTGGGATGAACAGAAGATACAGCTTAAATATAGTTATTCTCCTTCTAAATGGGCTAATAAAAATCCACAACAACTAGGAAGTAATCACTTAGAGAGAGTTTTAAAAGATTATAATGGGCAAACTTATTGGTTGTCGTTTAATTTGAAATCTTTAATTCAAATAGAAAATGAAAATTTTCCTAGCTGGTTGAGTTTTTCTATAGGCTATGGGGCTGATTTTATGCTTAATCCTTACCCGTCAGATAAAAATTATCCCAAGAGGCAATTTTTACTTTCATTTGATGTAGATTTAAATAGAATAAAAACTCGCAATAGAATACTTAATTCTATATTTCATACTTTTGGTTTTCTTAAGTTTCCCACGCCTGCTATTCAGTATAGAAATGGGAATGTATTATTTCATTCTATATATTACTAATGCAATTTTCAGTAGGAGATAAGGTGCTATTTAAAAAAGAGCGTTTATGTGGCAAGATTATTAAGATACACTCTCTCTATAAGGCTGCGGTTTTGACTGAAGATGGTTTTGAAATTAATGTATCTCTAAATAATCTTGTTAGAATTGAGCAAGGAACAGACAAAATTGCTTCCTATGGCAAGGTTTCTAACGTTAAAGATTTTAATTATACTCGTTTTAAATCTGTGAAAAGTCAAAAGAAAGCATCCATATTAAGGGTTGATTTGCACATAGAATTATTGACAACTGATTATCATAATATGAGTAATATTGAGATTGTTCAGTTACAGCTTGATGTTTGTGAGAAGAACATTCATAAAGCATTACATAGTAACTTTACAAGTTTACAGATAATACATGGAATTGGCGAAGGAACACTTAGGAAAGAAGTGCATAATATCTTAAGAGAGTATAAACTAAGATTTTATCTTTCTCAAGATGGAGGTGCTACAGAGGTGATATTATAATTGCTTCTCTCTTCTGCAAATAATATCTACCATCTGCTTGTGAGTTATTCGTTTGGCTATAATCTTTTTTTGCTTGTCTAAAAGGTATATTACAGGTGTAGAGTAGATATCATATTTATCTCTCCAATCGCTACTTGCTACCGGGTTCCCCTCATCATCATGATTTATGTCTGCTACGTTTAACCAATCACCAGTTTTTTGGTCATTTATAAATTTCTTCCATTCTTTTTTGTCAAATTCAGTTGCCACGGCAAATGTTTTAATATCATATCCTAATAAGATTAGTGAATCAATATCATGTTTGATTTTTGGGATTTCTTTTTTGCAATGACCACAGGTTGGTCCAAAGAAAACAAGTACTGTGTAGTTTGAATTAATTTCTTGTAATGTGTGAATAACTCCGAGAGTATCTTTCATAAATGGTCTACCATAGAAATCAAGAAATTCTGATGCTTCTCTACCAATTAAGTTAGGAGCAATCTTTTGTGCTCTATCAGCAATCTTTACTAGCTGTGTAGAGTCAACCCAATCACATTCATTGTTCATATAGTATTTTTCTACCATATGAACAAAAACCGCATCCATTCCCATAATCTTAGAGCGTTCGTAAGTTGACGTGATATAAGAAACTACATATTGAAAGATCTCGGGGTTCTTTCTGGAATGTTCAATCAAAATATCTGCAGAGATATTAATTGAATCCGGGTTTTTTGCAGTTAGTTTGTCAAGGTATTGGTCCATTTTATTGAAGAATATCGGTGTTCTAAGCATTCTCTCATCAGAAAAATTGATATTATCCCAAAAATGCTTTTTGTAATATCTGTAGGCAAAAGTTTTATCGGGTTTTCCTGTGCTATCAAGGGGGGCTTCTGGAATAATAGGTTCAGTAGTTGCTATTACAATTGATGAAAAGAATTTATCTGCATGATCTTTAATGAAATTAGAACGATATGATCTTACTTTTGAATCAATTTCTCTAGCCATTTCTTGCAATTCTTTTTTAGCTTCACCTTCTGTATTTTCTAATTTTTTCCTTATTGGAGAAATATTTTTTTGCATCTCAGTAATAAAATTTAGGTATTCATAAAAAGGAGGGTTTTCCTTTGAATTTTTAAACTCCATACTTCCAATTAAATCATCTATTTTTGTTGAGAATGAGAAATGCTGTTCAGAAACAATAATGTCAAAATAGTTGTTTTCAGATAGTACTACTAAGTACATTCCTCCTGGGAGCTTTTTACTTCCTTTAAAAAAGAATTTCCCATTCACTACTTGTGCTGTATCAGTTGCATACTGTTTTCCGCCAAAATAATAAGCAAGCATTACGGTAGAATCTTTCAGTCCAGTTACTTCACCACTAATCTTATAACCATCTTTTTTTTGTTGTAGAAGTTCTGCTAGGTTTTGAGCGTTAGATATATTTATTAGGCAAATGACAGTAATTAGTAATAATAATTTTTTCATTTTCATTTATTTAATTTGGTTCGCAAAATTACTAATCAAAACGAAATTTACAAATATCTATTGTTTGTTTTTCAAATATCCTTCCAAGAATACAACTCCAATTATAATACTACTTCCAATATAAAAAGATATATTCATAAATTCATCATCACCAAATATTATAAGTGCTAGAATAATGCTATAAATTGGTTCAAGGTTTATTGCCATTATTAGTGAATATGGGGTTATGTATTTCATTATTTCTGTCATCCATACAAACACTAAAGCAGTGCAAATGATACCTAGTATTAGGAGATAAGAAAAATCAATGAAAGAAATTGCATTTTTTATAAATGAATAATCTCCTTGAAGAATAAATAAAAGACTAATGATAATAAAGCCAGTAAACATCTCAATCATAGTTATTTTAGTTGCCTCAATTTTTTCTACATACCTAGCATTAAATAAAGTAAATAAAGTGCCAAATAATGCTGCCATTATCCCATAAAAGTACCCTAGTAAATATTTGCTATCTGTTCCAAGAATATAGCTAATTGCTAATAATACAATGATGCCAAGGATAATTTCATAGATTAATATTCTTCTTTTAAAAAATAAAGGTTCAATAATTGAAGAAAATAAGGATGATGTTGCTAAACAAACTACCGCAACTGAGACTGTTGATACTTTAATTGCTTCAAAAAAGAAAAGCCAATGGAAAGTTACTAGTGCGCCTACACCCATAATTCCAAATAAATCTTTTTTATGTATTCCAAATAAATCTTTTTTTATAGCTAAGAAGATAAATAACCCTATAAAGGCAATCAACATTCGATACCAAACTAATTCTAGTGTTTCTAAAGAGATTAATTTTCCTAATACACCTGTTAAGCCTAATATTAGCACCATTAAGTGTAGTGAGTAGTTTTTGTGTTTTTTTAGTAATTTATACATGAATGTTATAAATTTGTGCAATAATACAATATAAGAATGAAGATTATAATATCACCTGCAAAAAAACTAAATCTTGAATATGCTACTACAAACAAGAAGATGAAATTTAATTTTAAAAAAGAAGCATCAGATTTAATAAATACGCTTGAAAAAAAATCAGTTAAAGAAATTAAGAATTTGATGGGTTTGAGTGATAAACTTGCTCATACTAATTGGCAAAGATATCAGAAATGGGGCGATGATGTTTTACAAACATATGAGGCAATTTTCTTGTTTAATGGAGATGTGTATAAAGGTATAAAAGCCAATGAATTTAGTGCTGATCAAATGAAATTCGCACAAAATAACCTAAGAATCATATCAGGACTATATGGTTTGTTAAAGCCATTAGATAGGATATTACCTTATCGGCTAGAGATGGGGACAAAACTTACTAATTCAATTGGAGATAATCTTTATGAATTTTGGAATGATAAATTACGTAGTTATTTATTATCGGACATGAGTAATGATGAAGTACTTATTAATCTTGCATCCAATGAGTATAATAAAGCTCTAAAATTAAATAATTTTACATCAGAAATAATCACGCCAGTTTTTAAGGATTATAAGAATGGGAAATTAAAAGTGATTTCATTTTTTGCAAAAAAAGCAAGAGGCGAGATGGTTAATTTTATTATTAAGAACAAGATTAATAGTTTAGAGGAGTTGAAATTATTTAGAAATAATGGATATTCATTTTCTCATCAACATAATAATGATATGCTCTTTCACAGGTTATAATCAGTAGTTTTTAAAAAAGTGTCTTTTTTTCTATATATTTGTAAGTAAAATGTACAAATTACTTTCAATTATATCACTTTTTTTGTGTCTTTTTATATTTTATCCAGAGTCATCAGTTAGTAATAGCACAGGCTCTCCAGGAGGTAAAACAGGCTCTCCTATTGATAACTCTGATTGTACATCATGTCATGGGGTTAATTCTACAAATGGGAATAGTAGTATCTCTTCAAATATTCCAGCTAGTGGATATGTTCCTGGAACAGTTTATACTATTATCGCTAATATAAATAATGCATCAACTTTTAATACTCAAGGTTTTGAGATAACTTCTGAGGAGAATACAAACAATGCTAAAACAGGAACTTTCTTTATTACGGATCCTAGTACAACTCAGTTAGTTAATAACGGCAATGCTGTAACGCATACAGCAGGTGGAAATAACTTAAATTCATGGGAGTTTGATTGGGAGGCACCTAGTAGTTCATCCGGGGATGTTACTTTTTACGGTGCTTTTATCGAAGCAGGCTATCCATTAGGAACTAATTTTACTGACTACTTTAGTTCTGCTTCTTTAACAGTTAGCCCTAGCTGTATAGATCCTTCCTTAATTGATTCAACAGCTATTTGTAATACTATGTGGGATCCTGTTTGTGGTTGTGATAGTGTCACATACTCTAATGATTGTCATGCAATAAATTTTGGAGGGGTAACTTCCTGGACACAAGGACCTTGTGCTTCTCCAACTTCTTGTGATGTAGAGATTCTTGGTGATTCTATTATTTGTTCTTTTTCTACTACTCAGGTTTTAACAGCAACTGCTAATGGAGGAACACCACCGTATACATACACATGGAATAATGGTTTGTCTAATACCTCTATATTGACCATTATAAGTCCAGGGACTTATTGTGTGACACTAACAGATGCTAATGGATGTACAGCTACAGATTGTATCACTGTATCAGTAGGGGATATTCCAATTTATTCAGTTCCATCACCACCAATTATTTGCGTAGGAGATTCTATTATTTTAGAAATAGATACCGTGGGGCTCTCTAATATTGTGTGGGTTCCTTTAGGAACTATTAATACATTTGATAGAGTTGTAGATTTTCCGCTTATTTCAACTATGTATGTTGTTGAAGCTATTGACCTAGCTGGTTGTGATAGAAGAGGTGAATTAGAAGTTATTATAGATACTTGCGCAACATCAGTTATGAATATTGCCCCATCTCAGGTTCTAATTTTTCCTAACCCTTCTAAAGGTAAAATGACAATTAGTTTACCAGATTTTGAGTTTTTTGATTTAGTAATTTACGATATTATGGGTAAAATAGTTTTATCAGAGAGTAAGGTTTCTCAGCAGTATATTATTGCTGAAAATACTTTAGAAAATGGAAGCTTTATACTTCAGTTAATTTATGAGAAAGGTATTATAACTAAGAAGCTAATTATTGAGTAAAATATTATGTTTTAAATGATCAACAAGGCTTAATAAATTAACATCTCCTTTATTCTTTAGTAGAATATTTCTGCATTAATTCTTAGTAGAGGGTAATTCTTAGATATTTTATA
>CEVW01141924.1_pt1 | contig 42059 bp, 39 predicted proteins | sample 427061 | NCBI WGS metagenome assembly CEVW01 (sample SAMEA2623774, study PRJEB7988) | marine metagenome | biome: marine biome (ENVO:00000447); feature: surface water layer (ENVO:00002042); material: "saline water (ENVO:00002010), including plankton (ENVO:xxxxxxxx)" | depth 5 m
CAGTATAATAGTTTAGTTTCTTGTCAAAATAGTTGTATAGTTCCAAGCTGGGATTGTGATGGTCAGGGTAATTGTTACGATCCAGGTAATGGCCAAGGATTGTATTCTTCTTTATCAAATTGTGAGTTAGAGTGTATAAGTGTATCAATATACGATATGAGCATAACTAAACTTAAAGTTTTCCCAAATCCTTCTCAAGGGTTTATAAATATCCATCTTACACATGTGGAAAGAAGTAATTTAGAGCTTAATATTTTTAATTCTATTGGAGAATCACTATACACACAAAACATCAAAAACCATAATGGAGAATACAGAAAATTGATAAACTTAGGGAAGCATCCTAAGTCAATATATTTTTTAGAAATAAAAACTAATAATAGAATTATATATGAAAAGATAATCTTACAGTAATTTTAAAATTTAAATTATAATAAATGAAAAAAATCTTTACTTTTTTAATATTATTTGTAGCATCAGACCTTGTTAACGGACAGTCATTTAATGGCTTTGCACTATATAATTCTCAGGGATCTAATACAACTTATTTGATAGATGAAAATCAAAACATAGCACATACTTGGAATCTAACTACTGAGTGTAATTATACGGTTCAACTTAAAGAAAATGGCAACCTAATTAGAGGCACAAAGAACAATGGCAACATACTTAATGGTGCTGCAGATGCAGGTAGGGTTCAAGAAATTGCACCAGACGGATCGATAGTGTGGGATTATATTTATTCAACAGCAGACTATTTAAGTCACCATGACTTAACCCTAATTGGAGATAATGTTTTACTTACAGCTTGGGAGGTAAAGACTGCCAATGAATTAAACGCTATGGGATACAATAATGCTACTTCAGATAAATGGCCAACTCATTTTATTGAATTGGCTCCTGATGGAAATGGAGGAGCAACTATTGTTTGGGAATGGCATATTTGGGACCACTTAATACAGGACACAGATCCTAATAAACCAAACTATGGAGTTATATCTGACAATCCACAATTAATCGACATCAATATGATATCGGGTGGTGGTGGACCAGGCGGACCTGGAGGTGGTGGTGGTGATTGGTTTCATGTAAATGGTGTGGATTATAATGAGGAGTTAGATCAAATAGCCTTTTCTTCTCGTCATGCGTCAGAAATTTATATAATCGATCACAGCACTACAACTGCTGAGGCTGCTGGTCATACTGGAGGTAATTCTGGAATGGGGGGTGATATTATGTACAGATGGGGAAATCCATCAAATTATAATATTTCAGGAACTCAAGTAATTCCTAGCGCAGTGCATGATGTACGTTGGATTACTAACGACGGAAGGCCTAATGGCGGATTTTTACAAATTTTTAACAATAGAGGTGTTAGTAATAATGTGTCTTCAATTGACGGTATTGACACTCCTTGGGATTCGGCCACAAATACTTATCTAAGGAGTCCGGGACAAGCATTTGAGCCTTTTTCATACACAACTAGATATGAGTGTGCTTACTCAGCACCCGGGCAGTCTGCATCTGATAGAATGTCAAACGGAAATATATATGTTAACGCATCAGGAGGACAAGGTGGGGCTGGTGTAATGTACGAGGTTAATGAAAATGAGACTATAATTTGGGGCCCGTATAATTCACAATCTCAAAAAGGCTTCAGATATGAATGTGATTATCCTGGAATTACTGCATTAGAGCCCTATATGAATAATACTGCAACTACATCTTGTTTTTTAACTACAGGAATAAATGAAGGATTAGTTAATATGCCATTAACTGTTTATCCAAACCCAACAAATGCTGATGTTACCATTGTATTTGAATCTGCGACTAAATCTAACATTACTATTGAAGTAAACAATATATTAGGAAAATCAATTTTCCGTCAGGAGGTAAAAGATTTCTCAGGTAATTTTCATGAGAACATTGATTTAGAAGAATTCTCGCAAGGAGTTTATATTGTAAATATAATAAGCGATTCAGGAAAGGCATATGCAAAGCGACTTTCGTATATAAAATAAAACATGCTTAAGAGAAGCCTAGTATTTTTATTTGTTTTTCTATTAAATCTAAGTTTATTTTCTCAATCTAATTTTTATGATACCGACACGATAAGGGAGGTTCGCTTATATTTTTATGATTATGATTGGGACTATCAGCTAGATAGTTTGTATGTCCAAGGGGACAATGAAAGAATATTGGCTGACTTAATTATTGATGGAGATGTATATGACAGTGTTGGGGTTAGATATAAAGGGTTTAGCTCGTTTAGTGTAAATCGGTTAAAAAACCCATTTAATATTAAGCTAGATTACATAATAGAAGGACAAGACCATCAAGGTATAGACAAGCTTAAGTTATCTAATATTTATCAAGACCCTTCTTTTATTAGAGAAGTTCTTTCTTATGAAGTTTGTCGTAAGTATATGCCAGCGTCTCAAGCAAACTTTACTAATGTATATATCAATGACACCTTATGGGGCTTATATACTAATGTAGAAGCAGTAAATAAATCATTTTTAATAGATCATTTTGATAGTAAGTATAATGCATTTTTTAAATGTAATCCAGAGAATATAAACATTCAGATTGGAGGTGAAAATTCAAATTTAAGCAATACACATGGGTTAGATAGTAGTGATTATTATCCATTTTATAGTCTTAAATCTAATCATGGGTGGGAAGATTTATATAATTTGATAGATACACTAAATACTTTTTCAGACAGTGTTTATCATGTATTAAACATTGATAGAACTTTATGGATGCATGCATTAAATTACTCAATGATAAATTTTGATTCTTACATTGGATATTCGCAAAACTATTATCTATATAGAGATCAGTCTAGGCAGTGGAATCCAATAATTTGGGATTTAAATATGTCATTTGGAGGCTTTAGGCTTACAGATGCTTCTCAGTCATATTTTAACGGATTTGATATTTTACAAGCACAAGAAATGGATCCATTAATACATCATAGTTTAATGTCAGTTTCACCAAGACCACTTTTGAGAAAATTATTTGAAAAAGAAAGAAATCGTAAAATGTATTTAGCACATATACGCACAATAATAGAAGAAAACTTTGCTAATCAGGATTATTTTGCAAGAGGACAAAGTTTGCAAAATTTGATTGATCAGGATGTTCAAAACGACACAAATAAATTTTATTCATATCTAGATTTTACGACTAACCTTACTACTCAAGTTTCATTGACAGCGTCAATTTGTCCCGGCATTACTGAATTAATGGATAGCCGGGCAGCTTATTTAAGTTCATATTCTGGATATTCTGGAGAGCCGATTATTTCAAATATTTCATATAGTTCTCAAAATCCTACATTAGGAGATGATATTTGGATAACAGCAGAGGTGTTAGATGCAACTTTTGCAGCTGTAGCTTATCGATTTGGGAAGAATGAGCGATTTAAATTAGTAGAGATGTATGATGATGGGAATCATAATGATGGTATCTCAGGTGATGGCATTTATGGCTGTAAAATTAGTAATTGTAGCAACTCCTTGGACTATTACTTATATGCTGATAATGATAGTGCAGGTGTTTTCTCTCCTGTAAGAGCTGCTTATGAGTATTACAATATTAAGTTTGGAATTGGTGCAGGGGATTTGGTAATTAACGAAATAATGTCTAATAATGTAAGTGTAGTTTCAGATAATAGTGGTAAATATGATGATTGGATCGAGTTGTACAACACAACTAATTTTCCAATATCAACAAACGGACTTTTTTTAACTGATACGCTTGCCTATTTGCACAAGTGGGATTTGCCAAATACTGTTATCTATCCAAATTCATATTTAATTATTTGGGCTGATGAGGACGGAAACCAGGGAGAGGCGCATGCAAATTTTCAACTATCTAATTTTGGAGAACAAATTCTGCTGTCTAATACAGATAGTTCAATTATTGATTCAATAACGTATCTTCCTCAATTAGAAGACATATCATTTGCGAGAAGCCCTAATGGAATAGGACAGTTTATAATGCTGCCACCAACCTTTAATTCAAATAATGATTTTCCTAATTCAATAGAGGACATCATTGAAAGAGTGAAAGCGTATCCAAATCCTTTTTCTGAGAGAATATACTTTGAGAAGAAAGAGAATATAGTAGTCACAGATATTTTAGGCAAAATAATTTACTCATCGTCAAATACAAATGTAATTCAAACTTCTAATTGGGAAGCAGGAGTTTATTTCATATCTTTGAAAGGTAAAAATCAGACATTAAAAGTTATTAAAATCTAATAAAAATGAAATCACTAATTATATTATTAATTAGCATGGCGCTGCTGCGGTTAGATGCTCAAACAATTACAAATTACACAACGGCAAATGGGCTAGTTAGTGATTTTGTTGAATGTATTCATGTTGATGTTGATGATAATATATGGTTTGGTACTAGTATTGGCTTGCAAAAGTATCATCCATCAACATTAAATTGGGCTAATTTTAACAGCACTACTTATCCTAATATGTTGTCAAATAATATTAAGGTCATTAACGGCACAATTAATGCAATTTGGATTGGATCAGATTTTGGAATTAATGTTTGGAATGACCCGGGACCTTTTTTTACTGCACACACTACCTCAAACGGGTTGCAGAGCAATCAAGTTAAGAGTATAGATGTAGATGGAAATTCTACAGATGATATTTGGATTGGGACAAATATGGGGGTTTCACATTTTGATGGAATAAATTGGTCGTCTTATTCTTCTCCAAACTTACATTGGAGTGGTGTTAGCGCTACTGCTTTTGATTCAAATGGAGAGAAGTGGTTTGCTTCTCCATTAGGAGGAATTACTCATTTTGATGGTATTGCTTTTACTACATATGACACTTCAAATGGTCTGCTTTCCCAAAATGTAACAGACCTAATAATTGACAGCCAAGACAATAAGTGGATAGGAACTGGTGCTGGCATTTCGGTTTTAGATGCTTCAAATAATTCTTTTACACATTATACACAAATGTATTTATTAGATCCTCCTGATACTTTGAATCCGGTTGTTGATATTGAAATAGATTCATATGGAAGAATATGGGTTGCTATTTATGTTGGTTATTTAGCTCAAGGGGGCGTAGCAATGTGGGACGGAAATCAGTGGATTGATTTTGATATATCTGACGGTTTAGCCGGCCCCAATATAAAAGACATAGCAATTGATTCTGAAGATAATGTCTGGGTTGCAACTAGCACAGGGGCTTCTAAAATTTCTTACACACCAGGCTCTACAACCAATTTTTCTAAATCAAAAATTAACATATACCCAAACCCAACAAAAGGAAAAGTTTATGTTAATAAGCTACAAGGCGCTAATACTTTTTCAGTATATAATAATTTAGGGTCTCTTGTCTATTATAAGTTGTTGGCTAATCAAAAAAAAATAGAGGCAGACCTATCATCTCTTCAAAAAGGCTTGTATTATATTAATTTAAACTCTGACAAGAAACAAGATAGTTATAAGCTTTTTGTTGAATAATCGTTGACTAACATCTCTCCAGTAATTAAAGCTCCATTAAGACGATAGAGCTTTAATTATTGTTTTGAAGCACTATCTTTTTTCAGTAGTATAAACATTCCCCTTCCACCAAAAACGCTCTTCTTTTGACGACCCATATTGCTCAACTGCCATATCAAAAGCAGAGCCAAATGAATGCATGTCAAATACTGGAAGTAAATCACCTAAATACTCTTTTGTTTCTAACTCTTTTACAATAGTATTAGGGTCCTCTATAGCAGCGGTCATTTCGGATTCTGCTAATTCCTTTGCAGACATTTTTTCAGGATGTTTAGGGGCAATAGTCATCTCATTGATTAAATGAGTTGCTCCAGCAAATTTATCAATGATAAACATTATGTATCTAATATCAACAGAGATTGTCCTTTGGATTTCTTTCTCAAAAGCAATATCACCGCTCATAGCTTCCCAATTCCCATCAAAAGCAGTGCCAACAATTTCACCCCAAGCATTAATTACAGGAGATCCAGAGTTTCCTCCAGTAATATCATTATTTGAAATAAAATTAATTCTTAAGTTTCCGTCTTTATCAGCATATTGTCCGTAATTGCCAATTTCATACAGTTCTTTTAATTTTTCTGGAACGATAAATTCTTCATTTGTTGCATCTTCTTTTTGCATGATGCCATCTATTGTTGTATAGTATTCATAATGCATTGCTTCTCCAGGCATATAATCGCCAATACTTCCATAAGTGGCTCTCATTGTTGAGTTAGCATCAGGATAATATTTTTTATCAGGATTCATTGCTCTAAGCCCGGCAATAAATAATCTATTTCCTTTAGTAAGCTTCTCTCTTACAATTGTTCTTTTTGGTAAAACATCTTCAATGTATTTATTGTAGATTGACATTAAAGTTTTATAAGCTGGGTCTCGTTCTATTTTTGCAGCATATGGATTGTCTAAAAACGCAAAGAATTTTTCTTTACTTGAAAAAATAGTTCTTTTAAAGACATTTTTGGCATACCAATTAAAATCTAATTTCTTAAATCCAAAAAGTTGATTTTCAATGGTTTTAAAAATTTTAGCATGTTGATTTTTGGGTACATTGTAGTAATACATTTCTAGCATTGAACTAAATAGCTCTTCATCAATAGATGCGTTATAATTTTTGTAGAAATCATTAGCATCTTTTTTGATTTTTCTTATCGCAATATTTCTTTCTTTAGCTTCTGTAGGCAGCGAGGAAATTGCTCTATTCATTCTAAATGACCAGTACATGATTTCTGCCCCTCCAAAGATAGCCTCATTTAGATATGTCCTATTAAGGGCAATGTTTTTGTTGGAGTGGTATGCGCTTTCAATTAAATCTAAAGCTTGGCCATATTTTTCAATTCTTTGATTAGAATCTGCAATCCATGCTCTTAATTGATCTTCTAAGGCAACTTTCTTATCATACACCCTCATCGATTTGAGACCTTTAGATTGACCAATGTAGTATTTCCAATAATTAGAAGTTTGTGCATATTTTGCAGCATACTGTATTTTTGTTTTTTTGCTAGCATCCATTCCAGCTTTCATTATAGCTAATTTTTCATCGCGAATTTCAACAGTAGTAGGACTAGTAATTTCTAAAGCCTCTTTAACCCCATATGAAGTTAGGAATCTGTCAGTTCTTCCTGGGAATCCAAAAATCATGGTGTAATCACCATTTTCTACGCCATTTAATTGAACAGGTAAGTGGTGTTTTGGTTCATATGCAATATTTTCTACAGAATAATCGGCCGGAGTACCATCAGGAGCACAATAGATACGATATAGGGCAAAATCACCAGTGTGTCTTGGCCACATCCAGTTGTCAGTATCTCCACCAAACTTGCCAATTGAAGAGGGTGGAGCTCCCACTAATCTAACGTCAGTAAACGTTTCGTACGTCATAACATAAAAGTCGTTTCCTCCAAAGAAGGACTTTACTCTTGCGCTATAATGTGTACTATCGGTAGCTTCTTTAACAATAGTTTTAGATATTTCACCGATTTTTGCCCTTCTTTCCTTTTCACTCATGTCATGATTTAATTCTGCAAGGACTCGTGCTGTTACATCTTCAATACTTACTAAGAATGAGGCTGTTAGCCCTTCATTAGCCAATTCTTCATCACGGCTCATAGCCCAGAATCCATCTTTTAAATAGTCGTTACTCAAGCTTGAATGTTCTTGAATAGATCCAAAAGCACAATGGTGGTTTGTAAGTAATAGCCCTTCTGAGGAGATCATTTCGGCTGTGCAAAATCCACCTAAAGATACAATTGCATCTTTTAATGATGAGTTGTTTACGGAGTACAAATCCTCAGCAGTCAGCTTAAGCCCATGGGCTTGCATATCGCTTTCGTTCATTGTCTTTAAAAGTTGCGGTAACCACATTCCCTCATCAGCAATTGCTGTAAATGAGAAAATTCCTGCCATTATAATTGATAATAAGTTCTTTGTCATGTTTTTAATTTTTATTTAGGCAAATTTATAATAATATCTTGCTCTTGTTGTGTGCTATAATATTCTTTTTAAGTGTTCTTGTTAACAATTATTATTCGAATAATAATTATAAGTTTGTGCCTTTAGAGGCTCAAAATGATAATTAAGAAAAGAAAAAACTTAGATGGACGATATAAAATATATTAGAATAAATAAATTTTTATCAGAAATTGGTGTTTGCTCTAGAAGAGAGGCAGACAAACTAATCGAACAGGGAAGGATAAAGGTAAATGGAGAAACACCACTTATGGGAACTAAGATTACAGTAGATGACGAGATTCATGTTAATGGGAAAATTATAAATAGCCCTAAAAAGAAAAACATGGTATATATCGCTTTTAATAAACCTAAGGGAATAGTTTGCACAACAGATACGAAAAGAGAAAAAAATAATATTATTGAATATATTAATTATCCAACTAGAATATTTCCAGTTGGAAGGCTTGACAAACCATCTGAAGGTCTCATTTTTCTTACTAATGACGGGGATATTGTAAATAAAATTTTACGAGCACGCAATAATCATGAAAAAGAATATGAAGTCACTGTTAATAAGCCAGTAACTAAAGCATTTATTAATGAAATGTCTAATGGGGTTCCTATTTTAAACACGATTACAAAAAAGTGTTTTGTTAAGCAAACAGGAAAAAAAACATTTAAGATAATTTTAACTCAAGGCCTGAACAGACAGATTAGAAGAATGTGTGAACAGTTAAATTATAAGGTGCTGAAACTTAAAAGAGTTAGAATTATGAATATAAAACTGGATATCCCTGTAGGTTCTTATCGTGATTTTACACCTAAAGAATTAAATCAAATTAATCAGGCAGTGGAGCATTCCATAAAAACTTTTGATGCAGAAAATTAAATTTTAGATTTTTTAAAAACAGGCACTGCAGAGCATGCCTCGCCAAACATCAAACTACTTACTTTATTTTGAAGTTTTTTTGTAATTGCAATGTAAAGACATTCGTTAAGTTGAATTTGGCCACAACCTTTTACGATTACTTTTTTATTTTCATAATCTAAGCTATTTATATTGTCAATATTCTCAGTAAATAATTTAAGAAATACATCTTCTTTTTTACCATAGTAGACATCTGTATTAGCAGTTTGTAAATAAGAGGTAATCAACATAAAAGCCCACATAGGCACAATTGCATCTGCACTACAATGCAAAGCTACTATAGTATTTTTATATATTGAAAAATCAAATTCCTTTAAAGATTTTCTGAAATCTTTTTCTTTAAGAACAATGCCATTAAAAAGGAGATTCTTTATATCAAATTCAGAGATTGGTGTTGTGGGCACATAATCTGTTAAGTCAATAGTAACTAATTCTGAATTTGCAACTCTATTTATAATGCCTTCCTCCATGTTTATAGCATGCCTAATTCTAATTTTGCCTCCTCACTCATCATATCTTTTGTCCATACAGGCTCAAAAACTATTTTTACCTTTACATCTCTTACTTTAGAAACAATTTTACATTTGTTTTCTACTTCTACAGGTAATGTTTCAGCAACAGGGCAGTTTGGACTAGTTAAAGTCATAGTAATATTTACATTATACTCATCACTTACCTCTACGTCATAAATAAGGCCAAGATCATAAATATTTACGGGTATTTCAGGATCATAAATCTCGCAGATTACTTTGATAATTTCTTCTCCTATTTTCTGCAATTCCTCTTCTTTTTTCATGTCATTTATTTAGTGCTAGTGCGTAAATCTTCATTTCTTTAATCATTGAAACAAGTCCATTTGCCCGAGTAGGGGAAAGTTGTTCTTTAAGCCCTATATCATCAATAAAACTTAAGCTTGACTTAGAAATTTCACAAGGCTTTTGATTTGAGAGAGTTCTAATGAGTATGGCGATTATTCCTTTGGTCATAATAGCATCACTATCTGCAGTATAGATGATTTTATCATTCAGTTTTTCTGCATGTAACCAAACTCTACTTTGACATCCCTTTATTAGATTTTCATCTATTTTATGTTTTGGACTTATAATTGGAAGACTCTTACCCAAATCAATCATGTATTCATACTTCTGCATCCAACTATCAAACATATTGAATTCATCAATTATTTCTTTTTGAATTTCTGTAATAGATTTCATTTACGATAACATTTTTTTTGCCTGTTTAATGGCTCGTACACAAATGTCAATTTCTTTTTTTGTATTGTACACTGCAAAAGAAATTCTAGCTGTTCCTGGAATATTATATCTCTTCATTATAGGCTGGGTACAATGATGCCCTGTTCTTATAGCGACTCCTAATTTATCTAAAATTAGTCCAATATCGTACGGATGAATATTTTTAATATTAAAAGAGATTATTCCAGTTTTTTGTTTAGATGTGCCATAAATCTTCAGCCCCTCTATTTTTAATAGCTCATTTGTTGCATATTGTAATAAACTATCTTCATGCTGTGCTATATTTTTCATCCCCAAATTTGATATAAAATCTATTGCATTTTTAAAAGCAATTACCCCAGAAATATTTGGAGTTCCAGCTTCAAATTTATGTGGTAATTCAGCATAGGTGGTTTTATTAAAACTAACGTCTTTTATCATTTCGCCTCCTCCTTGGTACGCAGGCAACTCATTTAGTATACTTTCTTTGCCATACAATACCCCAACTCCAGTTGGACCGTACATTTTATGCGCAGAAAATGTGTAAAAATCTGCATTCAGATTTTTCATGTTTAAAGCAATATGTGATGCAGCTTGAGACCCATCAATAAATACTTTTGCGCCCATTTTATGAGATAGCATAATAATATCTTCAATTGGATTTATATTTCCTAGTGTATTGGAAATATGTGATATAGCCACTAATTTTGTTTTTTTAGAAATAGATTTTTTAAAAAAAACCATATCTAACTCTCCATTTTCTAAAAGAGGGATTATTTTTAAATTTGCACCACTAATTTCAGAACACATTTGCCATGGGACAATATTAGAATGATGTTCTAGTTCAGAGATAATAATTTCATCTCCTTTTTGTAGTATTGATCGATATCCATTAGCCACTAAATTTATAGAATCTGTGGATCCTTTAGTAAATATTATTTCATGATTATGTTTTGCCCCTATGAATTTTTTTACGGCGCTTCTTGTCTGCTCAAATTTATCAGTTGCCAACCTACTTAAAAAATGTACACCCCTATGAATATTTGCATTTTCATTTTCATAGTAATTAGTAAGCGCATCAATTACCATTTTTGGCTTTTGTGTTGTAGCCCCATTATCAAAATAAATTAAATTCTCCCCATTAATTTTGTTATTTAAAATAGGGAATAAAGCTCTTATTTCTTTAATATTTAACATTATAATGAAAAGTCGAGGTCAACATTTAGCTTTTCTGCTAATAATTTTTTTGCTAAAAGAATAACTGTATCAATAGTTATATTATTTATTACTTCAGAAGCAAATGCATATGTTAAAACAGCTTGAGCCTCCTTGAGGCCAATTCCTCTTGTTCTCATGTAAAAAAGCGCATTTTCATCTAATTGCCCGATAGTACATCCGTGGCTACATTTTACGTCATCAGCGTATATTTCTAGTTGAGGTTTACTATTGATAATTGCATTTTCACTTAGCAAAAGAGTATTGTTAGCTTGAAAGGCATCAATTTTCTGAGCATCTTGACGCACCATTATTTTTCCATTAAAAACTCCTTTTGACGAGTCTAAATAAATTCCTTTATACATTTCATTTGACCTACAGTTAGGGGTTTTATGATCAACAAATGTATGATTATCAGCTAATTGGGAATCAGTTAGAACAGAAATTCCATTCATATTGCTCTCCGCATTTGATCCGTTTTGCTCAAAATGCAGATTATTTCTGACAAATTCACCGCCAAAAATTAGTGTGTTTATACTGCAGATAGAATCTTGTTTTTGATAAATAGACATACTATCAATTAGTTTTGAGCTAGATGTATTGTTTTGAATTTTATTATATTCTAGCTTTGAATTTTTCGCACAATCTATTTGAGTAAAATGGTTGATAAATGATGAGTGGCAGTTAATATTTTGAATCTTCTCGATAAATTTTACTTCTGAATTATTTCCAACGGAGAGATTATTTCTATATTGAGTAAAATTATTTTCTACTGTGTTAAAAAATAAAATCTCAATAGGGTTTTCTATTTTAGTGTTTTCGGCAACAGAAATGGTATATCCACTTTTTGCAAGAGAGTAATTTAGTTTTGAGATAGAGTCTAAGCCATTGCTTTCAAAGTTGGAGTAATTGGCAATAGTCACACCTTTAAGAGAAGGTTTTAATACCATTTTTCCATCTACAAAAACTATTAAATCTTTAAACCCTAGACTATGATTTTTGATTTCTAAATCATTAAGGGTTTTACCAACAAGATTAATATGGTAATTTTCAGAAACAATTCTTTTTAATGAAGTATATTTCCACTCTTCGTTTTTTATTGTTGGAAATCCTTCATTCAAAAAAGAGGCTAATATTTCTTTTTTGTCAGAGGAAATGCCTACCTCATTAGAGTAAGTTTTTAGGTTTTCTATTAGTCCCACTTTTTATCTTCTTCTTTCGTTATCCAATCATATCCTTTTTCTTCAAGCTTTTTTGCCAAATTTTTATCTCCAGACTTTATAATCCTTCCATTATATAAAACATGTACAAAGTCTGGAACAATATAATCTAGTAATCTTTGATAGTGTGTTATAATTATTGTTGCATTCTCTTTTGACTTAAGCTTGTTTACTCCATTAGCCACAATTCTTAAGGCATCAATATCTAAACCTGAATCTGTTTCATCTAGTATTGCTAGTTTTGGCTCTAGCATTGCCATTTGAAAAATTTCATTTCGTTTTTTTTCTCCACCAGAAAAACCTTCATTCATGTTACGCGATAAATATCCTGACTTTATTCCAAGTAATTCCATTTTTTCTCTCATTAATTTAAGAAGCTCTGGCGCTGAAATTGCACTTATTTCTTTAGCTTTTCTTCTTTCATTTATCGATGTTTTGATAAAGTTTGAAACAGATATTCCAGGAATTTCTACAGGATATTGAAAGGAAAGAAAAATTCCTTGATGCGCTATTTCTTCTGGACATAAATCCAGCAGATCTTCGCCATCAAACTCGATAGACCCACTTTCAACTTCATAATCCTCTTTGCCTGCTATTACAGCAGAGAGAGTGCTTTTGCCAGACCCATTTGGGCCCATAATTGCATGCACTTCTCCTGCTTTAACTTCAAGGTTTAATCCTTTTAAAATTTGGGTATCTTCTACCCCCGCTTTTAAGTTTTTAATTGTTAACATATTTTTGAGTTTAACCTACAGATCCTTCTAGGCTGATTTCTAATAATTTTTGTGCTTCTATAGCAAATTCCATTGGCAACTTATTTAGTACGTCTTTACAATATCCATTTACAATCAAAGCAATTGCCGCTTCTGTGCCAATACCTCTTTGGTTGCAATAAAAGATTTGATCCTCTCCAATTTTTGAAGTTGTTGCTTCGTGCTCTACTTTTGAAGAGCTGTTTTTCACTTCAATATATGGGAAGGTATGTGAGCCGCATTTATCTCCCATTAGCAGCGAGTCACATTGAGAGAAGTTTCTTGAATTTTTAGCTCCCTTAGATATTGTAACTAATCCTCTATAATTCCCATTACTTTTTCCTGCTGAAATACCTTTGGCAATAATAGTACTTTTTGTGTTTTTTCCAAGATGAAGCATTTTTGTTCCTGTATCTGCTTGCTGTAAATTATTAGTCACTGCTACTGAGAAAAATTCTCCAATTGAATTATCACCTTTTAAGATACACGAAGGATATTTCCAAGTAACAGCAGAACCTGTCTCAACTTGTGTCCATGAGATTTTAGCATTTTTGTGACAGACACCTCTTTTAGTTACAAAATTGAAGACACCACCGTTACCATTTTTGTCTCCGGGATACCAGTTTTGTACAGTAGAATATTTAATGTCAGCACCATCTAAGGCAATCAGCTCAACAACAGCAGCATGTAATTGGTTTTCATCTCTCATTGGCGCAGTGCACCCTTCCAAGTAGCTTACCTGAGATCCCTCATCTGCAATTAAAAGCGTGCGCTCAAATTGACCTGTTCCGGCTTCATTAATTCTAAAATAAGTAGACAATTCCATAGGGCACTTTACCCCTTTTGGAATATAGCAAAATGAGCCATCAGAAAATACAGCTGAATTAAGGGCAGAAAAAAAATTATCTCTTACTGGCACAACACTGCTTAAATATTTTTTAACTAAATCGGGATAATCTTTGATTGCGTCAGAGATAGAACAGAAAATTATACCTTTTTCAGCGAGAGTTTTTTTAAAAGATGTTGCAACAGAAACAGAATCCATTACAATATCAACCGCAACATTTGCAAGTCTATTTTGTTCATCAATAGAAATACCAAGCTTGTCAAAGGTTTTTTTCATTTCAGGATCTAGGTCATCTAAACTATCTAATACTGGTTTTTGTTTAGGGGCAGAAAAATAACTTACATCTTGATAGTTTGGTTTTTTGTATGAAACGTTTGCCCATTCAGGCTCATCCATTTCTAGCCATATATTATATGCATTAAGCCTGTATTCCAACATCCATTCAGGCTCATTTTTCTTTTCAGAAATAAGACGAACTACATCTTCTGAAAGTCCTTTTGGAATAGTGTCAGATTCAATGTTAGTAGTAAATCCGTATTTATACTCTCTAGAGGTTACTTTTTCTAATAATTCATCTTCTAATTGTTGTTTCTGTTCGCTCATTTTATATGTTTTATAAAGAAAAACTTTCTCCGCAGCCGCAGGTTCTACTTGCATTAGGGTTATTAAAAACAAATCCCTTTCCATTTAATCCATCAGAGAATTCTAAGGTTGTTCCAACTAGATACAAAAAACTTTTTTTATTAACCAAAAGTTTAATTTTATTGTCTTCAATTAATTCGTCATCATCACCCTTTAAATTATCAAAGTCTAACTTATAACTTAGCCCGGAGCAGCCTCCACTTTCAACCCCAACCCTTACAAATTGTTTTTGCTCAGAATTTTGACTTAGCAAAAGAAGCAACCTATCTCTTGCTGAATTACTCACTTCAATCATGTTTTATTTTCTTTAGATGTCTTCTAATTTTGACTTGCAAAGATATAAAATAAGGTTCATATTTTGTATCTTTGCGTTATGAGTTTATTTAACAATAAAGACGCACCAATGACATCAATTGAAAGCTTGGGAGAGTTTGGTTTGATAGACCGTTTAACAAGTGGAATTACAACTAAAAACAGCTCAACTATAAAGGGAGTTGGTGACGATGCTGCTGTTATTGATAATGGTGACAAGTATCAATTAGTAAGCACTGATTTATTGGTAGAAGGAGTGCATTTTGACTTAGCCTATACACCATTAAAGCATTTAGGTTATAAGGCTATTGCTGTTAATGTCTCAGATATTTGCGCTATGAATGGCGAAGCAAAGCAGATTACGATTGGACTTGCATTAAGTAATCGCTATTCTGTTGAGGCTCTGGAAGAGCTTTATAAAGGAATAAATTTAGCCTGCAAGCATTATGGGATAGACTTGATTGGAGGGGACACAACATCATCATCAACAGGGCTGATGATTAGTATTACTGCTTTAGGAGAAGTAGACAAAGACAAAGTTGCCTATAGAAGTGGTGCTAAAATAAATGATTTAGTAGTTTGTACTGGAGATTTAGGTTCGGCATATTTAGGTCTTCAGCTTTTGAAAAGGGAGAATGGGATTTTTAAAGAAAACCCTACAATTCAACCGGATTTGAGCGGTAATGATTATGTTCTTGAAAGACAATTAAAACCTGAAGCAGGTATTAAGTATATTAAAATTTTAAAAGAATTAGAAATAGTGCCGACTTCAATGATTGATATTTCAGACGGTCTTTCATCTGAAGCATTGCATCTTGCAAAATCTTCAAATGTAGGAATTACAATACATGAAGATAAAATTCCTATTGATTATACGGCCATGAACCTTGCTAATGAGTTTAATATTAATCCAATTTTTTGCGCTATTAATGGAGGTGAAGATTATGAATTGCTATTTACAATTGGCCAAGAGCATTATGAAAAATTAAAAAAGGACCCTGATTTAACAATTATAGGTTTTGTTACTGACGCATCAGAGGGAAATAATTTTATTGCTAAAGATGGTAGCTCTCATTTGCTTACTGCGCAGGGCTGGGATGCTATTATAAACAGTTAATAAATAATTAGTTTAAGCATTCATCAAGTCTTCAATTTCATTAACTTCAATAGGAATATTTTTCATTAAATCTTCTGGCCCGGTTGCTGTAACTAAGATATCATTCTCTAGTCTTACACCTAGCTTTTCTTCAAATATATATATTCCAGGCTCGCAAGTAAATATCATTCCCTCTTTTATTGCCCAATCAAAACTGCCAACATCATGTACATCAAGCCCTAAATAATGTGAGGTGCCGTGCATAAAATATTTTTTATATAGCGGGTTTAACGGGTTTTGTTTTTGTACATCATGCTTATCTAGAAGACAAAGTTTAATAAGCTCAAGCTCCATGATCCTTCCAACTTCAGCATTATATTCTTTAAAACCAACACCTGGGGTTAGCATTTTAGTTGCTTCTTTCATTACATGTAAAACTGAGTTATAAACCGCTTTTTGTCTTTTGGAGAACCTGCCGTTAACAGGAACGGTTCTTGTTAAATCTGAAGCATAATTGGCATACTCCGCTCCAAAATCCATTAATAAAATATCTCCATCTCTACAGCGTTTATTATTATCTATATAGTGTAAAACACAAGAGTCAACTCCAGAACCGATAATTGGCTGATAGGCAAAACCTGTGGAACGATTTTTTAAAAACTCATGCATTAATTCTGCTTCAATTTCATATTCCATTATACCTGGCTTTATAACAGGAAGTATCCTTCTTAGTCCTTTTTCAGTAATGTCACACGCAGTTTGTATTAGTGCGACCTCAGCATTCGACTTAATTGCTCTAAGCTCATGCATTAATGGAGCAACTTCTTTAATCGTTTTATTTGAGAATTTTTTGACAATCATATTTCTAAACCTGTCATCTCTTGTCTGCACTTCAGAGGCCGATCGGCTATGCATGTTTTTGTTGAGGTAGATGTTTTCGCATACACTTATTAGCTCTTTTAGCTTGCTTTCCAGCTCATTTAACCAAAAAACAGTTTTAATCCCTGAGACTATGAACGCGTCTTCTTGTGTGAGTTTTGCCCCTTCCCATATTGCTATATGCTTATTTGTCTCTTTCAAAAACAAAACCTCACGCATATTTTTATCTGGATGATTTGGAAATAAAATCAAAACGCTTTCTTCTTGGTTTATTCCGCTTAACCAAAATAAATCATTGTTTTGTCTAAACGGCATGGTGCCATCAGCATTTGTTGGCATAATGTCATTAGAATTAAAAATAACAATATCATTTCCAGTAATTTTGTTGCTAAACAAAGCTCTATTTTTTATAAATAGCTGACTGTCAATTGGCAAGTATTTCATAGTAGATATAGTTTAAAAATTCAAAAGTAATTAAATCTTTAATAATTTACATTCATTCATAATTTGAATTTTATGTAATAAATACTTAAGGAATTAATATTTGACTGTTATATTTGCCATTTAATTAGCGATAAAATATAAAATGAGTAATAGAATATTAAACTCTTCGTTATCAAGAAAAGTTTTAATGGCCCTGTCAGGATTTTTCTTAATGGTTTTTTTAATACAACACTTTACAATAAATTTTCTTTCATTAATTAGTCAGAATCTTTTTAATAATGTTTCTCATTTTATGGGTACAAATTTTTTAGTTCAATTTATTCTTCAGCCTGTATTAATGTGTGGCGTCGTATTTCATTTAATTATGGGCATGTACCTTGACAGAAAAAATAGGTCTGCTAGACCTATCAATTATGCAATGGAAAGCCCAAGTAATAATTCAAGCTGGGTGAGCAGAAATATGATTATTACAGGAGTAATGATAATGCTTTTTCTTGGCCTACACTTTTATGATTTTTGGATTCCAGAAATTAAGATAAAGTATATTGATGGAGATATGTCAGGTCTTCATAATGGCGAGTTTAGATATTGGCACGAGCTTAATCATAAGTTTCATGATATTTATAGGGTTGTTATATATTGTGTTGCATTTGTGTTTTTATCTCTACACCTAATGCATGGTTTTCAGTCTTCGTTTCAAACTGCAGGAATAAATCATTCGAAATATACACCAATAATTAAATTAATTGGCTTTACATATGCAATTGTTATTCCGCTAGGCTTTATATTCATTGCAATATATCATCATTTGTTTTCTGTAACACTTTTGTAACACGATAATTATATAAAGGAATCGACAATTTTGTTTTAATTAGCATTTGCAAGCAGGCTATTTAGAATTGGTTTAAATTATATATTTGTAACACAAAAGCCGTGTTACAAATGCAGATTAATTCTTTTTTCCGTACTTTTACAAAAAAGTTTTATTTATGAGAAAGGTAACGTTTTCGCTTAATTATAGAAAGCCAAAATCAGAGTATGATAAGAATGATCATCTGATAGTATGTATCAGGTACTATTTTAAACCAAATGATTCAAAAAATTCAAAAATAAAGAAACTTAGCACAGGTGTAAAGTGTAAGATAAAAGATTGGAATGAGAATTGGCATAAGACTAAAGATAGGCGGCCAATAATGGATACTGATCCAGATTATGTTTATAAAAACAAGATCCTCTCTAGAAAGGTAGAAGATTTTTTGAAAAACCTCGATGACAATGTTGCTATAAGCTCTAGTAAGAAACTTATTTCTAATGAACCTACTGGGCCTATAGCTAGCAAGTGGACTAAACATAAAAACACAATTAATCTTGTTAATCCTTCAAATAAGAGAAACATCGATGTCATTGTAGTTGGAACAGGTTTAGCAGGAGGGTCTGCTTCTGCAACATTAGCAGAATTAGGTTATAATGTTAAGACCTTTTGTTATCAGGATTCTCCAAGAAGAGCCCATTCAATCGCCGCACAGGGAGGAATAAATGCGGCAAAAAACTATCAAAATGATGGCGACTCTGTATATAGATTGTTTTATGATACTGTTAAAGGGGGCGATTATAGATCTAGAGAATCTAATGTTTATAGACTGGCGGAGGTGTCTACAAATATCATAGATCAATGTGTGGCGCAAGGAGTGCCTTTTGGCCGTGATTACGGCGGCCTTTTGGATAATAGATCTTTTGGCGGAGTTTTAGTTTCACGAACTTTTTATGCTAAGGGCCAAACAGGGCAACAGTTATTATTAGGAGCTTACTCTGCGATGAACAGACAAATTTCTAAGGGGAAAATCACTGCTTATAATAGACACGAGATGGTTGAACTAGTTACCGTAAAAGGTAAAGCTCGTGGAATAATTGCTAGAAATCTAGAAACAGGAGAGATAGAGAGGCATTCTGCTCACGCAGTAGTAATTGCTAGTGGAGGTTATGGAAATGTATTTTACTTATCAACAAATGCTATGGGATCCAATGTAACTGCAGCGTGGAAAATACATAAAAAAGGAGCCTTTTTTGCTAATCCTTGTTTTACTCAAATTCATCCTACTTGTATACCAAGAAGTGGAGAACATCAATCAAAATTAACCTTAATGTCAGAATCATTAAGAAATGATGGAAGAATATGGGTTCCAAAAAACATCAAGGATGTTCAATTAATTCGTGCAGGAAAATTAAAACCAACTGAAATAAAAGAAGAAGATAGAGATTATTATTTAGAAAGAAGATATCCAGCATTTGGGAACTTAGTTCCTAGAGATGTTGCATCACGAGCGGCAAAAGAGAGAATAGACAAGGGATTTGGTGTTAATAAAACTGAAGAGGCTGTATATTTAGATTTTGCTTCTGCAATTGAAAGATATGGGAGGCAGGAGGCAGCAGTTGCTGGAATTAGCAACCCAAAAATGGAAAAAATTATAGAACTTGGTGAAAGGGTGATTGAATCAAAATATGGCAATTTATTTCAAATGTATGAAAAAATAGTTGCTCAAAACCCATATAAAACACCGATGATGATTTATCCTGCAGTTCACTATACTATGGGGGGTGTTTGGGTAGACTATAATTTAATGACAACAATACCTGGTTGTTATTGTATTGGAGAAGCAAATTTTTCTGATCATGGTGCAAATAGACTGGGCGCATCGGCCTTAATGCAGGGATTGGCAGATGGGTATTTTGTGTTGCCATATACTATTGGCGATTATTTGTCAGCGGAAATACAAACAGGTAAAATTCCAACTGATTTAAAAGAGTTTGAGACCGCTGAAAGAAAAGTTAAAGATAGAATAGATAAGTTTTTTAAAATTAAAGGCAATAAGTCTGTTGATTATTTTCACAGAAAATTAGGCAAAATAATGTGGGAGTATGTAGGTATGTCAAGAAATAAGAAAGGATTAAAAACGGCTATTCAAAAAATTTCTGATTTGAGAAATGATTTTTGGTCTAATGTCAGGGTTTTAGGAAATAAACATTCTTTAAATCCAGAGCTTGAAAAAGCAGGTCGAGTTGCCGACCTTTTAGAGTTAGGTGAATTATTTGCTAAAGACGCACTAGATAGAAATGAAAGTTGTGGCGGACATTTTAGAGAAGAATCAGTAGAGATTGATGGGCCACAGAAGGGAGAAGCTAAAAGAAACGACAAGAAATATGCATACGTATCTGCCTGGGAATATGCTGGCGACCCTTCAAAATCTATACTTCACAAAGAAGAACTAGTGTTTAATGATATAGAGTTAAAACAAAGAAGCTATAAATAAAAAATTATGGATTTAAAACTAAAAATTTGGAGACAAAGCACTAGAAAAGATAAAGGAAAGATTGTAGATTATAGTGTAACTGATATTTCTGAAGACTCATCATTTTTAGAAATGCTTGATATTTTAAATGAGAATTTAATAAATAATGATGAGGAGCCTATTGCATTTGATCATGATTGTCGAGAAGGAATTTGTGGAATGTGCTCTCTTTTTATAAATGGACAAGCACATGGGCCAGATCGAGGAATCACCACTTGTCAATTACACATGCGAACATTTAATGATGGGGATACAATATATATAGAACCATGGAGATCTTCAGCTCTTCCTGTTATTAAAGATTTAATAGTTGACAGATCTGCATTTGATAGGATTCAACACGCCGGCGGTTATATTTCAGTGAATACATCAGGAAATACTCAGGATGCAAATGCCACACCTATTCCAAAAGCAGACGCAGATAAAGCTTTTGATGCTGCTACTTGTATAGGATGTGCTGCCTGTGTTGCTACTTGTAAAAACTCTTCTGCAATGTTATTTGTATCTGCAAAAGTTTCTCAATATGCTTATCTACCACAAGGGAAGGTCGAGAGCAATGAGAGAGTATTAAATATGGTTAAGCAGATGGACAAAGAAGGGTTTGGTAATTGTACAAATACAGGCGCATGTGAAGTAGAATGCCCTAAAGGCATTTCTTTAGAGTATATTGCTAAAATGAACAGGGATTACTTAAAGGCAAAATATAAGTCTGAAAAATAGGAAATACGAATAAAATAACATTTATAAGAATAATAAATATAACTTGCTAAACATTAAATTACAATTGTGTTTTGTGTTAGCTATTATTTTTATTTGCTGTTTTTGATTTAAATATTTCATATAGCCAGATATTAGATAGTAGTAATAGCATTGAATAAAAGAAATCTTCAATTGGAATTGTCCAGATTCGAAAGTTTAATGTTTCATTATTATTATACCAAACTGGCGGATTATCTAAAGTACCCCCTGTTAATACTCCATTCACAATAATAAAGAATGACGCTGTAATTATAATGTAGGTTAGGTAGAATGTATTTGTGAATTCTTTTCTTTGATATGCCAGCAAAATTAATAACAGGCCAAGTGATATGAACGTAACTCCAGTATATACTTTATTATAAAAAAGGATTCCCAAAAACAGTATAACAATTCCTAATGCTAAAGTAATGAAATGAGGAGCTTTAATTTTAATCTTAATTTTGAGAAACACTTCAAAAGTAAAGACACAACAATATGGTATTATGGTAAAAAATAAAATTTCTTCTATAGGTAGATTAAACAAATAAGCCCCTGCTAGATGTTCATTGTTAAACCCCCAGACCCCATTTCTCGTAAATACTTCATCCCAGATAATGAATGGTATAGAAACTAGAATGTTAGCTTTAAAGAACGATGCCCAGTGCTTATAAAACTGAATTTTACTATTAAACGAGAATATTAATGGCACAATAATTGAAAAAGCCAGCACTTGAAAATATGTTGACATAATTATTTAAAATATTTTAATGGAACAATAAGCATTCCAAAATTTACACCATGATATTTGCCTCTATTTTTGTGATGTACTTTGTGTGCTTTTCTAATTGCCTTTATATACTTACTTTTTGTTTTGCTCGGAGGAGGTAATCTTCTATGTATAATAACTTCATGAATAACAAAATATGCTAATCCATATAGAGCGATACCCGTACCAATAAAAAAACCACTCGTTAAATTCTCATATCCAATAAAAATTAGAATAATAGAAGGGATTGCAAAAATTAAGAAGAAGTAATCATTTTTTTGAAAAATGTTATCTTTATTAACAACATGGTGATCTTCATGTAATGGCCATAAAAATCCATGCATAATATATTTATGCACTGCCCATGCGACAAATTCCATAAATAAAAATGTGGACACTACAATAATCAGAGATATTACAATTTTCATTTATTTATTGATTTTAATGATTTTATAATAAATTTTTGTGATTCTTTATTTTTAACACGTTGAATATTTTCAGTAACAAAATTAAGATCTTTTTCAATATCATTATTATAAAGTAAAAATCTTGGAAGATTTTTTTGAATGCTAAATCGAAGAAACCTTAGCTCAACTGATAATGGATCCTCCTTAATTGCTGATTCGATCAGGCTTTTCCCTTTATTAAAAAAAAGAAGTTTTTTGCTGGGGCTATTAATGAATTTACATTTAATAAAATAAAAACATCCTGCATAGCCCTTTAATAAAACAGAATTTTTAACATCAAGAGTATTTAATTTTGCGCCAAGCTGATCACATCTAGCCTCGCTTCTACTTGCATTAAGATATAATTCTCGGATTTTACACACCTCGCTATTATAGCTTGGAAGATTTAATATAATTATTAGTAATATTGATTTCATATTACATTATTTTCATCTGAATTTGCGAATAGATTAATATCATGATTTTAGTTATATTTGATATTCGTATTCTTTTTTTTAATATTTCTTTAGCATCCATACGTTTTATTTTTTTGAAAAGACTTATATAATATTTATAGGCAAGATAGACTCCTTTTTTCGCATCTTTATCTAATAGCTTAATTCCAATTAAACCATCAGCAAAATCTTTTGCAATATCTTCCTCAATTATTTTTTTTTCGTTGTTACTAAATGTTTTAATATTAAGGTTAGGAAAATAAATTCTGTTAAGGGCGTTGTAATCTTCATTCATGTCCCTCAAAAAATTAATTTTTTGAAAAGCAGACCCAAGAGATTCTGCATATGGCTTTAGCTGTTTATATTGCCCCTCTTTTTTATTTGTAAAAATTTTAAGACACATAAGCCCTACTGCTTCTGCAGACCCTTGAATATATTTCTTGTAAGTTTCTTTATTGCAAGTTTTGTTGCTAAGGTCATATTCCATACTATCTAGAAAACTATCAATTAAATCCCATTCAATTTTATATTTTTTAACTACTTTCTGAAAACTATTTATAATTGGGTTAAGACTTATATTTTCATCAACGGCATTAATTGTTGAGTGCCTCAGCTCATTAAGTAGTTTGTGCTTATTATAGTCATGAAAACTATCAACTATTTCATCGGCAAGACGAACAAACCCATATATTGAATAAATAGCATTCTGGTATTCTTTATCTAATAGTTTAATTGCAAGACTAAAACTGGTACTATATTCCTTTGTTGTTATTTTGCTACACTTTAAAGATATAGCATCAAATATTTCTTTTTGGTTTTTCATTGTAAAAATTTAGTTATATATTCAGCTACTATCTTGCCAGAAATTAACGATGGAGGAACTCCAGGCCCAGGAACAGTTAGTTGCCCAGCATAAAATAAATTTGGCACTTTTTTATTGATGATTTTAGGTTTAAGATTTGCTGTTTGCGATAATGTGTTTGCTAGACCATAAGCATTGCCTTTATAGGCATTATAATCATTTTTAAAATCATCAACACAGTAGCTCTTCTTAAACTCAACATATTTTCTAATATTTAAATTACAAAATCTTTCAAGACGAGTCATTATGATATTAAAGTATTTTTCCCGCATATTGTTAGAGTCTTCGAGTCCTGCTGAAATTGGCATTAAAATAAATAAATTTTCCTTGCCTTTAGGAGCTAATTCTGGTTCGGTTTTAGATGGGCAGCATGTGTAGAAGAGGGGTTGTTGAGGCCATATTTGATTTTTATAAATATCATTGCTGAATTTTTCAATGTCCTCATCAAAAAAAAGGGTGTGATGTTCAAGATTAGGAATTTTTTTTGATACGCCAATGTAAAAAAGTAGGCAAGAAGGAGAAAAGCTTTTTTTATTCCAGTATTCTAAAGAATAGTTTCGATATTTTTTATCTAGAAGTTTTTCCTCAACATGGGCATAATCAGCGCTAGCAACTAGAGCGTCTGTTTTAAACTCTTTGTTTTTAGTTGTTATTGAAAAAACATTTGATTTTATAATATTTATTTTTGTAACCTCGTGATTTGTTAGAATTTTAACTCCTTGTTGCAAGCATATTTTTTCCATGCTTTTTATCACACTATTAAAACCACCAATTGGGTAGTAAGTACCCTGCTTAATTCCGGAATAGGCCATAAGACTATATAGTGCTGGAATATTTTTCGCCTCTGTTCCCAAAAAAAGTACAGGAAATTCTAAAATAGTTATTAAGTATGGGTTTGAAAAATATTTTTTTATATGTTTTCTGTATGATGACAGTAGATGAAGTTTGCGGATATTTTTAAGCACTTTAGGAGCAAATAGTTCTGATACAGAAACACCAGGAGAGTTATATAAAAACTCTAGCCCAATATCATATTTTTGTTTTGCATCTTTCATAAAGCGCTTTAATTTTTTAGCACCATCCTCTTCGTACTTTTCAAACAGATTACAAATATCATTCCAATTTTCTGGCATAGTAACTTCTTCACTTTCAAATACTATTTTAAAGCCAGGATCTAGTTTCTTTAAATTATAAAAGTTTTCTATTTTACAGTTAAAATCATTAAAGAAATTTTCAAAAATTTCAGGCATCCAGTACCAGCTAGGGCCCATGTCAAATGAGTAGCCCTTTTCTTTAAATAATCTTGCTCTTCCACCAATAGTTTTATTTTTTTCTAATATTGTAACACTGTATCCGTTTTTAGCTAGAAACGCTGCTGTACTTAGTCCAGAGAAACCACTACCAATAACTATTACCTTCTTCATTATAATTTTTTGTAAAATAAGTCTCAAACATATGAATTCTAATAAAAATTACAAGCGCAATCTTCATGTTTCATATCGTAATTTTTTGTTTTTTATTATTTGCAAATTTACAACAATTATCCAGTTTGCATAGTTTTTTTGTAAAAATATTATGCAAAATGTTTGTTTTTGCTTAATATTTTTAGGAGGATAAGAGTTGCTTTGAAAAAAAGCAATATAATTTCAAGTAAGTTAAAATACACATATTATCTAGCGAAACTAATTTTTATTTATTTATTTTGTAGAATATCAGTAAGTTTGTTTTATGAAAAGGCTGCTTCAAATATTTATAGCTACCATTCCTTTAATTATATCTTTTTCAACATCTGACCCTGCATTAGCTATTAGGTTTTTAGTGTTGTCAATTTTTATTAGCGGAGTATTAATATATCAATTGTATATCAATCAATCAATATATAAGCAAATTATAATGCATCCTGCAATTATTTCATTTGGATTTATGATTATTTTTTACCTTATATCTTCATTTTTTAATGGTTTTGGCTCTGAATCAATTTATGTTGTAATTAAACTCGCTGTTTCGTATATTTTTTTAATCATACTTGTCAATTTTATAATAAAAGATGGATATTACTCACTTCTTAATTCTTTTATTTACTTCTCTATTTTATTATCGGCAATATATTTCTTACAGATGATAATTGCGTATTCGGATACAATAAATCTTGATTCAGCAATTTTGAGTCGCTATAATTTTAATAAAATAGCATCAACTATGGGCAATAGAAATTTATTGTCTTCTATTCAATTTTTGATGATGCCTGTATTGATTTATCTTTTTATCACAGCTAAAAAGCGAATTAAGATATTAAGTAGTGCTGCAATACTCTTAATTTTAATAATCTTATTTCACACTCAAACCAGAGCTGTTATTTTTGCTCTCATTATATTTTTCTGCTCAATGTTGATCTTGCATAAGAATAAAATAAGTAAGGCCTATTGGGCTAGCTTATTTCTAGTGATTTCTTTATTATTAGCTAGTAGTTATTTAGCAATAAGAGACACTAAAAATCAGCATATTTTTATAGAAAACACAGATAGAAGTATAGCATTTAAATCATCTAATAGATATAAATTATATAAGAGCTCAGTGCAATTAATATATGATAATCCTATTTTTGGAGTTGGTCCTGGAAATTGGAAAGTTAAGATTGGCAAATATGGATTATATCAAAGTAGCGTTGGAAAATCTTTTGCCCAAAGGCCTCATAATGATTTTTTATGGGTGTTTTCAGAAGGAGGGCTTATTCCAGGAATATTGTATTTACTACTGTTTTTAATATTATTAAGGGATTCTTATTTATTATATAAGCATAGAAAAGGTCAAGAGAGGCTCTTTTATTCGCTACTATTTTCCTGTTTTTTAGGATTTGGATTTATTAGCATGGTTGATTTTCCAATGGAAAGATTGAGTCATACAATTATCTTTTTTGTTTTAGCATCATTTGTTATCTCTGCGAGAACAAAAAAAAATAAAACAAAAATGTCAATATGGTTTAGGTTAATGCTCATTGTAATTAGTTTATTTGCTGTATACATAGCAACAATAAGATTTAAAGGAGATATATATGCTACTAAAGCAATATACTATAAAACTAAAGCTAGATGGGGCGATGTAATTAATTCAATTGAGAAGTCGTACAACAAAAATTATTATGAGATAGAGAACACATCAACTCCATTGTTATGGTTCAGAGGATTAGCATATTTTAATCAGCAGAGATATGATTTAGCATTGCAAGATTTTAAAGGAGCATACGAATTAAATCCATACCATGTTCATGTTATTAATAATCTTGCCACATGCTATGGTTATTATAATAATTACACTAAATCAAAAGAACTATATAAGGAATGTATATCTATCTCGCCAATGTTTGAGATAGCAGCTTTAAATCTAGCAATGATATATTCACATGAAGAAAGAGACGAAGAGGCTTTAGATGTTTTGTTAGGTGTTAGAAATTTTCATGTTGAAAATAGTTCTAATCTTTCTGAAATTTACATTAAAAGTTTTAATACAATTTTTAAAAAATTAACTAATAGACTGATTACTAATAAAAAAAGTGTTAAACTTGCCAGTAATAAAAAACAATGGTTTGCTCAAATAAAGCAATTGTATTTAATGAGAAAAGAACATCAAACATATTCTACAATTATTACATCTAATAAATTATGAAAAGAATAACAGCAATTATTTTATTACTTCTGCCATTTTATATCCAGTCACAAAACTTAATAAGCATAACACCTAATCAAGGAATACAAGGACAGACACTTTCATTAATTATTAGTGGTAATAATATGAATTTTTATGGATTCTCTAATTGTCCTGGTCTATCACAGTTTAGGTTTTTCCAAGCAGGAGGTATAAATGTAATGGATGGAACACCTACAATGGCAAGTCTTAATCAATTAGAAGGCGAGTTAACAATTCCTGCCTTCCAGCCAGTTGGACCTTATACTCTAGAGGTTCTTGATGGACTTTCCTGCAATTGGATTCAATTACCTTTTTCGTTTCAAGTCAACACCCCGGTGTCAACGACACATAGTGATTTAAACCCTTCAAAAGCACAGCCGTTAAGAGTGATAGATCTCTTAGGAAATGAAACAAAAAACACTAACCAGCCCCTCTTATACATATATGATAACGGAACGGTAAAGAAAAGAGTAGTTGTAGATTAAATGCATAAATTAAGGAAGTAGCTACTCCCCACAACCCTCAACATGTAAGATATTGATCTTAGATACAATTAGAGTTATTTGATTTCTTAAAACGTCTTTTCTTTTATGTGCTATTATTTTAGATTCTAATGGAAAATATTCCATTTCACAAATTGCCAAATAGAGCTCAACAATTTCTTTTGGATCCTCATCTTTAAATTCTATATCAAATTCTTCTAGTGACTCTTCATCTTTAAAAATATGTTGACCCTCGCCATACACCCACCAACCAGTAAGTTCTTTTTCTGCAGTGTTTTTAATAATAATTTTTACCTCATTAGTTGAATGTGCTATGTTTTTTTCAACATCAATTTTTATTTCACTTCCACATGATGAAAGAAAGAACAATCCATATAGAATTATAATATTGTTTAAATAATTTGTCATTTATAAAAGTTCATTTCGTCGATATATTTCCATGCTTTTTCAGGAACTAAATAAGACACATCTCTTCCTTTTTTTATTCCACTTCTTATAAATGAAGCTGATATTTCCATTTGAGGCACTCCTTTAATCAAATGTATATTTCTATGAGTATTTTTTATTTGATGTCCTTGTCTTGGATATATATAAATAGAATAATCTTTTAGAATTTGCTCGTGATTCTTCCACTTTGTAAAACTTTTAAAATTATCAGAGCCCATAATAATTGAGTAATTGTTTTTAGGAAATTTTTCTTTTAATCTCACTAAAGTATCAATTGTGTAAGATGGCTTTGGCATACTAAATTCAATGTCAGAAACATCTAATTTATTTAAGTTTTCAATTTCTGCTCTAATTATTTGCATTCTATGATGCTCTGCTAATAAGCTTTTTTTTTCTTTATGCGGGCTTTGAGGAGAAACAACAAAAATCACTTTATCTAGATCAGAAAATTCAGCGATATACGATGCAATGACTTTGTGACCAATATGCATTGGGTTAAAACTTCCAAAAAACAAGCCAATTTTCATTTTCTATGAGTTAATAAAATTAGTCACCACTTGCTTTGTTTCTTTGCAAGCAATTTCAAAATCATCATTTATTATTACAGAATCAAACTGTTTATTTAGTAAGATTTCTGTTTCTGCTTTATTTAGCCTTTTTTCTAACATTTCAGCAGATTCAGAGCCTCTATTTTCTAATCTTTTTTTTAGTATATTAATAGATGGCGGCATTATAAAAATAGATAAACATTTTTTAGAATACTGTTGCTTTATATTTAACCCCCCAATTACATCTACATCAAAAATTACATTATCGCCATTAGCCCAAATTTTTTCCACTTCTGTCCTTAACGTCCCGTAATATTGATTTTCATATACTTCTTCCCATTCTAGAAATTCATTTGCACGAATCTTTTTCTTAAATTCATTTTCTCCTATAAAATAATAATCTTTACCATTAATTTCATTTTCTCTTTTTTTACGACTACATGCAGATATCGAGAAGGAAAGGGAAGCAATGTTTTTAATTAAAAAATTAACAATAGAAGTTTTTCCTGCTCCTGAAGGAGCTGATATAACAATGAGCTTTCCCACTATAAGATATTTAACAATTGTTCTTTAATTTTTTCTAATTCATCTTTCATTTGCACTACTATTTTTTGCATTTCTGCATCTGAGGATTTTGACCCAATAGTATTTATCTCTCGCCCAATTTCCTGGGCTATAAATCCAAGTTTTTTGCCATTTGGAGATTCTGTTTTCATGGTTTCTAAAAAATAATCTAGATGCGCAGATAAACGAACCTCTTCTTCAGTAATATCTTGTTTTTCTAGATAGTAAATTAGCTCTTGTTGAAATCTATTTTCATCAATATTTTCATTATTAAGATCTGAAAGTTTTGAAGCCAAACTTTTTTTAATCTTTTCAATTCGAGATTGTTTAAAAGGCCTCAACTCTAACAAAAATGTAGATAATGCATCTATTCTTGCCTCAAGATCTTTTTCTAGCTTTTTACCTTCGTCTAATCGGAATTTTAATAAATTTTCAATAGCAGTATTTACCCCTTCTATAATTTTCTCCCATTCACCGACATCTGACTTTTCTTCTCCTTTTGTAAGAGCTTCTGGCATTTTTAATAATATTGGCATAATATCATTTTTATAAAAACTACCCAACAAGTTTGATTGTAACCCTAAATCTTTCTTTAATTTTAATATTTGCTTGTAATAATCTTTAATAATCGCAGTATTTATATTATATTTTTCGGAAGACTTTATTTGCTGTCTCCAAATAGACAATTCAATTTTACCTCTTTGTAATTTTTCAGAAAGCACTTTTTTTAAATCAATTTCTTTTTCTCTATAAATAGAAGAAATCTTTACAGTTGTATCAATTTGCTTAGAATTGAGAGATCTTAATTCAATAGTAAAATTAGCATTGGGTAGGTTGACTTCAGCCTTTCCATATCCTGTCATGGAGTTAATCATCAAAATATATTTTCTGCAAATTTATGAAAGTTTATCCGTTCTTGTATTTAAGGGCTCAACACTTACTAAATAAACTCCAATAAAAATGACAAGTGCTGATATAATTTTTATTTCATCTAACTTGTCAGATCTTCTAACTATAGCAAAAAGAGTTGCTAATACAGGCTGCAAGTAAATATAAATACTTACTGTTGAGGCATTGAGTATTTTTAATGCTGAAGAATTAAGCAAATATGCAATTATAGTAGTGCATACGACTACAAATAGCACTTCATAAATAATAAACGAAGGTAAAGAAACCCATTCTACTAATATCAATTCATTATAACCGAAGGGCAACACATACAGCAGGCCAAATGCAAAAACATAAAACATAACTGTAAAAGGATGGTATTTTTGCATTAGGGGCTTTACCAACACTAAGTATAATCCATATGAAGTTGCATTAACAAATACAAATATATTTCCTTTCATATACGAAGTTTCGCTATTTATACCCCCTCCAGCCAGAATTAAAGTGCTAGCACCTAATAATCCTAATGTTATTCCAATTCCTTTTCTCAAATTTATTCTCTCAAATAAAATAAGCGAAGACATTATAATAACCAAAACAGGATTGATTGTCATAATAATGGCTGCATTAATTGGCGTCGTTAAGTTTAATCCTTCAAAAAAAAATAACTGATTAATAGCTACTCCAAAAACACTACATATTGCTAAACGGACAATATCTCTTTTATTTACCTTTTCATTCATAAATAAAAAATAGATTAGCGAAAAGAAAATAGCCGCACCTGTAACTCTTAGTAAAATAAATCCTGATGGCTGAATAAATTCAGGCATTACGTCTTTTGCAAAAGTATAATTGATAGCATAGATTAGATTTGCTGCCAATAGATAAATATGAGCTAAAATTATTTTATTCAACCTATTAATTTTCAGCAAAAGTAAAATTAATTACTTCAACTTTTAATACATTTGCTATTAATATAAAGCTTAAATAATGACTATGAAATTTGGAACTAAAGCAATACATTCAGGACAAGAAGCTGACCCAACAACTGGGGCAATAATGACTCCTATTTATCAAACCTCAACGTATAAACAAGCAAGCCCTGGAGACTTTAAGGGGTATGAGTATTCCAGAACTGGTAACCCCACAAGAAGTGCTTTAGAGAAAAATCTTGCAGCTCTTGAAAATGGAAAACATGGACTTTGTTTTGGTAGCGGTTTAGCTGCAATAGATTCAATTATTAAATTGCTTTCTCCTGGTGATGAAGTTATCTCAACTAATGATTTGTATGGAGGTACATATAGAATTTTCACTAAAATATTTGAAAACTATGGGATCAAGTTTCATTTTACAGGAATGGCAAGCACAGAAAAAATAGAGCTATTAATAAATAAGAATACCAAAATGATTTGGGCTGAAACACCGACAAATCCAATGTTAAATATTATTGATATTGAGAGCTTAGGCAAAATTTCAAAAGCATATAAATTAATTTTTGTTGTTGACAATACTTTTGCAACTCCTTTTCTTCAACGGCCTTTAGACTTGGGGGCTGATATTGTTATGCACTCGCTCACTAAATATATGGGAGGGCATTCTGATGTGGTCATGGGAGCTGCAATTTGTAAAAATGACTGCTTAGCAGAAAGATTATACTTTATTCAAAATTCTTGCGGCGCAGTACCTGGTCCTATGGATTCATTTTTAGTTCTTAGAGGAATTAAAACATTACATTTAAGAATGCAAAGACATTGTGAAAATGGGAAATTAATTGCAAATTTCTTGAAAGATCATCCTAAAGTTGGTGATGTATACTGGCCAGGTTTTGAATCGCACCAAAATCATGAAGTTGCTAAAAAACAAATGGATGATTTCGGTGGAATGGTTTCTTTTAATTTAGTTGGCAATCAATTGAAACATGCTATTACTGTAGTTTCTAATACTCATTACTTTACTCTTGCCGAAAGTTTAGGAGGAGTAGAATCATTATGTGGGCATCCAGCTAGTATGACGCATGCAGCGATTCCTAAATTAGAAAGAGAAAAAACAGGAGTTGTTGATTCCTTGATTCGTCTAAGCGTAGGAATTGAGGATGTTGAGGATTTAATTCTTGATTTAGATAATGCTTTAAATAAATTGTAATTGGAGAAAGTTGCTTTTATAACTGGCACAGGCAAAGGAATTGGCAAAGCTATTGCAGAAACATTACTTCATGAAAAATATATAGTTTTTGGTTTTTCTAGAACTAATAGTATTGAGCATAAAAACTTTAACTTTATTAAAACAAACATATCTAATTTAGAAGAAGTTCAGAATTTAACCTTTCCAAAGCTGAAATCCAATGATCTTTTGCTAGTAAATAATGCTGCTACTATTGGTGAAATAGTTCCAATTGATATAAAATCTGATTTTGCAATTATTGAAGAATATAACCTTAATATTATTGCACCTGCTTTACTTTGCAAGAAATTTATTCGCAGTTTTCAAAAGGCAAATAAACTTATTATTAATATTAGCTCTGGAGCAGCTATTAAATCAGTACCTTGTTGGAGCACATATTGTTCTGCCAAATCAGCACTTGATAGATTCTCAGAAGTAATTGATGCAGAAAAACATAAAAATCTTGCTATATTTTCAGTTCATCCAGGAATTGTAGACACAAATATGCAAACTGAAATTCGTGATGCAGATCCTAATTTATTCCCCCTGCTATCCAAATTTACACATTATTATAAAAATAATGAGCTTGAAACAGCGGTAATTATTGCGCAAAAGATTATGTATATTATTAAAAATACAACAAAATTTAAGCAAAATGTACTGTCATTAAGGGATGTTAGCTTAAATTAACTTTTATTAAGCTGTTTTTTGTGTTTTTTCTCTCTTTGTGTTTGATTATCAGTTGTTTATGGCTTTCATCAATTCTTAACAACTTTGTGTTTAAAAACCTAATGAGATTATTAGTCTCATTATCAGTATATTAGTAGTAATAAATTGATATACAATAGTTTATGATTATTTTTTGGCGAAAAAGAATGAATTAAAAAAAATATAGCCTTAAAAGATTTTTAATAGAACTTTTTATGCCCATTCGAATTATGTTCTAATTTTGGCAGAGTATTAACCAAATTAATTTTTTATTATGGACAATGTATTTAAGTACATGAACGGCTTCTTCAAGGGGCTTACAGGACTAATCATGACTGTATTAGGTCTTGCAATTACAGTAACTTTTCTTTTTGGGGCTGATGGCTTCATGGGATTAGATGTTATTGGTAACATTGTTGGAGTTATCAATGGATTAGCAGCTGAAGGATTTGTAGGATTAATCGGAATATTAATCGTTTGGAACTTAATCTCAGGTAAATAAATAAACCTTTGATAAATTAATAAAATAGCCCTACATTTGTGGGGCTATTTTTATTTAAATCCAGAAATATAATGAATACATTTTTTAAGAAACTACAAGACAAAATAGCAGACATAATTGTGTTTGCTCTTACTTTATTATGTTTAGGCGTAATAGTTCAATTATTGTTAGGAGAAAAAATATTAGGATGGGATCCAGTTGGTAATATTCAGGATGCAGGACCTTCATTTATAGGTGTTATTGCAATTATAGCTCTTTATTTGCTTTTTAAGAAAAAGTAAAATTAGTGCGCGTCTAACCAATTCTGCCCTTCTCCTAAATCTATAACCACTGGAACTTGCAAGCTAACCGCTTGCTCCATTTTTTCTTTTACAAGATTTTTTAATTCATCTTTTTCTGAATTATGCATATCAAAAACTAATTCATCATGTACTTGCAGTAACATTTTTGACTTCATTTTTCTTTTTCTCATTTCTCTATCAACATCAATCATTGCAATTTTAATAATGTCAGCAGCCGAACCTTGTATTGGAGCATTAATTGCATTTCTTTCTGCTACAGATCTTATTACGGAATTTCGGGAATTAATATCTTTTAGATATCTTCTACGTCCCATAATTGTTTCAACATATTGTTTTTCTCTTGCTTGCTCAATAGACAAGCGCATGTACTCCTTAACCTTTGGAAATTGCTCAAAATAATCATCAATAATTTGTTTTGCTTGTTTTCTGCTGACGCCGATATTTTGAGAAAGCCCAAAAGCTGAGATTCCATATATAATTCCAAAATTAACTGATTTGGCATTTGAACGCATTCTTCTGTCTACTTTTTCAAGTGGGACCTTATATACTTTTGATGCTGTTACAGCATGAATATCTATATCATTATTAAAAGCTTTAAGCATTCCTTCATCCTTACTTAGTGATGCCATAATTCGCAATTCAATCTGAGAATAATCAGCAGCCATTAAAGTAAAATTTTTATCTTTTGGAATAAATGCCTCTCTAACTTTCATCCCTCTTGCTGTTCGTATAGGAATATTCTGAATATTGGGATTGACTGATGATAATCTTCCCGTTGCTGCTACCGATTGATTAAAAGTTGTATGAATTCGTTGTGTGCGAGGGTTTATTAATTCGGGCAAGGCATCAATGTAAGTAGATAATAATTTTTTTATTCCTCTAAAAGTTAATATCTGTTCAATTATTGGATGAGAGTCTTTTAGCTTTAAAAGTGTTTCTTCAGAAGTTGAATATTGTCCTGATTTGGTTTTTTTAGGCTTTTTACTCAATTGCATTTTGTCAAAAAGAATTTCCCCCATCTGTTTAGGCGATGCAATATTAAACTCTACTTCTGCGAGAGCATAAATATTTTTAGTAATTTTTTCTATTTCAACAGTAAGTTCTGTGCTATAGGTTTTTAGCATTGCTATATTTAAAGAAATTCCTTCAAGCTCCATTTTTGCAAGCACTTTAATAAGAGGCAGTTCGATTTTTTCAAATAAATTATAAATACCAACCTTTTTCATTCGCGTTTCAAATTTTCCAGCAAGATTATATATTGCTGAAGATTTTTCAGATGCAAAATCAGTTAATAATGAACTTGCTAGTGAAGAAAATGGCACTTTTGTTTTTGACTTACCGATTATACTGCTCTCTTCTTTTAATTCAATGCCTAAATAATTCTCTGTAATAATATCTATAGAATTTCGCATATCAGGATGCAATAAATAATGCGCAATTTGCACATCAAAAAGCTTCCCATTTAATGTAATACCATAATTTGAGAAAACCTTGATAGAAGACTTTAAATCAAAACCTATTATTTGTAAGTTGTTATCTTCAAATAGAGATTTAATAATTGGTATATTTTCATTAGTCAATGTAGAATAAAAACCATTTTTTTTAGTAAAACTAAATGAAAGGCCTGTGATTTCTGTATTAAAGCACTCAGTACCGTCTGTAATTAATTGAAAAGAGAATTTTTTGGCCTTTCTTATTTCAGAGATAAGGTCTTCTAATTGATTTTTAGATGTAAGCAATTTAAAATTTGTAGGGTCTACACTTTTATTTTTAACTATTGTATTAGACTGAGAGAATAAGTCAAATTGATTGGGTTGATTTATTTTTTGATTTTTATTAACAAATGCAGATTCTTCTGTTATTGTAGGCTTTACATTTACTTTTGTGTTAATGGTTCTTTGTAAAAGGGTTTTAAATTCTAATTCCTCAAAAAGAGCTTTTATTTTTTCTTTATTTATTGGCGTATAGCTTAACCTTTCTTCATCAAACTCAATTGGAACATTTGTTATAATCGTAACTAGTTTTTTACACATCAAACCAATCTCTTTTGACGCTTCAACTTTTTCTTTCATCTTGCCTTTTAACTTATAAGAATTAGCAAAAAGAGCCTCCATGGACCCATATTCTTTTAAAAACTTTTGAGCAGTTTTTTCTCCAATTCCTGGAATTCCAGGAATATTATCAGCAGAATCACCCATCATGCCTAAAAAATCAATAACCTGCTCTATCCTTTCTATATCAAATTTTTCAAGTACTTCAGGAATACCCCAAATCGTTGTAGGCTGCCATTTATTGCCAGGCCGATACATGAAAATATTTTTAGATACTAATTGTGCAAAATCTTTATCAGATGTCATCATATAAGTTTGAAACCCTTCTTGTTCAGCTTTTTTTGCTAAGGTTCCAATTACATCATCAGCCTCAAAGCCATCTTTGTAAAGTTTTGGGATATTATAGGCTTCTAGTAATTTGTCAATGTAAGGAAGAGAAGTTTTAATCCCATCTGGCATCGCTTCTCTGTGTGCTTTATATTCAGGATATTCAACATGTCGTTTAGTTGGAGTACTTCTATCAAAAACAACGGCAAGATGTGAAGGCTGTTCTTTTCGAATAACTTCATTCAATGTATTTGTAAACCCAAATATCGCTGAAGTATCTAGCCCTTTCGAATTTATTCTTGGATTTTTTGCAAATGCAAAAAATGCTCTATAAATTAATGCAAATCCATCAAGTAAAAATAATTTTTTTTTATTTTTCATCTAAATGTAAAAATACAATTTATAGACATTATTTACTTACTTTTACTATTTATATTTAATTATGAGTAAAGCAAAAAATAAAACAATGTTTAGCATATTATTTATACCTTTTATGTTTCTGTTAATAATGTGGGGGGTAAAAATAATTGAACTACAATTTGACTTATCTTTTGTAAAATTGGGGGTTTTTCCTCAAAGAGCAGTAGGATTAAAAGGCATTTTTCTTTCACCTTTTATTCATAAAGATTTAAGCCATTTATTAAACAATTCATATCCAATTCTTATACTTGGAGGCTTATTGTTTTCTGTTTATAGAAAAATTGCTCATAAAGTTTTTGTTTGGCTATTTTTTATATCTGGATTTTGGTTGTGGATTATTGGCAGACCATCTTTTCATATTGGAGCAAGCGGAATCATTTATGCACTTGCATCATTTATTTTTGCTAGTGGTATTTTGAGTAAAAACCCTAGGCTATCTGCATTAAGTTTAGTGGTAATTTTTTTATATGGCTCAATGCTATGGGGGATACTTCCAACTAAGCAGCCTATTTCTTGGGAAGGACATTTGTCTGGTTTTTTTGCCGGAATAATTGTAGCTCTATTTTTTAAAGATGAGGTGCCAAAACAAAAAAAATACCAATGGGAAATTGAGGAGGAAATAGAGGAAAAATTACTTAAAGAACAGACAATAGACATTAATTACATTATAAAAAAAGAAAGCAAAAAATATTAACCTTTTGTTTATTTTTTAACCCCCCAGTTAGTAGAAAACCATGCTCTTTCATGGGCATAGTAAAAGCATAGTTTTAACACTCGATCTAATATTACTAACCACCCAACTTGACTTTTATCGATAGGAAGAAAACCAAAAAATGGAGGTAAATAAGACAATACAACAAATGTAGTTGTCATGGCTAATATATTCCAAGTGATAGCTTTCGCAATATGTCTTTTTCTATTTATGGCTACTTTACTCATAACTAAATTCTTAGAGATACAAATATAATAAAATACTGACAAGTGATACATGGGTTTAATTAAGTGAAAAAATGTATTTTCGCAACTCATGGAAAAAATCAGAAATTTTTGCATAATCGCACATATTGATCATGGTAAATCTACTTTAGCAGATAGGCTATTAGAATTTACTGGTGCTATAACTTCTAGAGAGCAAGAAGCACAAGTCTTGGATGATATGGATCTTGAAAAAGAAAGAGGAATTACGATAAAAAGTCATGCTATACAAATGGAGTATAATTATAAAGGAGAAGATTATATTTTGAATTTGATTGACACCCCTGGGCATGTTGACTTTTCATATGAAGTGTCAAGATCAATTGCTGCTTGCGAAGGAGCGTTACTTATTGTTGATGCAGCTCAAGGAATTCAAGCTCAAACAATTTCTAATCTATATTTAGCCTTAGAACATGATTTAGAAATCATTCCAATTTTGAATAAAATTGATTTGCCGTCAGCTGAGCCTGAAGTTGTAAAAGATCAAATCATTGATTTAATTGATTGTTCTTATGAGGAGATAATACCTGCAAGTGCAAAAACAGGAGTTGGAATTGAAAATATTTTAAATGCAATTATAAAAAGGGTTCCGTTTCCAAAGGGAGATGTTGCGGCACCTTTACAGGCTATGATTTTTGATTCAGTTTACAATACTTTCAGAGGAATTGAAGCTTATTTTAAGGTTATAAATGGCACAATCAAAAAAGGTGAAGAGGTAAAATTTATGGCGACAGATATGAAATATCATGCTGATGAAATTGGAGCATTACGCCTTAAACAATTCCCGAAGAAATCTTTAAAAGCAGGCGAAGTAGGATATATTATCTCTGGCATTAAAGATGCTAGAGAAGTAAAAGTTGGAGACACAATTACATCTGCAGAAAATCCAGCAACTGAAGCTGTAAAAGGCTTTGAAGAAGTAAAACCAATGGTATTTGCTGGAATTTACCCCGTTGACACTGAAGATTTTGAAGAGCTAAGAAATTCAATGGAGAAATTACAATTGAACGACGCTTCATTGACTTATGCTCCGGAATCATCAGCCGCATTAGGATTTGGTTTTAGGTGTGGTTTCTTAGGTATGCTTCATATGGAAATAATTCAAGAGAGATTAGAGAGAGAGTTTAATATGACAGTAATTACTACTGTGCCAAATGTATCGTATTACGCATATACAAAAGCAGGTGAAAAATTAGAGATACATAATCCGACTGATTATCCTGATCCAAGTATTTTGGAGAGCGTAGAGGAGCCTTTTATTAGAGCTCAAATTATTACAAAATCTGATTTTATTGGGCCTGTAATGACGCTTTGTATTTCTAAAAGAGGGGAATTATCAAATCAAGTATATTTAACAACAGACAGAGTAGAATTAACTTTTGAAATTCCATTAGGAGAAATTGTTTTTGATTTTTATGATAAATTAAAGTCTGTTTCAAAAGGATATGCGTCATTTGATTATTACCCACTTGAATATAGATTGTCTGTATTGTCAAAATTGGATATTTTATTAAATGGAGATCCTGTGGACGCTCTATCAGCGTTAGTACATAAAACAAATTCATATACTTTAGGCAAGAAATTATGTGCTAAATTAAAAGAACTGATTCCAAGACAACAATTTGATATTGCTATCCAATCAGCAATTGGATCAAAAATAATATCTAGAGAGACCGTAAAAGCCTTAAGAAAAGATGTAACAGCAAAATGTTATGGAGGTGACATTTCTAGAAAAAGAAAATTGTTAGAAAAACAAAAGAAAGGCAAAAAAAGAATGAGACAAGTTGGCAATGTAGAGATCCCTCAAGAAGCATTTTTATCAGTTTTAAAATTAGAGGAATAGAAAATTATGGGAAGAGCATTTGAATTTAGGAAAGCTAGAAAAATGAAAAGATGGTCAAAAATGGCAAAGACATTTACACGTATTGGCAAAGACATTGTAATGGCGGTAAAAGATGGAGGCCCTGATCCAGATACAAATGCAAGATTAAGACAGGTAATGCAAAATGCAAAGGCTGCAAATATGCCTAAGGATAATGTATTGCGTGCGATCAAAAAGGCTAGCGATAAAGATACCGCTAACTATGAAGAAATGTCTTTAGAGGGTTATGCAGAACATGGGATTGCTATTTTTGTTGATTGCGCAACAAATAATAATAATAGAACAGTCGCTGATGTGCGTTCTTATTTTACTAAATGTGATGGAGCGCTTGGTACTAATGGGTCTTTAGAGTTTATTTTTAATAGAAAAGGCGTATTTATAATTGATCCAAAAAGCATTAATATTGATATTGAAGAGTTTGAAATGGAGCTTATAGATGGCGGATTAGAAGAGTTAGAAACTGATGAGGAGGCAGTAACTGTTTATTGCGATTATTCTGATTTTAATAACATGCAGAGAAAATTAGAAGAGCTTAGAATTGAAATTAAAAATTCGGAATTACAAAGAATCCCGAATAACTGTAAAACGATTACTGCTGAAAAATCAAAAAGTGTATTAAAGCTATTAGACTTACTTGAAGAAAATGAAGACGTACAGCAGGTATTTCATAATATGGAGTTAACAGATGAAATCTTAACTGTTATGCAAAGCGAATAAATAGATATAATGAATGTATTAATACTAGGAAGCGGAGGAAGAGAGCATGCATTTGCATGGAAAATTGCAAAAAGCAGCTCATGTAATAAATTATTTATTGCCCCAGGCAATGCAGGAACAGATGAGGTGGGTAAAAACATTGATCTTAATATAAATAATTTTGATAACATTAAGGAATTTGTTCTGCTAGAGAATATTAATATTGTTGTCGTAGGACCAGAAGACCCTCTAGTAAATGGCATTTATGATTTTTTTAAATCAGATAAGCAATTAGAAAATATTTCATTAATTGGGCCATCAAAAGAAGGGTCAAGATTAGAAGGGAGCAAGCAATTTGCAAAAGAATTTATGATTCGTCATAATATACCAACTGCAAGATATCAAGCCTTTACAAATGATAATTTGGCAGAAGGGTTTAAATTTCTAGAAAGCTTAACAGCTCCATATGTGCTTAAGGCAGATGGCCTTGCTGCAGGTAAGGGAGTGCTAATCATTGATAATTTACAACAAGCAAAAGATGAGCTAAGAGCCATGGTAGCTGAAGGTAAATTTGGCGCTGCATCATCAACCGTTGTAATTGAAGAGTTTTTAGAAGGAATAGAACTTTCTGTTTTTGTATTAACTGATGGAGATTCATATAAAATTTTACCTTCAGCAAAAGATTATAAACGAATTGGGGAGGGAGACACAGGTTTAAATACTGGTGGAATGGGAGCTATTTCTCCTGTTCCATTTGCTGACAGGTTTTATATTGAAAAAATAGAGAGAGAAATAATTATACCAACAATTGAGGGTCTTAAAAAAGAAAATATTATTTATAAGGGATTTATTTTTTTTGGGCTTATTAATGTAAAAGGTCATCCAAAAGTTATTGAGTATAATGTACGAATGGGAGATCCTGAAACTGAGGTTGTAATACCTAGAATTAAATCAGACTTGTTAAATTTGTTTAAAGGAATTGATGATGGAACTTTCAGTGAAAAAGATCTTGATATTACAGAAGAAACAGCAGCAACTGTGATGCTTGTTTCAGCAGGTTATCCAGAATCATATGAAAAAAATAAAAAAATATCTGGTATTGAATTTGTTAAAGAAAGTATTGTTTTTCATGCTGGAACAAAAAATGATTTAGGCCTTAAAACTAATGGAGGCAGGGTGCTTGCCCTTACTTCTTTTGGAGAAGATATAGAAGACGCACTAAGTA
>CEVW01042041.1_pt1 | contig 38818 bp, 53 predicted proteins | sample 427061 | NCBI WGS metagenome assembly CEVW01 (sample SAMEA2623774, study PRJEB7988) | marine metagenome | biome: marine biome (ENVO:00000447); feature: surface water layer (ENVO:00002042); material: "saline water (ENVO:00002010), including plankton (ENVO:xxxxxxxx)" | depth 5 m
TTTCTTCTCGTACTCCTCTTTGGTCTGCCAGTCCTCTTTGCTCCACTTAGAGAGCTTGTTGTCCTTGGACTTCTTGCCCTCGTACGTCCCCCCGGCGTCTTTGTAGTACTTGGTGGCGAGCTGCATAGCTCGAGCCGAGTGGCCGCCCATCTTCTTGCGAGCCCTGGCTTTTGCCCTGGCCCACTTTTCTGGATCTCGCTTTTTCGCAGTTCCGTCAGCCATCAAACACCTCTCAGCGTTGGACCTGGCAGGTACATCTTTCTGATTTTTTCGGCGTCATCCGGATATGCATTCATGAGCCGGTTGACATCGCCTGGCGTCAGGTCACGACGTTTCCGGCGAGCATCACCGCTTCTTCCGGTGATATCAAATGATGGATTACCAGCCACATACTCTGTGGCTCGGTTCATATCGTCACGCTTCTCTTGTTGCTCTCGAAAAAGGCGTCCGGGTTCACCGCCTTCGCCGAACCTGAGAAGCTCCCGAAGATAAGCGCCATCGGCGACATTTTCTCCGTCTTCCAGCTGGATGACTTCAGCCTTGTCCCGCTCGGGCACGAACTCCATAGTCCGAGCCTCCGCAGTATCCCGTCCAGGGACAAACTCCATCGTCCGAAGCTGAGGCTCGATGGCACGGCCCATAGCTTTCAGCATGCCCTCGGCGATCCGGACATCCATGCCCTGGTCCTGAGGCATACCCTGGGCAGCCTTCCCCATATAAACGACGACGTCCGGCTCAAGGTCCAGACCTTGGCCAGCCATCCGTCCACCCCCAAAGGGTGAGATATCGGTATAAGTAGGCTGATTTGTCATCTCGTTGTAATTGACGCCATAAAGGCGACCATTACGAAATACACGATCGTGATATGGATCTACCAAAGACATCGCAAATAGAGCCTTTTTATATGGTCAATTCTAGAGTTTTTCACTATTCAATCCTTGCTCCAATACAGGTCTTAAGTGCTCTGCAATTGGATAGTGGCGCAACAAAGCCCTCGCTTCACGCCTGACTTCACGAGGGATTCTTGGCGTCTCTTTGGTGTTGATGAGACGCAACAAGAAATCTCGAGTTGCCACCACAGCAGACACCTGCTGCGATGGGCTCGAGATCATCCGCCTGGGACGATCAGTCGACATAGACACTGATGATGTCCATGGTTTCGTGGAAACAGGCGGTCTGCTCATCAACCGCTTCTTTGCCAATCTCTTTGCAGTGCTGCTCGTATAAGCCGGTGTAGGTCCCAAGCAGTCCGGGCTCGGCTTCATCCCGCTTGTAGAGCTTGTACAAGTAATCCATGTAGTCAGCCTTGTTCTGATCCTGCTGACACTGAGGTGACGTCCGCATTGCTGCCGTTCTTCGCCTTGCAAGCCTAGGCAGCTAATTCGCGCGCCACAGCGTGCAGTGAGAGAAAATTCCGGCCAAAATAGTTCAGTAGCGAGAGGCACATGGCCAAGCCCAACTCCGACGAGATCCAGGAGTTCTTCAAGTCCTGGTGGCTCAGTAATTACATGGTCCCCCTAAATAAGACGCCTATGGGGATGCTGGAATTTATGAGCGCGTTCTACGACAAGTACTGCACTGAATCTGAAGAATCTTCAGATTCTTAGAATTCAAGGGAATGCAGTTCCCTTTATGAGTAGCGAAACACTTGCGTTAATCGCAATCATTGTCGCTGCAGCCTCTGAGTGCATTGCACTCAATCCGAAGCTGCGCAGCAACAGCGTCATCCAGCTACTCCTTGCTGGACTTAGCTCTGCATTCCCCAAGAAAAAATGACCTTCCCCGAAGACAAATCAGGGGAGATCACCCCTAAGAAAAAGGGAGAGAACAAGTTCGAGTGGGCCGATGAAGGCGTCTCGACTCTTGTTCGAGTGATCATTCTGGGTTGGGCAGGTGCAATCCTGACGCTGAACTATGTGACTATCCCTGGTATTCCTCAGAAGAATATCGATCCAACTTTCATAGCCAGCGTGTTTACGGGGACCCTTGCGACGTTCGGGGTTGTCCCCGCAAAGAAGAAGGACGATAACGCCAAGGACGACGACAAAAATTCCAAGGCCTGAACATGAAAAGACTCATCGGCGCTGCAGTGGCCGCAACACTGTTGGCAGCACCAGCACAAGCCGACATCATTCACCGCATCTCTAGCAGTGTGCAACTGAATGTTGAGAGTGCTGCCTCTAATGCAACAAGAGTTCCCTCGGTCTACTCAGTGAGCGGGACGAACTTGACGACAACGGATGGGACAACTTCAGGAAACATCGGTCGCCTTGCGGCATTCTCTGCTGGCACAGCTCCTGGCTTTACTGGCACTACCGCCAGCGTGAAAGTTGCCGGAGAAGACTTTAGTTTTGCTGAGTCATACATCGAGGGTGACAAGCCTCATACCGGAAGTACTGTTTCTTCCGGCGTAATTAGCACCCTCCCAGTAATGGGCTCGACGATTACTTCGTCTGGGGGCGTTGCGGGGTCTTTGGCCGGCACAGTGGGAACCGACGGGGCACTCACCATCACGGCAGGGGGAGCTGGCACAACTGCCACGGGTCAGCACGTTTCGGAGCTAAGTATCTTCAACTGATGAAGCGCAGCATCACATTTCATAGCGAGAACGGCATCGAGTCGTTCGACTGCCCTGAAGAGGAATACATTCTCGACGCAGCAGAAGAGGCAGGTATTGCCTTGCCTTATTCCTGCAGGGCTGGCGCCTGCTGCTCCTGTGCAGCCAAGATCATTGCTGGTGAAGTTGATCAAAGCGATCAGTCATTTCTCGATGAGGATCAAATCGAGGCTGGCTATGTGCTTCTGTGCGTGGCCTACCCAAAGACTGACTTGGTCGTGAAGCCTGGCATTGAGGACGAATTGTACTGAACTGGGGTTAACCAGTGAAACACCTGTTATTTATTGGCGCTCTCCTGTTGTTTGCGGGCAGGGCGCACTCCGTTCCGGTGGTTCCGTCCTTCTCCATGGGGAAAATGACAACGAGGACCGAAACCACCCAGGAGACCACTGAGCTGATTCGCTCGATAGATTACAACACAGGTTGGTCATACGCAGTCTCTGGAACAGGGGTTGAATCGAGTACTGGAGATATCTCTGTCGACTCGCAATCTTCTTCCTTCCAGATCGACTCAGACACACAGGCTGGATGGACACAACTCAACATGAGCAACAAGCCCACCTGGAGGCAGACAAATCCGGGGGCAAGTTTCAGCTTCGTCGAGTCCTACTCAGGACCAGGCGTATCGAACGTGACGTCGATCGACAGAAAAGTAACCACTCGAAGCGTCACCGATACCACAAGTATCTTTCAGCGCTAATTGGAATTGGTTCCCTCTTTGCTGCTAATCCTGCTTTTGCTGATTCTGTTGGCGGTGTAAGCGCAACAGCAAACCCAATCGCGCAGTCGTCTTCCTCAGTCTCTAACCAGGCCGTCCAGATCTTGCAAGGGCCTTATATCCAGTCAGCAGTAACTGCTGGCGTTCAATGTCAAGGTCCGACGTTTAACCTGACTCCATTTATTACTTACAGCAACTCCTGGCAGCAGCCTTACGAGCCGCTTTATTACGAGCCTGTCTACGACACGATTGATATCGAAGGAGGTCCGCTTGACGAAAATGGATTGCCGACACCTGACGGCATCCCTGACAACGGCTGGGGCTCGGTCGCCTTTCAGAAGCCAGTTCGCACGGCTCAGAAAGACAACTACTCCTGGAATGCCGGGATCAGCGCCACTATCTCAATTCCCCTCGATGGCGGCATCCAAGAGCGCTGTAAAGCTGCAATGACAACGCAGAACAGGATTCAGATGCAGATGCTGCGTAACAAGGAGCTTGATTTCGCAATTGCCAAACTGCGCCACTGCGGGCAGCTCGCGCAGGAAGGAATCCGCTTTGCGTCGCACAGCCGCTTCTATCATGTCTGCTCTGACGTCATCGTCGAACCCAAGAAAGTAACGATGACCCCTCACATCCATGAGGTCAGGATCACCCCATCAGATCTCGGGCTTGACGGAGTACTCGATACCGCGAACGCTGAGCAAGGACCCTCTGGCGAACAGAACGAATAGGCACTGACTTGCCAAGCATCTTTTTGATCTTGGCAATGATCTTCTTGATCGCCGGCTTAATCAGTTTCAGCAGCCAATTTGCAATCGGCCTGGCGAGCAGTGCTGACACTGTGGCGGTCGTTGCAATTACTGCGGTGGTTGTGACTGATTCAAGAGGCGGCAGATACTTCCCACCGATCGTGAATTCCTGAGGCTCAGGCTTTTCGAGCTTGATGCACTCGCCCTGGCGCAAGACCTCGCCCTCTTCGCACTGGGGCTTCGACTGAGGGGTCTGCCTGCCTTTGACTTCTGGGAGCGTCGGCTGCTGTGATCGACTCCTTGTCACTGGTGTTTCAGTCTTTGCCTCCGCAGCAGCGTTGGCGAACTTAGGAATTTCAGGCCTCTTGTCTCCCTGGCGGAGGTATGGCTGATAAGCCATTGGATCGAACGACGGCATGCCTGCATCGCAATAGATCCTGATCTGGGCTGGATCGCTTGTCGTCAGCTCTGTCTGCAAGTCAGAATCCACATGCGCCTCGACGCAGCCAGGGATTTGGACGACAGGCAAGGCCATGCTCACACCAGGCGGCAAGCTCGGTACTAACAGCGCACGCCTGATTGGTGGCAAATAGATCCCAACATCCGGAATGCTGACCCCAGCAACCCCGATGTCTGGGATGTTCATCAGAAGATCGGCAGGCCTGACTTGACGGTGCCGCCTTTAGGGATGAGCTTCTCTTGGGACTCGAGCAGCTTGTCTTGCATGCCCACGAGATCTTTCTTGAAGTAATCGTATTCCTCTGTCAGCCTGCTTTCAAGTTGCAGAGCAAGCTCACTTTTTAGAAGATTGAACTTACCCGAAACAGCTCTGTACGCAAAGAAAACAACAAGGTTCAAAGCAATTAAATTGCCTAATACAATTCCTTTAAATAATATCTTCATCACAGAAGCCTTGCGTACTGAACAATTACGACCCCATCGCCGCCGAAGCCGCCAGTGTTGTAATTTGTTTGAAATGAAGTAGCGGCTGGAGTTAGGTAGTGGTACTCCGAGCGATAGTTGTAATAGCCGACACCACCACCACCGCCGGCGTTGCCGCCGTCTCCAGGGTTAAACGCGTAACTACCGGCGCCGCCGCCGCCGCCTAGAAATCCCCCGTTGCCAGGGGAGCAGTAGTCGTTGATATCAGCGTTGGAGCCGTAGCCACCACCACCGCCACCAGGGCCACCACCACTGCCCTGTGTCGCGTTTCCGGCTGAGCTCTGGACAACCACCATTCCAGCAACGCCACCACCGCCGCCCATCAAAATTTCATTAGGGCCAATCTGCAGTGGACCTTCCCCTGGATCTCTGGTCCGACCGACCGAGCCGGCGTAGGTAATGAAGTTGTAATAGCCACTTCCTCCAGTACCTCCTGTCCCAAGCAATCCATTACCGCCGTTTTCGGTTGTGTAATAGGAACTCGGGCTGATGCTTCGAAGGACTCTATTCATGCTGCCGCCGCCAGCACCACCGGTGTAATTTCCGTCGTTGCCCTGCGCACCGATACCGCCACCTCCACCACCGGCGTAGGTACTACCATCGCCACCCTTGAAACCGCTGCGATACCCGTAAGGAGCTGGTGCACTGCCACCACCACCACCACCGCTATTAGTCCCTGACGCGTAGTACTCAACGCCGCCTTGACCGCCACGTTGATTGGCATCACCTAGCAGGCCTAGACCGCCGATGCCGTATAGAGCGGCGCTTCCCTCGTTAGCTGTGTTGTTGTAACCAGAGTTGCCGCCAGTTGCAGAGCAATGGCTTCCAAAACTAGAAGTGCCGCCAATACCTGTATAGGAATGAGAGCCCTGGCCAATGGTGATTGTTTCAGTGGCCCCAAGACTGGAGACGTTAATCAGCTTGACGGCTAATCCACCGCCACCGCCGCCGTGGGCTGGATTGCTGGAAGGGTGCCGATCACCGCCAGCACCGCCAGCGCCCCATACGTGAACAAGAATTGGCTTTGATTCGTCTATGTCTGAAGGCTTTGTCCATGTATACGATCCAGCTTTCGTATACATGTCATATTCATTGAACAAGTATTGCTTGAAATTTGACATATCAATTAGAGCACTTTGTATTGAACAATGATTAGGCCATCACCGCCATGGCCGTGGTAACTCGAATTACCTACGCCTACGCTGCCACCGCCTCCAGCGTTCCCGCCATGACCGCCCTGGGCGTACTGGCAACCACCGCCGCCACCGCCAAGAATTCCGCCTAAGCCGGCGTTGATATACCAGCCAGTCGCAGCAACATCACCAAAACCACCACCACCGCCGCCTGGGCCGCCATTAGCACCAGGAGAAGTTGTAAAACCGGAAGACTGGGTGTAGCCACCGCCGCCTCCACCACCGCCGCCGCCGAAAAAGATTTCGTTGGGCGTGATTCGACCAGTGCCTCGACCGGGCTCAGCACTTTCGCAAGTATCTCCCCCGTAGCTGTAGTAACCGACGTAGAAGTTGGCACCTTGGCCACCAGCTCCGTCGATACCTTGACCGCCATTTCCTCCTGAGTAGTAAGAGACATTACTGCCATGGCCAGGACCCATGCTTCCGCCACCGCCGGTGCCGAAGTAATAACCGTCGCCCCCGGCTCCACCAATACCGCCACCGCCGGTGCCGGCGTAGGAGCTGATGCAGTTGCCGCCTCTATACCCAGCAGTCTCTCCGTAGGGAGCAGGGGCAGATCCACCACCACCGCCACCAGTGTCAGAACCGCTTGCATAACGACCAGTACCACCAGTCCCGCCTCGCTGGTTCTTGTCGCCGTTCAGGCCAAGACCACCGATACCGTAAATAGTTCCACTGCCCTCATTAGCAGTCTGGTTGTCACCGCTATTGCCCCCGGTAGCAGAGCAATGGCTACCGAAGCTAGTTGTCCCACCGATACCTGTTGCACTGGTCGAACCAGCGCCAATGGTCAACGTTTCTGTCGCGCCCAATGAGGAGACGTCGATGTATTTGACCGCTAGGCCACCACCACCACCACCGTTGCCGATTCCACCAACGCTTGAGTCAGACCAGGTCCCAGATCCACCAGCGCCCCAGACGTGCACCAAAATTCTGTCGCCAGTAATTCCTGCAGGCTTTGTCCAGGTAATTGTGTCAGCCCAGTGAAAAACTTCGTATTGATTGAATTCGCCGGGGATGCCACCACCACCGCCGCCGCCGCCACCAGCAGATCCAGGAAACCTTCTACCCATCGAAAATCAATAGCCCTAAACGACAGATCTGGCTGAAGCCATTTGCTTAGTTACAGGTTAGCTAGTTCTGCCTGATGACTAATAATTAGACGAGACGAGCGTATTGAATAATGACCACTCCATGGCCAGCTTTTCTGACCTCATTGATTGGCCTACCGGTGTGTTGTTGGTAGTAGCCGATTCCACCGCTGCCGCCAGCATTACCACCATTCCCGGAATCGTTGTAGCTAGAAGCGCCACCGCCGCCGCCCAGAAAACCGCCGTCACCAGCGCAAGAGTAAGCCCCAGTTGTTGTGTACTTGCCAATGCCACCGCCACCACCACCTGGAGCACCGCAGCCAGCGGGTGAAGCTCCTCGCTCTGAACTGTCGTACCAGTAGCAATGTCCGCTACCACCACCGCCGTAAATACCGATTTCGTTGGGTGTGAGAATTAAATCACCCTGAGCTTGAGTTGATTTATTGACCGATCCACCGCCGTATGAGATGTAGCTGTTACCAGGAGAAGATGGAGCTCCACCGAAGCCAAGTAAGCCATTTCCTCCTGGAGCTGGCTGATAGGAACTCGCTGGTGATTGCGATTTGCTTGGGACACTCATTGTCCCGCCACCGCTACCGCCCGTATAATTACCTTGCTCACCAGCAGCTCCAATACCTCCGCCTCCACCGCCGGCGTAAGTAGAGCCGTTGCCACCGTTGAACCCGTCCCGATATCCGTAAGAAGCTGGCGCGCTACCACCACCACCACCGCCACAATTGTTCGAATCAGAGTAATAACCAGTGCCACCGGTTCCACCTCTGCGGTTTACGTCACCACCAGAGCCCATTCCGCCTATTCCATAATTAGCGGTTCCATCGGCACCACCATTTGAGCCACCATTCGAGGTCTCACAAATACCACCATTACCTCCAGTTGCTGAGCAATGGCTACCGAAACTAGATGAACCGCCCTGTGACTGACTGTTCGTTCCGTTGTTGGATCTAGCACCAACAGTGACAGTCTCTGTTGCACCCAAAGCAGAGACATCGATCAACTTGACGGCCAATCCACCGCCACCGCCGCCATTGCAAGCAGTGTTGCTGTTGTAATAGGCATCATGGCCTGTGCCACCTGCACCCCATACATGCACGAGGATTGGCTTGGAATCATCAATATCTGATGGCTTTGTCCAGGTGAATGTCCCAGCTTCCCGGTAGAAATCAAACGTGTTGTAGAAATAGCCTTTGAAGTTTGTCATTTCCTAGAACCTCACTCTGTACTGGATAATCACGAGGCCAGGGCCGCCCTTACCAAATCCAATGCCGGCACTCGCGCCAAAGCCGCACCCGCCACCGCCTCCTGCATTGCCGCCATCGCCGGCATACGCACTGGAGCTAGCCCCGCCGCCGCCGCCCAGAAGGCCACCGTTGCCTGCTCTCCAGCCGTGGTCGCCCAAGCCATTTGTTTGAGCTACTCCACCACCGCCACCACCTGGGCCACCATGACCGCCGTCACGACCGTTGTTACCAGAGCTATAGGTCGATCCTGACCCACCGGCCCCGCCGCCACCGCCGAGCATGATTCGGTTCGGCTCGAGGATTAAGCCTCCTGAGCCGCTTTGGCCAGCTCGAGGAATACCGCCCTGGTAGGTAGTGAAGGCGCCATATCCATTGGTGGCACTTCCATGGCAACCAAACAGACCTGCACCGCCATTGCCAGGAGTGTCGTAGTTCCCTTGTGAGCCGTGGCCTTCGCTCATGCTTCCGCCACCACCACCGCCGGGATAGGAGTACCAACCACCGCCTTCACCACCGATTCCAGCGCCGCCACCACCGCCATTAGTCGTATAGGCATTGCCGCCCGGATAGCCATCTACATGGCCATATGGCGCTGGGGCAGAACCACCACCACCACCACCGGCATTTGTGGTGCTTGCGAAGTAAAAGCCGCCGCCGCGACCGCCACGTCGATTGACATCACCTAGCAGGCCTAGACCGCCGATGCCACGGTTTGCAGCGCCATTACTGCCGCTATTACTACCTTCGTTCGAAGTTTCGTTATCGCCTGAATTACCACCAGACGCTGAGCAATGGCTACCAAAGCTCGAAGTGCCACCCAGGCCATTAATTGTAGTAGCGCCACTACCAATAGTGATTGTCTCAGTAGCGCCTAATGAGCTGTTGTCGATGTATTTCATGGCGTAGCCGCCACCACCGCCACCCCATCCCTCACTGGCGGTTCCGCCACGGGCGTTGTGACCAGCACCGCCGGCACCCCACACATGAACGAGAATCCTGGAGCCGCCAATTTTGGTCGGCTTAGTCCAAGTAAATGATCCAGACGTCTCAAACATCTTGACGACGTTGAACTCGCCGATGGAATCACCACCACCGCCACCACCACCAGCAGATCCAGGAAACCTACGTCCCACTTTTAATTAGCGAAGAGCCTTAATTGCAGTAACTACTTCTGCGGTCAGAACAGAGTCAGTGACAAGTCGATCCAGAAGAGCGATGTCTTCTGCGTTGTCGAGGTCAAGACTACCTTTGGCTTCCATTTGAGCCATGAAGTCATCGACTTCATCGTCCGTAGCTCGCAGATTCTTGACTGCCACGCGCTGTGCGCGTGTCATCGCATCAAGCACTTCTGCGCGAGGAGCCAGACGAGGCTGGGTCGGCGCAGGAGGAGGGGTCACCTCAGGGGCCACATACTTCACCAGCGTCCCATCGGTAACTGTGTCACCAGTCGCCGTATTCTCGTCGACCTCGACGAATTGACTTGCGATTGATTCGACAAAGCGCGTAGTCGGATCGCCATCGCAGACCTCCATGACGAGACCAGCGGAATTGAGTCGTGCGTACTTAGCCATTTATCAGGACTCCAGGCCGTAAGCCACGAAAGAGCAGCTGCCATTTCCAGAGCCGACAACTAAACGTGCACCGGATTCAAGCGTGATACCAGTCCGCTCAAAAGAGGTGTTGGCGTTCAAAGAGAAGTCGAACTCAATGTAGTACTGGTCTGCGATAGCGCCAGAAGAGGTGGAGACCGAAGCCGGAATCACAGCAACTTTGATTGTGTCGGCTGCAGCTGTCTGGTTGCAGACTGCGAGAATCAAAGTTGTGGTTGCAGTTGCCGTAACAAGTGCAGTTGTTGCGTAAGTCGGGGTGCCGCCACTGGGCTTGGAGGACCCCTTAATACCCGAAGCCATGCGAAATAAGCGATCAGACGGGCAGGTTGCCTGCCTCTTCCCTTAAGTATAAAGATTCAACCGTATGGTTCGTTCTCTCGCTGAACGTGACTACGAAGATCTTGTCTTGAGTTGATACGGTTATTAGCGCTCGAACGATTAACCGAATTCTGCTTTTTACTACGAGCCAAGGCAGCGGCTTTCTGCTGCCTTGCTTTTAACTGTTTGGCTCGCTTGAACATCAGGTCGAGAGGCCCATGAAGAATGCGTACTGACGGTCTGCATTGGTCGTGGTGTATGTCCCGGAAATCAACAGAGTCCAGCTGGTGTTTTCTGGTGAACCTGAAGGGTCAGCGGTGGCATCTGAGGTGTGATCGGTCAGACTGATGTAGTGGTTGGTATTAGCGCCACTGCCGGTTTGAACCAGATCACCTTTGTAGTAGTCAGTGCTGGTTGCATAGGCGCCTCGATTGAATGAGCCACCGGAATACCGCGCCCAGTTTCCAGCGAGGAGATCGGCCAACAATGTCGCTGCCGAAGTGAAGTTCGTGGCGGCCCGATAAGCCTGGCCCTGATGAATGACGGCATCATCAGCTACGTATGAAGTAGCGGTCTGCCAGTCACCCTTGAAGTCGAGGCCGCCAGCAAGCAACTCCCAGTAAGTGGCGTTTGGAGGAATGTTATTGGTCGTCGCACCAATAGCCCGATAAGTACTGCCGCCGTGGGTAACGACGTCGTTGGTGGCGTAAGTCGTTGCAGAGCTCCATGCGCCATTGGCCTTCAGGCCACTGACCATTGCCGCCCAGTGCGTGGTCGTCGAGGGGTCGGTTCCAGGCGTTGAGGCTGTGGAGTTGATATAGGAGTAAACGTCGCCACCGAAACGAACGACATCGTTGTATTCGTATGACTCTGTGGCGGAATAATCGCCTCGAAACTGAAAGCGGATCTTGCCCAGATTGATAATGGTGCTCATACGATCTCGCAGTTCAGGTGGCCGGGGTTAGCTGATGACCAGCTAAAAGAAAGCAGCTTGTCTGACCACACAGTTTCGGCGTAGTCTTCAAGGTTAATTATATGAGAGTCAGGCAGCTTAACCTCGCTGCCTCCCGTGTTTCGGACAATGCTTAAGTTGCCAGTCGCAACATTAAAACGGAAGCTATAAGCATTCTTCCCTGAGGGAGCAGCAAAGTCCGTTATTTGAGGAGCGACAACCTCTTTGAATAGTTGAATCGTCATTAGACGTCTTCGTAAACAGAGAGCCAGACCACGAATGTCTTCGTGCTTGTATTTTCCGGATCGACAGGGGCGTCTGACTTGACTACGTCGTCCTCGCCTAAGACCATCTTCTCCATGCCCGTCAAACGCTTTTGTTCGCCGGGGGCAATTCGAACACCTTTTGCGATGTAATAGTCATCGCTGCCGACAGTAATAAAGATGTCAACAGGCAGCTCGAATTCAGAGACATTCGAAACAGTCATCCCTGTAATCACAGACGTCTTTGCAGACGGCACTGTGTAAACAGTGGTGGGAGCTGGAGCAGACTGCTGACTGCCAACCGATGCTTGAAATCTTTTAAATGTGGCCATTAACCAAATGCCAAGATATCGGAGACAGAAAGCTGGGAGCCCATCGGAACCCAGGCACCAGTGGTGCCCGCTATGTACATGCTAAATACATTGACCAAAGGGCTGTACCAAATATCTCCCTCAAAAAAGCCACTGCCAGGCGCATTGTTTTGGATGAAAACATTGTTCTGCGCCGGAACCCACTGGACCGTGGCAGCCAGGTAGATCTTTAGCAAGCCATTCGTGGTGTCGAACCACATGCTGCCGTCTGTGGGCTGCGAAGGCGCTGTAGGTGAAACAACGGTGGATCCACCACCACCGGCGCCGCCGACCGAAGACCATCCGCTCCCGTCGTAGATCTTGAGCTCGTTGTTGCCGGTGTCCATCCAGAGGTCACCAGCGACAGCTCCGGCTGGTTGGTTGGGACCCCTCGGGATATTGCCACCGTTGGCAACACGGTCAGTGTCGGCTATCTCCTGTGGGTAGCCGTTAACAAGGACAAGCGGAAACCTGACTGTCATTAGGAGGTATAGATAGGTTGACCAGGTTGGACATCAATCTGCGTTGCGCTAATCGCCTGTCCGATTGGAACCGAATAAACGCCACCACCTGTAGGAGCCGTAAGGGAGATGGCCCCTCCGTTGTCCAGGAAATAATCCAAGCCGACAGACAAGCCGCTTAGACCAGCGATCGGCCCCCTGGCAACGATCGTGACCTGGTCCCCTGGGTTGCTTGCGGACTCCTTAGCGAGTCCAAGGACGTTGGCCTTTTCTCTGGAGTTGTTGTTGTAGGCCTTATAGACCCTGCCATCAGATGCCTGGATGTAAACGGCATCGCCTAACGACAAAGCCTCTCCGGCAACTGCAGGATTCAAGGCAGCGACTGACTGAGCGCCGGAGCCACCACCGCTGATTGCACTCTGAAGATCAATTAACGCCTGGATGATTCCAGCAGTATTAGCGGGATAAGACGTCACTTGACCTCCAGCTGCTTGGATACAAGCAGTAATTGCTGCAATGATTCCTGAAGTGTTTTCGGCATAACGCGGCTGAAACAGCGGCGTCACACTGGGATTAAGAGGCTCAGTTGCCACAGTAAATCTTACGCCTCCAAAAGTATTCTAAATACGCTAAGGAACAATCTTCGGTACATCAATTGCATCCAGCTCGAGGAACGAGAGGATCGAATAATCAACTCCACTCTTAGGAACAAACGCCTGGAATTCCTGAGTCGTTTGGTTAAAGCACTTCAAGTCTTGACTACCCCTCTGAAGCCACCAATCATTGTTCCGACACCAGGAAGGGTTGGGCTCCTCTCGGTCATGCCAAAGCATAGGACCGCCAAACGGCCGAATGTTCTCTCTGACATTGCCACCAGGGAAGACAACAAGCCCAACTGATTCAGCAATCGAAAGGACAAATCGATCCCAACTCAATCGCTTTTTGCGGAAATAAGACAAGAACTCATTCGGATCCATGGCCCGTTCGTAGGAGCTCATGAACTCCAAAAGGTCGCGCTCAGCAGCCGTGGGGTAATCGTCGGGCTCTAGCCAAGGGACGCCACAGGCCCAACGCTGAGCGTGTATGTGTTTGCAGTCTCTGCGTTCATCACGCCTTTCTGGAAGCGTTCGCCACTGTCGGTAGTAACCAACGCCTTCGCTTTCCCATGCACTGACCACGCTTCTGTTGGCATTTGGGAGCGGAAACGTATCAAGGTTGGAGCTTTTTCTATCTACAAAATCAAGATTGGCGACAGCACCGCCGAGATGATCGGGGCAGCAACAGAAAAATGAAAACGACGAGCAAAGATATCTGGTGCCGTCATCCTTGAAGGTATAAGTAGGAACATCCGGATCATCGGGATCATAAGGCTCACGTTTCCAGTAGATCTTCTTATTAACCTCTGCCCTTCTATGCGGCCTCGAGAGATCAAAGGTCATCGTCATCGCCCCCGTGCTGACAGCAGTCAGAGTCAGGGCAACGCTGCCGGCATCCTTTTCGACCAAGTCGTCTGGGAAATTAGGACCTGTCGCTGAGTCTTCAAATTGATCGCCAATACAAACGTTGTAGATCGCTAGCTGCTCTGCGTTGTAGATCCCATTGACGTCAAGAACGAGCGTGTGATTTGCGGGATCAGGATCGCTTTGATTCAGCGTGACCCTTGAAGAAGTGATCGGCTGAGGCAGCAGGAAGCTACCTCGAACACGAGTAGCGACATACCAGGCGTTCTCGGAGCTGGTCGAGCTCGGGAAAACTGTGACTACTTCTCGACTACCGCGCTGGTTAATCTCGTCAGAAAAGGTGGAAGTCCCGTTGAGGAATCGAGCGAGAATGTTTAGCTGCTGATCACCCCAGCTTCTGCCTTTACCGAAATAGTATTCCTGGCCGAGCTTCCATCGTTTGTAGTCCGACTCCCTGTTGTACGCCTCGACAATTGTCGGAAAAGCAACCGTTCCATATTCACCAGCACCGGATGTGGCATCCGGATAGATGCCCTTCGCCCTTTGCTTCATTGGCTTATTGACTGACGGCAACCCAAGCCTTCTGCCAGGGTTGCTGCCAAACCGCTTAGCCATTACCCACCGAAGCGTGATGCGTAATAGGAACCAGTACCTGCACCGGAAGTACGATCGCGAATCTGGCTGGCAGTGCCCCTAGCGGGAGGGCGCCTGTCTCTATCCATCATCTGAACCACAGGCCCCTCTCGGCTCAGAACACTGTCTGTAATGCCACCCTGCTGAATGACATAGTCCGCGATCTCTTTGTCTTGATCACTCGCCGAGCCGCGATATCCAGATCGACCGGAGGCAAGGTTTCCACCGCCGGCATATGAGGTTTGATTAGCTCCGCCAGCAGATGCGCCAGACCGCAGTCCGGACAACTGCTGGCCGACTGATTGCTCCCGGTAAGTATCGGCTTCCGCTCTGGCCTGTTCGTACAGAGCTGATTGCTCTCCAAATTTCTTTTCGTAGTCGTCACGCTCTTGCTTGATTGACGCGTTATCGGCTAAGGCGCTTTGGTATTGGGTTTGAAGATTGCCAACTTGCCCTTGGTAGTTGCTTAGCTGATTCTGGAATCCGCTTATCTGGCCTCTATAGTCATTGATCGTTGATCGATATGAATCAATCGCGGACTGAGCGTTAGTGGCTTCATTCGTTGCGTTCGTGTAGTTGTCGTACAGATTGTTGTACTGATCAACCAGGCTGGTATACGCACTTTCGTAGGGGTTATTGCGCGGTGGCGCAGGTGTATTTGTTGCTGGTGGCGTAGATGTAGATGGGGGCGTAGATGTAGGTGTAGGTGTAGTTGATTGTGTTTGCGGCCTTCGATCAGCATGTTTATCCATGCCGCGCAAATCATTTTTGCTGTTCAGGTTCCTGATACCAGCCTTTTTCATCAGGTTGATAACACCCTGTTTGCTCAGGCCATACCTTTTTTTGGCCTGATTCAGGTACTGTTTTGTGAACTTACTCATTTCTCACCTCAGCGGAATCGTGAAGCGTAATAAGAGCCAGTGCCAGCACTGCTGCTTGATCCCTTAGATGCTGACTTCCCTGCCTGCGCAGGGCCTCTAGCAAGCTGCTGCACGACAGGCCCCTCTCGAGCAAGAACACTGTCAGTCAGGCCTCCCTGAGCACGCATTGACTCAGCCAACTTGCTGATATCTCCTTCGTCGCTGCTGTAACCAGTGCGGCCAGAAGCGAGGCCACCAGTAAGGTTTTGAGACTGATTGGCCCCGCCAACTGTGGAACCACTTCTTACAGCACGCAGTTGCTGCCCAACAGCCTCTTCCCGGTACTGATCAGCTTCGGCTCTAGCGGCCTCGAAATCAGCGCTCGCCTTATTGAACTGCGATTCGAATTGATCGCGCGCCTGAGCATTGGCTTCCGCAGTCTTAAGAGCATTTTGGTACTGCCCCGTCAAGCTATTAACTTGATTCGTGTAGTTGGCAATCTGATCGTTGAATCCAGAGATGCGGCTGTCGTAATCTTGAATCCGATCTTCATAATCACTAATCTGCGATTTATATCGTTCGATTTCACCCGAATAATCTCGGGCAACACTGCGCGCGTCATTTCGCTGAGCCTTCAGCTGAAAAGCTTGTTGCGCAGAGTCAGCGATAATTGCATCACGTGCTCGCCAGCCGAGAGACATCCCTGAGGGCCCAATTGCATTTGCAATATGGATCGGGTTGTAACCTGCAGCTCGTGCTCTCTGGTATGACTGGAGACCGAATCCGCCTTGGCCGCCTCGGAACTGATGAAGAATGCTCATTGGTTTTTACCTTTAATTAGAAACTTCCGCGCTCATTGCGGCGATTACGAGCACGATTTTTTGCGCCCCTGCGTCGCCCACCAAAGACATCATCGGTACTGACGCCTCGCCCACCACGACCTTTGTTTTTACCAGGGCGGCGTTCAGGTTTACCTCCGATACCTCTATCTCTGTTATCCGCAATGATTTTGTTTTGCTCGCGCCAGTAATCAGCGCCGCCGCCTTGTACTCGCATTCCGCCGCCGCCGTATCGTCCGCCGCGCTGACCCGGAGCAATACCAAGCTCTTCAGGACTCATTACACGACCACGGCCTCCGCCGTAACGAGTGCCCCTGTTGTCTCTAGTGTTGTCGGGCAGGTCAGCGTAAAACTCGCCATAACGTCCACCGTCGTAATCACCAGAATTGCGACCAGGAGAGTAATAGTCTCTGCCGCCCCCAAAACTGTCCTGGTGCACCATTCCAGGTGAACCGTACCTAGGCCCAAAGACATCTATGGTGCTGGTGCCTTGATTCTCGGGGCCTTTGTCCTTAGGCTTCTGCTTATCAAAGTGCTCCTGAATCTTTCTCAGGTCATTACTGCTATCAAGCCTGCGAATGCCTACAGTTTTTGCGATGTTACGCAGCGCATCTGCAGACATCCCAAAACGATTCATGCCCGATTTCAGGGCTTGATTTTTGTCATCCCTAAACTCACTGATTGGATTCGACTGCCCCGTGGATGGACGACTTGGGGATGAATAGCTAGAGCCGCTTGATGCCATATCTTGAATTCCAGCGGCGGCCTGACTGGACATGCTGGAACCGATGTTTTCGGCATACGAAAACGCATTACCCATACCCCGAGGACTAGGGAAGCCTTGGTTACTGGTTTGTCCAGGCCTGCGTGGCCTTCCATGCCCAGCCGCGTAATACCCTACGCGCTCCAGCTCCCTCTCTCGGTCCTCAGGAGAAAGACTACGGATGTAGTTATTAAATTCTGGAGTGAATTTCATCAGAAGAAGCCTCCCTGGGCAAATACGTGGATACGAGTTGCCGAACTAGGAGCCGTCAAAGCGGCTGTAACTCCGACATAGAGAGTTGCACCTGATGGCACATACAGCCCTGTATTCTTTTTGTCCGCCTCAGTCACAGATGCATCAGCCCCAAGGTTGGGGACTGGGATACATAGCGGCGGCAGAGAGATGTTGGTTCGCTCTCCAGCTGCACTCGACGAGATGGTTTCACTCGCAACACACACAGTGTTTGCAGAAGTGATCGATGCCGCTGAGCCTGAAACGCTCAAAAAGATCAGAACCTTTGATGCTGTCGTGCTGGCTTCATTGGCAACAATTGAAATGCTGTCAACGACAGCGCCATCGTTAGCCAAACAGTCAACCAGAAGGACACAACCACCACCAGTTGGCGTATTAAAGTTGGTCGCGGTTGTTAGCGCTGCCGCGCCGCCGATTGTTGCGAATGAATGCAGCGGCCGGTCAACCAGCAGCGGCATCTTATTGGAACTACTGGTTGCCAAAGTAAGTCTCCTTCTGTATTGATTTTAGATAGTTAGAACTATGCTTTTGACTGGGGCTGTTCCTCGTTTCGGCGGGGGCCAGCACCGAAAGCTGTCATGCCTGTGTTCATGCCTCGGGGTGGAGACATTTCACGAGGTGCGCTCATCTCGCTGCCTGGTCCAGGTGTTGCGAGAAAGGCAGGCTTGTCCAAGGCAGGATCAACATCAGGCGCGGAAAAATAACCGCCCATTTGTGTGGGTCGCTGAAATGACGGGCCTTCGTTTTGAACTATCTGTTCAGCGTCGCCGTAAGGATTACGACGAAAGACAACATCGCCACTGGGTTGCCCCTGAGGAGCAAACTGAGAGGCGACAGGAGTAAACGACTGGTAGTTAGTCGGGTTGTTGGGTACAACATTTTCAGCACTAAAGAAGTTCTTGGCTTCTGCGTGGCCTTGCTTGTTTTCGTACCACTCATTCATGCGAGCCTGGCGCTTGGGGCCATCCCGATGTTTGTAGAAGTCGTTACTGGGGTAAGAGCGTTTTGCCATTTCAATTTCTGCCTTGACGGCGGAGAAGGTTCATCATGTTTTTGCTAAGCATTTGCTTGCCACCCAGTCCGGGGACTGCGGTGTCCATATATCCCTGGATTTCATTCAAGCTGTCATTGTTGATTGCTTGCCTCTCAACCGGCTGGGCCTCGGCCGTTTGCTGGATATTGCTCTCTTGCTGAGCTGGCATGCCGCCACGGATGCGCTTGATCGCTTCATCACGATCCAAGCCTGTATCCATGAAGTCAGTGATTGCCTCCTCCTCGATCATGGCTGGCTTGTCACCAACCATGGCCATTGGGTTGGCTTTATTGAACTCTCTAAAAGCAATTGCGGGGTTTGCTCCGATAAAGGCCTGGGCTTTCTCCCGAGTGTCAAATCCAGGCATAGTCATGAAGTAATCCTCCATGGCTTTGCCCTGCTCTGCGTCGGCACTGACCATGTCACCCAGCTGCCTCTGGGCTCCGTAGTAATCAGCAAGATTGGCGCCATCGCCAGCCCGGTTGAGCAGGGCGTTTTTCAGCTCGGCATCGCCGTATTGCTGAGCCATGCGGCGATACTCAGAATCGCCAACATTGGCGTCATCGCTAACGATTGGGGCAGCCTGCTGGGCAGGAAAGCCGGCACCGGGGCGAAACTTCTCCGCTTCTCTCCCGGCTCTAAGCTCTGCTTCCTGGTAGCCAGGGCCAAAGTTTCTAGTCGCCTGGTAAGGCCCAGGATCACCTGCGTACTGCCCCGTCAAAAACTTGTCGATCGAATCACCCAGCTGAACAAGCATGCTCCGCTTGGGATTGTTCTGCAGGTAAGCGTCATTACGAGCATCGCGGACCGCTCTCTCCTGACGGAGGCGGTCAAGCATCTCTTTGATTTCCTGATCAGATACGTCCATGACTTACCTCCAGTTCATTGCGCCCTGGGCCTGCATCACGCGAGTACCGACAGCGGTATCTGCAGGACCGGGGATAGACATGATGAATTCAGAACCCGCCCTGTCGTAGGCGTAGCGCCGAACCTCGTCGCGCCGGTAGTTGGCGACGTAAAGGGTTTGAGCCAGGCGGTCTGTCTCTCTGAGATAGACCTCCCAATAGTCCTTGTCCGCCTTGAGCGGTTCGGACTGGAAGATGGCGCGCTCAGTATCACCAGTAATGCGCTCGACCCGACTGGGCTGAGGCTGCGCTTCGCTCTTGAAGATCTGAGAGACCTTAAAAACTTTGTCGCATCGATCAAGGTGCTCAAGCACTCGCGAATAGAAATAACTATCCGGGACTCTTGCCATAGCCTCTTCCACCCGAGCGATATCACCGGCTGGGAGATTGGCTCCTACGTTGTACCCCAAATGGAAGCGACAACGGCTTTTGTCGTAGTCGTTGAGCTCCAAAATAAATCAGCGACCTGAATCTAATTCTATGAAAGTCAGCCGCAGTAAATTACGTCAGCAGCAATGACCTCATCCCAGTCGACACGACCAATCTTCTTGAGCTGATCAAGATTTTTGAAACGTTCGCCTGGCAGAGAAAGCCGAAGCTCGACGATCTTCTTGGCGGTTGCATATCCAATACCCTTTACGGATTTGGCAATCGCTTCTGCCGTTGCAACGTTTAGGTTCAAACGAGTATCTGCAGGGATAATCGTTTCCGGCAGCTTGTCTTCGTCGACTTCCTTCTCTGCTGACTGAGGCGCAACTGTCTTGCCAGTGCGACCTTTGCCGGCTTCGTAGCTGACGAGATCATCAAGCGCAACGTATTGAACTGCACCGCTTGAATTCTTGACCATCGCCCAGTCCTTGTCGTGGTGGCTAATAAACTCGACAAGCTGGCCAGTTTTAGTGTTTTGGTAAAGAGCCATATGCGCAAAAAAAAGAGGGCGTCTGGTGGCCCAGCGCCCTCATCCTAGGGAATAACGTTTAAGAATCAGGACTCAGTGGTATACGGAATCCGAGTATCTTCAACAGTTGCAACTGCATCGTCGAGGTAATAAGAAACCTCGCAGATGATCGGGGTGCCGCCAGTAGCAGTAGAGCTCAAGGTTGAGCCAGTGCCGGTGCCACCGCTATCGCGGACGAAGACCTTAAGGGTCTCGAGGCCAGCAAGGGCAGAACCAGTGACAACACCGTTCTTTGCAGAGGCGGGGGCAATAGTGCCGCCGGAGACTGCAATGGTCGGAGTGGAGACAACAGTGGTGCTGATGGTGGCGGCAGCAGAAGCTGCGGCATCCTTCAGGGCAATGGTGTCGGTGTTGGTGCCCGACAGGCCGGAAGTGGCAGAACCAGCATCCTTGTTCTTGCGAGTGTCAGACACACGCAGGCCCACGGAATAGACCACAGCGCCGGCGGGGATGACCATGCCAGTGATGTTCTCGCGCACCTTGTCGTCGCCGCGCATATCCGGTGAAGGAATGATCACGTCGAACTCGGTGCCGCCGGTGGAGTCCACCAGCGCATAGCCGACCTTGTGGTAGTACACGCGGCCGGGGACAGCAACCACAGGTTGGCCCTGGTAGCTGCTCAGATTGGTAACCCAGTTACCGGGGAAAATCTTCTTAGCCATAGTTACTTACCTCCTATCAATATACGAAAGAGTAAGCAACGGTAATGAAGTCGCGGTTAAGCACTTCAAAACCAGCAAACAACGACCAGATCATGATAATGAATCTAGAAAAATCGTCGTTATTGTTGAGGAGAATCTGGGCGTTATTACCGCCAATGCCAACACCAACTGCCTGAGGACCAAAGAAGATCATCGGAGCAGCAGTGGTCACAGCATTAGTGACAGAAGCATCACTAATGGTGACTTGCAGAGACTTCTCTGCAAGGTTGGTTGATTCAAACCAACGGACGCCCTCAAAGAGGAAGCCAGTAGGCATCACAGGCTGACCTGCGACGAAACCTGCTTGCCCATAAGCGGGACCCATGCCATAGAAGAAGTTGGCGTTGGGAGCCTGCTCAGGTTGCAGGGGGTTGACCATGCCATTACCCGCATATCGGGCAATTTCACGGAACGCATCGTTCTGACGAAGATGCATCATTGCCGTGGGATCGGCAATACAGCGGTAGTAACCGTCAGCGAACGTAGGAACGTTGCGCTTACGCATGTCCTTGACCACCTGCAGCAGGTCGGTCTTGACATCGAACTTCGCAGATTCGCCGGCTGCGTAGTTCAGGATCGGAGCAGAAGATGCCTTGGCCTTGCTCAGAGGGTAATAGTAACCGCCCTGGGTGCCGTCAGCTTCGCCGTTTGCCTCGGCCTTAAACAGTTCGTCAGCGAAGACGCGATCGCGCCAACGACGATAATCATCAAGCAGGGTCAGAGAGCCGATTGACTGGTGGAAAACATTCAGGTTTCCAGTGTCAAGCAGCAGGCGCTGTGCAGTCAGCAGGGTTTCGCGAGCAACCTTGAAGGTACTGGGCGCAGTAGCATCAGTCGGATCAGCAGGACCCGTATATTCCTTCAGGTTGACGAGAACCTTATCTTTTACGATCGAGCGGCTAGATGACGTGCCAAGAGTCTGGTCAGCAGTACGCTCTCGGGAATCCTTATTGCCAGGATTACCCCAGAAGCGGTAACGATCAAGCTGAACAGTTTGGCCGGGTTGTTTCGCGAAATCGTGAACAACCACGGGCTCTACGGCCATCTCGATGATGTAACCGGGATGGGGGCGGTAAAGCTCGGCACCTAGCAGCTTGGGAAAGTCATTATCAATCCACATGGGATGATATTCCTCAGCTGTAAGGGTGATATGGCACGCAAACTGCGTGCTGACTCTTAATATAAGGAAAATTTCTAGGGAAAGCTTTTTGGATGTCACGGATGTCCGGGGGCTGCTCGGGCTGCTCCTCGTTGACGGGAGTTTGGTGTATTACCGCAGTCCCTCCGGTGGTTACATACAGATGACAATTACGGCCGGGATAAAAGAATCGGCCTATCTCGAGGAAAAAGTCGCTGAATTCAAGTCTTTTTTCCCTACGCGTGCAGAGATTGCCCCTTACAGCACGGCGAAAAGGGCAAACGGTAAGCAGACCACAGTCCTTCGTTTTAGGGCTTCTACCAATAAACTCCGACCGCTCTATAACCTGCTTTACCCAGCAGGAGAGAGACAGATAACCCAGCCCGTCCTGGACATTCTTGGAGCGCAGGCCGCCGCCTGGTGCTGGGCCGAGAGCGCGGTCATCGGGAAACGGGGCGGAGCAAAACTTTCTCGAGTTGGCAATACACGAGTAGAGGCCATGCGCCTGAACAACTGGTTCGAGCTGCTGACTGGCGCACGTGGGGAGGTGAAGGACTACCGCAAGCGTCCAAGGATTTCATTCAGCCCCGAGCAGACAAAGAAGATCCAGGACGCTCTGATCCAATACGCACCGAAGAGCCGCATTCACCTATTCACTGGAGACGTTCCCGATGTCAGCGCAATTCGTAGTGCGCGTACTGAGCTATTGCTTGGGAGTGGGCACGCTAAGTCTGAAAGGTCGGAGGCAGAGGCCCTGGTTGGAAATCATCAGACCTGAGACCGAGAAGCCGTACCTCAACCACCAGCTAAAGCTCTTGAGAGATGCCCACCCAGGCAAGCTCGACACTCACCTAGACATGCTCCCCACAGATGGCTTCTACGACAAGTTCCGTCTCAGGGTTCGGAGCGATGAGCTGTACAGGGCCTATGAGCTCATGTACCCCAGGGACAAGAAGATCATCACACCACAGATCATCAGCATTACCGGGATACCAGGCATCTCTGCCCTCTGGTCTGACAGGGGCAGGGTTGTGGGCAGACTCGGCAAGATCTTGACGCGCTGGAAAGACGACGAGAATCAGCTCCTGGCGGAATATATCAATCAACAGGGCTTCGAGTGCATGGTCACTAAAAGCAGCGGTGTCAGATTTACACGCGCTTCAACAAAAGAATTGATTGACGTTCTTAGACCCTTGACTCACAGATCCATGCGTTCCAAGTTCGTAAAACAACCTCCACGTCTCTAGGCTTAAGAAGCCTCGAAGAAGAACTGCGTCAGAGGCGTCATCCCGTCAGGAGTCCGGGTTTTTGTAGTTTCAACGGACTGGCGACCGATCCTCCCTGCACTTGGCCGGTGTGGGGAGGCGCCTGACATTTTTTATATTGATTGACAGACAATAATTATTTCCATGCCAGAAGAGATGGATTGCAAGGACGGGTTCTGCCAAATGCGCAAGCCCTTTAAAGAAGTGAAGGCCGGTGACATCCTTTTCGCCCCAATTGAAGACGACCTGCAGCACGAGATTCCCAAGGAATCCGCACAAGCTGAAGACTCGAAAATGCGTCAGCGATTTCTTCAGTACTGTGATGAACACCCATACGACGTTGAGTGCAAGATCTACGACGTATAACTGATTGAATTGATTATCTAGACTGTCACCATACACAGGTGCCAGCAGAATGGCTGTCTTTAATAAACTCAATGGCTTTGTAGAGCACCTCGCTGAGGGTGTTCACAACCTTGGCAGTGACCAGCTGGTTCTTGCGCTGAGCAATGTTGCTCCTTCAGCCGAAACCACAGTTCCGACAACCACGACGGCAAATTGCGTCTTGGCCAACGTCACCGAGATTACCTATACCGGCCTGAGCTCACGCCAAGTCACCACTTCAAGTGGCTCTCAGAGCTCAGGAACTTATCGCCTGACTTTGGCCGACCTGACACTCAGTTCAACTGGAACTGTGGGGCCGTTCCGTTATATCTATCTCTACAACGACGCCCCGACAAGTCCGGCTGATCCGCTGATCGGTTACTTCGACTACGGTGCAAACCTAACGCTGAACAACGGCGAGAGCTTGACGATCGACTTTGACCAGGCTTCCGGCGCTTTAACGCTGGCCTGATGAAAACCCTGCTGAGGTAAAAAATGAGCCTCACAGCTGGGGTTGGTTCCTTTTCTGTATCTGCAAATAACGCACAACTGACGTATAGACGGATTGAAGTTGAGCCGGCTCAGGTGAGGGCCGACTTCAATCTTGCCTATCGATTTATCGATGGCTACCCCACCTTTATTGGATCTAACGGGGGACTGAACAACACTGCGCCGACGCCTTCGCATCAGGAGCATGACTTAATTGTTGTTCTTGCGTTAAATGTCGATAACGATACGATTCCAAGCGTTCCAGTCAACAGTGGCTGGACTAGCGCTCACTACAGCAGCGTTAGCGGAACTGGTGCTATCGGATGGCGTATTGCCTATAAGTTTGCAAAGTCCAATACTGAAACGGTCGGCAACTGGTTCACAGCTGATCGCCTTATTGTCGCTGTCTATAGAAACGCTCGAGGCCCAATCGGTACTGCGCAAGTATCCATCGGTACGTCTACAAACCTCATCACCTACCCAGCCGCTGACAGCGATGTCATTGGCACGGCAGGTACACGGCTTCTTCACTTCGCTATCAGCGCCCCTAGCAATGACGCTGGCTCTACGCCGACTGGACTAACCACAAGGATTAGCACTGGGAGCCTTACTGGATCTACAGCTCCTAGTGTTGCCCTGCACGACCAGGAAGTCTCGACTACTGGGAGTTACCCAGCATTTACCAACGGGATTAGCAGCGCTGGAACGACAGTCGGCATCACGCTTGGAATCGGCTACGGCACTCCACCACTGACAGCTGAGACGGTCTCCTTTAGTACCGCAATCAGTGGCGAAGTCCTACCAGACACGGTTCTCCTCGACAGCAAGGGATATCGCGCTGAGCTTGGCCAGGTTCTCACCTCCTACCAAAGCTTCTTCACCTGCAATGGAGGGAGCTTTGCTCTTAGCGGTTCGACCCTGGATACACATCTTGGGTTCTACCTGCAGGCAGAGAAAGGAGGCTTTGACTACTCCTTAACAGAGGCCTTCCTGCAGAGAGCACTGCTGTTCTTCCCGCAGTCAGGCTCGTTCACCCATGCATGGTCATCGATTGACCTGCCAAAGGGATTTTTTACTACGCCGCAAAGCGGAGTCTTCACAAGCACGGTTGCTAGTACTGGGATAACCCATACAGCAATGCTGTTTACTGAACGTATTGATCTTGATGCGACCCTGGCAGAGGGCGATCTCCAACGCTCAATCATCGAAGCATTTGGCGGCACCAGCCTGAGCTTTGGCCTGTCCCAGGTCGGTATTCAGAACATCAGCGAATCCCCCGCCGGGGGTGGCCCAACACGCAAGCCTGACGTTGAACATGGCGGCAGCGATCCGTCAACTCAAAGCTTTCTTCGCCCCCGATTCACTAAATACAACTCGGTTAGCAAGTCTCGTGACTTGGGCCGTATCAATAACTTCTTCGGCACTTTCAACGGTGAAATCGGCGCAGAGTCCGGGTCTCAAACTTTGTTCTTTAAGATCCACACTCTTGGTGCTGCGTCATTGCGTATCACTAAAAATGCTTCGAATAGGTATACCGACAAACAAATCTCTGTTGGTATTCTCGACACGAATAGAAAGCAAGTCCAAACCTCCGTTCAAGGCTTCGCTTTCCAGAACGAGATCCTAAATACCGAAAACACTGAGGGAGCTGACCCTTTACCTGGAGGCACTTACTACTTCACGGTAAGTAGCAGCCAGTGGCAGAAGATCCCGTACAGCATCTCGATTCAGGCAATCCGATTTAAAGACATCAAAGGCGAAGTGGTTCTCACCATGTTGCCGACCAGTCGCTTCGCTATTGCCAAACTACGCGGACCAGCACTTCTGCAAAACGCCACTACGACCACTATTCCAACCAACGATCAGCTCATTCGCCCGACTGGAGCCATCGTCGTTAGCAACGCATCAGCTGGTGAATTGGTCATACCTTCTGGTATCGCACTTGGTCGCATGCTGCCTAGCGGTCGACTCAAGATGACGCACAAAATTTCTGCTACAGCAACATTGAGTGCAGCGAATGTAGCTACGCTTAGTTCACAGCCACCTTCATACGGCGGCGGTTATTAACGGTCCTCGACGACGGACTAAAAAACCCTTTCAGATATAGAAGTCCATGGCATTCTCGCAGTACTTTGCGACGCAAGTCCTGAGCTGGGTGAAAGGCGCCCCATTCCCAACTGCGCTGTCCAACGTCTATATCTCTCTGCATAGTGCAGACCCTGGCGTGTCAGGCACGAACGCCGACGAGACTGCAGCCATCACCAACACTGCTAACCGTACAACTATTGCCAGCTCTGCACTGGGCGCGGTTTCTGGCGCATCTGGTGGCGGCTTCGAGATCACGAACACTGGAGTGGTTCAGCTGACAACTTCAGCTAGCAACTCGAACGCAATCACCGTTACACATTTCGGTGTTTGGGATGCAGCAAGTGGCGGCAACTTTCTTGCCTCAGGTCAACTCACCTCAAGTGTTGACGTTGAGTTAGGCGATACCGTCCAGTTCAATATCGGTGCCATGGCGGTGCGTGTGGTCTGATGGCGAAAATCAAAAAGTCCCTGTTGGGCGAGCCTCATAAAAACCCGATTTTCAAAAAGACCACACAAGGTCAAGGTCGCCGCAGCCGCCCCAAACCGGGCAAAAAAATGATGCGCGGACAAGGCAAGTAAAGGCTACGTTTAAAACACATAGGGAAGGGCATGCTTTCTACGCAATATCGCCTTCGACTCGAGTTTATTTGTAAGTGCATTGCTAACGGCGAAGAGGTAAAACTCGACGACATGATCTGGGCAGACAAGCTCGGCAAGGCAAATCGCAGTGCATCAGAGATGCTCCGCAAGGCACGCCGCAAAGCAAACAACCCAGACATGCAGCCCGGAAGCCTGGATGACTTCATGAACCAAATGGACCTAGGCGATCCAGATCCCTCGAATCACGTTGTCGATGGCTTTAACACCGTCGAAGAGATTGCTGCCTGGTTCAAGCAGGACAAGACCGACGACTGGCGTCAACGGGACTAATCGTCTCGCAGGTAAGACACTTCCATCATCGCCGTCCTGAAGATGCGCCGCAGGTGCCAGAGCATCTCCTGCTCTTCCCTTTCTGCAGCGGGAGAGCCAGGCCACATCTTGAAATGAAACTCGATTGACGCTGCGATCTGCGCAACCTCGTCTGGCGTCAGCTCAAAGACCAGCCTGGTGCTGTCATCCTTCATTAGTACGACCAGATCGTGCTGGGCTTGGCCCCCGCCCGAGCGTGAAACTCTCCGTTATCGCGGGTGTCTATATGCACAAACCCCTTGTGGCAGCCATCACCAAGGCCGCCGGTCCAACGCTTTGCCAACCATTTGTAGAAGACTGAGCAGGATTCGCCTACTGGGTAGATGTCGAGAGCCATTCCTTTGGTGTGATAAGAGCCAGGGTGCCCACCAACTCGCGCATTGACCGGCTCAGGACGGAAGCCACTGGTGATTCCGAGCGGACCACCCCAGGCCTCTCGGATTAGGCCGAATTGACCGCTGATATAAAACAACTCTTCTTCTTCCTTGCTTCCCTCGATCGGCCGTCTTCGCTTGTCATATGACAACAGCTCTCCGACGGTGACATATGGGCTTACATGAGCACTGAAGTCACCCCAATCCACATCTTCCTCTACGTCCAGACTCGGACGCGCTGTTACCTCTTGCCAGTGCGGCGAATAAATAGCCCATCGCTCGTTTGAATCCGCAAGCGTTACCCACGCGTGCGAATCCTCTGCCATGGCCTCGAACTTCACAACATCGATAATCTCTCCTGCCTCGAACCCCTGCCTACCGTCGTTCGACAAATAAGAATTTTCTATAGCCGCCTTCTTTAAGAAGGTTGGCAGTAAACATTTGAATTTCATTTCTCCGTCATCCTCACACTGCCATAAACGCCCCTCTTGACGCCTACGAATCTTTAAGCCTTCAAGTTCTACTCCATTTGCATAAACATAGCGATTCAACGCGTCCGGCATCTCGCTATAAGCACGTGGCTTCAATGCACCTTCACTGAGAACCTTGCTTATGGTTTCGAATTCAGGAGCGCCGTAGAAGTTTGGACCTAAGTTCCATCCAAAGCTTATGAGTACTGCTTGCCTCCTAGGCCCCAAGGCGTCCCATCCAGGGATTCGGTATAGAGGAGGAATATAGTCGTCACTAAGCATCTCCTCTAGATAGCGCTGGCAAACGGGCTTACTGCAAACATCGCCCATCCGAACAGGCGTCCCATTTGGGTAGCGAGTCAATCCAGCGCAGATTGTCGGGACACCAACTGCATCTAAATATGCTTCTGTTTCTACGCCTTCAAAACCTTCAATCAGACTGATCGCCGTCGCTAGGGCCAGGGGGGTTATCAGTGGGTCCATCGCCGTAAATCGCTGCAAATCGTGGACTTGCCGATACCGCGTCTTCTTTGCCTTCCCAAATGTTCAGACCGTGCTCAATAGCAGCTGGCGGACTCAACCCTTTGGCACGTAAAATTTCAATCTGCTCGATCACGCCGTCAACGTGATCAGCAGACTTGGAATGCTTTGAGCACGCCGACAGCTCACTAAAAATGTCATCGCTGCCGGCGAGACGCACAAGCTCGTATCAGCTAGATCGTCAATCTAACGATTAGCCGCCGTAAATACGTCGAGCAATTTCTTCGCCTGTTCCTGACTGAGCAAGAGCCATTTTTGCTTGCCCAGAGGCAGCCATCTTTTGAATCATGGCAGCACCAAAATCCTTCATGGCTCTTGCCTTGTTCTCGGGCGTTTGCTGCATTGCAGCACCAGCGCGAATCCCTTCCATGACAGCACTGATGCGCTGGCTTTTGGTCATACCAGCGTCAACTTCTTCGCGTTTTGCCTGCTGTTGGAAAGCTTGCTGAACTTGATACGCATCTGGAGAACCAGACGGCTGATCAAGCATTACAGCGTTGATATTTTGAGAGGGAGGAAGATTCATGTGAAAAGGCCCCGGTAACCGGGGCCGTGTATTGATCAGCCTTCGGAAACCAGAACCTTGCTGCGCAAAGCGTCGGGGCCGGCCTGGGAGAGCATTTGCCAAGCAAGGGCAGGATTGCGCTCGCTGATGGCACTGAAATCAGACCAGAAGTCGTCAGGGCGACCGGATGCCTGAACGCCAGGCTGAGGCATGTCGATCTCAGGGCGCCGATAAGCAGGAGCCTGAGGAGCAGGTGCTGCCTGAGGAGCAGGTGCTGCCTGAGGCTGAGCAAAGCGAACTTCGTTGGCTTCGATCTCAGCGCGCAGACGATCCTCTGCGGTCTCAGTGGGGTATGGACCCTCAGGACCGTAGAAGTCTTCGACGTATGCAGCCAACATGTCGGGGTCGGTCAGCATGACGTGATAGGCAGCGTTGTCTTCCGCTGCTGCGTCGATCACTTGCTGGGCGGCCTGAAGACCACCGTCCAGTTGCTCAAGTTGCTGCATCACCTCAGCAGTTTGCTGAGCCTGTGCCAATAGAGCGTCCTCGACTACGCAGCTGTACCTGTTAAGTAGAGCTGGCGCCTCCAATCCGAAGTGCTGGAGGACTTCAAGACTTTCGTCGCTGACGCTTGCGAGATACTCGTCGCTCCCGGGTTGCGTCTGCGCGCTGCTGTAGGTCGGCGCCTGTGTCGGGGAGTACGCCGGCGTTGCTTGGGGAATTGAGGTCTGCAGCCCCGATACGGAAGGAGCCGCTTGGTACTGCACCGGAGCCGAAACCTGCCATGCCGCGTCCTGTGAAGGGGCTGCCTGTGGGGTCGGAGTTGAGTAGGCTGCCTGCGGTTGGGAGCTCCGCGTCGCGCTCAGACTGTCGCTCAGTCGCTCGAACGCCTGCTGCCATGGGTTGGCCTGGGGCGCCGCCTGGGGAACCGCCGTCTGTTGGTAGCTGGCCTCCGGCTGCGGCGCCGAAGGAATCTGGTACGAAGGTTGGGCGCTCTGGGCCGGAGCTGATTGGTAAGCCTGCGTCGGCGCGGGCGCGCTCGATGGGATCGAGGCCTGCGGGATCGCTTGTGCCTGTTGCGTCTGAATACTGTCCTGCATAAGTCAACTCACGCTTGAGGAAATCAAGTGCGCGATAGATGTAAGGGGTTAAATCAAGCTTCGGATCCGCAAGCAGCGGTAAGTCGGGTGCCTGCGGATGTGGAACCTGACGCATGTTTTCGATAAGCGTCAGGAATGTGCCAAGACTCTGTTGAGTGGCTTGGGCCATACGGAATGGATAGCCACTGAGCATTGCGCTTCGCTCTTCGTCCGTTTTGTCAGGGAACAAGTAACGGAGAGCCTCGATCGAATTAACGCCGAGTTCTTGAAGGTTTCGGACAACAATACTTGAGTTAAGTATATCCTCTGTGCCGTCTTCAAAGACGGGTCCTTTCCATCTCCATTCGATCTTGCGATCGCCATCAGGTATAAGGCCTACAACTCCCTCAGGCAGAGCACGGGACTGAATGGCATTGCCAATCTCAACCTCCAGTGTTCCCTCGTATTCCTTGGAAATTGCCTGGTGAGCGTTGACAGCCTCTTCAAACAAAACTTGCTCAGGGAAGTCCTCACGAATAGGAGCAGGGGGACGCTGCAGGCCAATCGCAGCTGCGAAAGATTCCCGGAAGATCTTTTCTTCGTTGAAGATGATCAGCGACATCAACTTACACAGGCCGTAAGTCAGAAGCCCCCGACAACGGCGCGTGGCAGAAGTAGCTGCGCGACCGTATAGAGACTTGATCTCATACGCAGTAGCGCCAGCCGTAATACCTAGTTCGTCTACACCACCAAGCGCTGTACGAATCTCTTCTCGGTACTGACGTGCATAAAGGTTTTGGTCACCTGAAACAGCATCAGGGGTGATGTATGCAGCACGGTCAGTGGCTTCGATGTTTGCGATGACACGAGGCACTTTGAAGCCACCACCCGCTGCACCAGAAATCGGCGAGCTAACACGGGTCGACGGGCGATTGGCCGCATAGAAACCTGCCTGGGAGCTGATCGTCGGACGCATGCCCTCGTCGTCACCGCTGTCCACCAGGTCGTGCTTAGGACGACTGGAGATCAGCGTCGGGTTCCCAAAGAACGTGATGTTGGTGCGGATGTTCTTGACGAGGTCGTCGTGAGTGACGATCTGTTCTGCGAGCCAGTCGAACTCGCCACTTGCGTCCATCCCTGTGGAACGCATGTTGTTGAAAGACTCAACTGCTGGGATGAAGCCCAGGCTGTTCGTCAGCGTGCGGGTCTTGTTCTGAGAGAACGCCAGGCTCTGTGCGCTGGCATCAAATGAAGGCTTTTCAGTGGTGATGGTCTCCTTGATCTCATCACGCCTGACCCGAAGCTTCACGTACCGATCAGACCCGCCCTGGAGAGTCGAGGTAGCTGCAGGAGCGTTGATGGTGTCGCGGACAGTAAACGAATAGATCAGCTCGATCTCCTCGAGCTCGCCCATTGCGTCGTAGTAAGCACGGTAGTTATCCGCGCTGAACCACATAATCCGATACGTGTCGCGGATTGGCCTGAAATAAAACAAACCCTTCCCGTCAATCAGGAAGTCATCGACGACTCCTTCAAGGCGCGTATCAATCTCGTTCTCTTCAATCAGCCCTGACAGGAATTGCTTCCTGAAGCCATAAGTATCCTGCGCCGGATAAAACTCAAGGCCTTGACGCAGCATGAACAGTTTCATCTGTGAAAGATGACTGTTCACGATCATCGTGTCAGTGCCTGATCCACCGTCCCGCTTTCTGGCCGCTTCGAGAATGCGGCGGAAACGGTCCTGAGTTCCCTGGGTCATAGTTCTATGTTAGTTCCACTCAATGTGTGCTTTACCTCTGCGCATAAGCCCTTGCACCACGATATTCAATGAGTCAGCACAGTCATCGTGTGGTGAGTGTCCGAAATTGACGATTTCGTCCACCATGCAGCTGAAGTCTCTGTATTTGTTGAATAAGATTTTTTTATGCTCAAACAGACCCATAATTCCTCTCAGTCTGGCGAGCTTGTCGCCACGGAACCCCTTCACCGGGCTAATGGAGAGGTTGTAGAGCTGCCATTCATTAAAGAGAATCCGCTTGAGGTCGCCCTCAAAAGATTTCTGATAGGCGACCACCTCTGGCCAAATGGTGACGGGTGACTGGCTCCTGAAGTACTGGCCTTCGTCATTCACTTCAAGCAAGTTCCATTCGACCAGGAGTTCGCACAAAGCCTCGATCTTGTCGAGGTTGCCCATCGACCTCATGCGTCGGTAGTCAATGACGTAGACCTTGTCGCCCACCCGACCAGCCAGGGTGAACACGGTCCAGTCGTTTCTCTCGCTCATGCCAGCAGAGAGATCAATGCCTACCCCGATGGTGTCGTAGTCATCAGGGACCTCAGCCTTGACAAACAGCTCAGGAGATATACCTAGTTCGGTAGATCGCACTGGCTGGTTGAGGTATTGGTAGCTGAACGCCACCCGATCATCCGCCTGAAGCTTGAGTAGGTACTTAGCTCCCCACATCTCAGGCCAATAGCTCTTGGGCCGGCCGTCGTCGTCGTAGCTAAGAGCTGACTGGGTAATGCACTTCCACCCCTTCTTCTCAGTGAAGATCGTGGCAAACAGATCGTCGAAGTGAAACCTGGTGCCCAGGGCAATTGCTCGAGCGCCCTGGAACATGGTCGGAACAATCACGTTCGTCCAGTTCGTCTCCATCTCCCGGCGAATATCCGGGTTGGCGATACTGGCCGCGCTCTTAATCGCGTCATCAACGACGATCAGCGACGAGCGTTTCGACGTGATCGTCCCCTTAAGACCTGCGCAGGCAACCGTAAAAGCATCCTCACCCCTAATATCCACCTCCGCAAAATCCCAATCAATCGACCAGAGTTCGTCCGACGTACGCATCTTGGATAGTCGTACGCACGGAAATATCTCCTGATATTCCTTCGAGCAGATGAGGTTCTTAATCGCCGCGCTCTTGTTGCGCGCAACGTCGACGTTGTACGAGACATAAAGGATCCTCAGAAGCTTCTTAGCGAGCGCGTGGCGGCCGATAAGCCACCCGAGCAATAAACCCAGCACGGTGGACTTGGCGCTCCCTCTGGGGCTCAGGAGGCAGGTATTAGGGCCTGCAATGTCCAGCAGGTGCTCGTTGCTTTGACCCGTAAGAAAAACCTTATGCCAATCCCTCATATGACGGGCTGGCTTCTTGCCCATCAGCTCACAGAAGTAGGCAAAGCTGTCACGCGCTTTGATGACGTGAGGCGGAAGCTCTACCTCGATCTGCTTCTTGACGATCGCCTTGGCTGCGGCCTTTGCAGACCGCATCTTGGCTTGTGAGATTGAGCTGCCTGCCATGGCGGGAATGTATCCAGTTTCGAGTGATTGGCGCCCCCTAGAACAGAGGCAAAATCAGTGCCGGAAATTTTTACTTAGGCCAAGCCCAGATAACGCCTAACGGCTGCAAGGACAGCAGGGTCGCCAAGATTCCTGACAGGGATCCCAATATCGCCAGCCATTCGCAGGGCTTGGCCAGTGCCACCAGTCACGGCACCGCCAGGCGTGTAGGCAACGACCAGATCAGCTGGGGCATCAAGCCGTGGCCCCAGTACCTGCATCGCGTTTCTTGCCATGAGGTTCCTAGCGAACGGGGACAAACGCTCCGGGGCTGGGTGATACCTGGCGACAGTCTCTAGAGCTTGTTGCCAACCCTGCTGCCTGGTGCTGTCATACACGCCAGGCATTCCAGCTGATCGCTGATTGAATCTCTGGCCAGGCAGGTATATCGCTTTATTGGAAGGATTGACTACTCCTGCCTCAAACGCGCTATCAGCCCCTGCGGCCCCACCACTCCTTAATTTCCAGTCTTCGCCCTCCATCCTCGAGGCCAGGGCTTTCATTATTTCCAGCACCCCGGGTGGAGTAGCTCTTGCTCCAATCCCTGCGTAAACCCTGCTCATCACTTCTCGTCGCAGATATCAGCCCAGATGGATTCGAAGGCCAGCTCCAGGGCAGGGAGCACCTCGTCCGAGTTCTTGAAGATGGTGCGCAGGTCACGCATCACCTTGTCGGCCCCGGCCATGATCAATCCACGGCGGTCATGCCCCTTAGTCAGCTTGTCGACTTCGACTACATGACCACGCAACTCCTTGCTCAAATGGGCAACTCGAGTTGCCGCTGCATCCGCCTTGATGAGGTCGGCCTGGACCTGCTGCCTGAGGAAGTCGATGTCCCCCTCGAGCTTGACGATCTCGGCGAGCATGATCTCCCGCCGATTGAGCTTGGGATAGGTCTGATTGATCCATTTCTCCAGAGCAGCAAAGCTGCCCTCGTATCCGAGTACGCCCGCGTAGAGCCAAATTTCGTATACCGAGTAGGTGTTCTCGGCATACGCCATAAAACCCTCGCGATGCGCATCGTCCAGGGCTGTCAGAAAGTCCTGGATTTGAGGGTTAATTGTTTTGGGCATTAGCCGAAGAAACGGGCTCCCAGTGAACGAATGGCCCCTCGGGCATCAGCACGCATGTTGCGCTCCTCGCTGTAGCGCTTGCCGATGTTCTTGCGCTCCTCCTGGCCAGCGGTCTGGATACCCAGGCGCTGCTCGCGACCTCGAGCACCAATGTTCAAACGCTCCTGCTGACCAGCGGTCTGCAGTCCTAAGCGTTGCTCAACACCTCTCGCGCCAATGTTCAGACGCTCCTGCGTGCCGAGAGCACCGATATTCATCCGCTCTTGCTTGCCTTGCTCTCGGTATCCAGCTCGCTGCTGACGACCCGTTTCGCGAATGCCCAGGCGCTGTTGCATGCCTTGAGCGCCGATGAGCTGCTGAGTGATGCGGCCTTCGGCACCCATCAGCTTGAGCTGGTTACCTGTTTTCAGGTTCTCCATTCCCTGATTCAGCTGAGCCAGGTGAGCGCTCATCGCCTTGTTGTAACCCAGGCTCAGGCCGCCCATCATCATGGTGCGACCAGCGTCAGCGAACGTGCCGCTGACAAAGCCTGTAAGTGACTCGTTGTCCTTGTACTTATTACCCATCTCGGTCAGCAAAGACGCGCCTTGCGCGTACATATTGCCGCCGGAAGTATGTGCAGTACTTGCGTAAGAAGACATCGGTATCAGCTAAAGAGAATGGCGGCCCCGCCAAGAATGTTTTTGATCAGACCCAGGGTCTGACCACGCTGAAGAAGCGAGCGATCTTTATCGCGTGCATCAAAGCTTTTATTCATATATGTGTTGTAATCAGCGCTATTCATCTGCCGTGCATCTTTCTTGTCGTCGAAGCTGGCCCCGAGAATTCGCAGTGAATTGTCAGTCAGCGCACCAACGTCCGATGCGTAGCGCTCCTGGCCAATCTGATTTATATCTTTTGTGCCTTGGACCTTGAGGTCCTGATACTGCCTCTCAATAGGCAGCATTCGGGTGGCAGTATCGACCTCGCGATCAAGCACCTCCCTGGGGGCCATTGCTGAAGCCTCGAGGATCTTGGTGGCCTCATCATCCGCAGCTTTATAGCGCTCTCCAAAAGCCTTCAAGGCTTCTACGCCGCCTTCAGTCTCCAGCAACTGACTAAATAACGTATTGAGGTCGGCCATGTCTAATTACTTTTGAGTTTGCTTTTGAGGCTGCACTTTCTTCAGCAGCATGTCGAACAAATCGTTCGAAGCCTTTGCTGGTTCTACTTTAACGACTGGGACAGTTGTATTCGTCTGATTGCTTTGAGTAGCAGTCCCTCCTGCACGGCGAGAAGGCACACTTGTTACAGCGTCGATCAGGCCCCCGATATTCTTATCGGGATCTAAAACGCCTTGGTCATTAGCCATAGCATTTCGCACGCTCTGCTCGAATGACAGCTGAGTGATGCGCTCGTCCCTCGGATCTCGGAGCGGGGACAATGCCAGCCCTGCGTTTGCATCACCGCCCATCAACATCTTGATCAGGGCGTCTTGCTTGCGGTTCTTTTGCTCAGTCTCCAAAACTTCTCTGTTGTAGTCCAGAGTCATCTTGTTACGCAAGCCAGCTCCATACTGAGCAAGTGCATCTCTTGCGATTGCAGCTTCGGTCAGAAACTTCTTGTATGGCAGCTCAGTCAGCGTTTTCGTGGCGAAATCGCTTTTTACGTCCTGAAAATCGATATTGGCCTGCAACCTCTGCAGTGGTACACCAGAGGTATTAGCGCTGGCTACTGCAGCATTGAAGGAAGGAAGAGCAAAAGCCATTAGAGAAGATTCTGCATTGCAATAGCGAGCGCGTCAGACGCGGACTGCTCACGATTCAACCGAGACTGATTGAGAGAGTTTGCGTAGTTGTAATCAGATGCCATCGCATAGTTCTGCTTGGCAACATTGATGGCACGGGCATCCTCCATCTTCGCCAGGGTGTTCATCACTGGACCCAGTGCTTCCATCCGCTCAGAGAGCAACTGGGTATCCAAGCGGAAGTTGCGCGCCTTCTTTTTCTCAGGGCTGTCTCTTGTGATGACGTCATAGACACCGCCAGCTAGGCCAGCACCTGCCTTGCCTACGTTGTCTTGGACTTGAAGCAGGGCGCCAAGTGTCGGGACGACGGCCATCCCGAGGGGGCCTCCCACCATGAAGCCCAGTCCAGCAAGAGCAGCGGTTGTACCCATATCTCCCAGCATCCTGCCGCCTGCCTGGCTCAAGTTCCTTCCTGCACTATCACCGTCATCTTTGAGCTCCTGGCCGGCCGCCATGGCGGAGCCCAGAAGACTCAATCCGGCCAAAGGAACACCGACCTTGCCAGCACGAGTAAGGGTTTGGAGGATCTTGGGACCTCCAGCCATCCTCTTTCCGTCGAGGAACTGATTGAACTTGGCTTGAGCACCCTGAAATAACCCCGGATCGTTTCCGCCAGCCATTCGAGCTCCCCCGTAAGAGATGCCTGCATTGATGGCAGCGTCTTGCACAGTCCCGTAGGGCACAATCGCCGTATTTCTAGGATCTCGAGCCACTACAAGGGGTTCCTGTCTTTATGCACATTCTATAAATATCAATCCTCCATATAACTAAACTTTTCCGGCTCTACCCAAGGCACTTTTTCAACATTGGATTCAATCTCAAATCCAAGCTTTGGGCAGTAAACAAGCTTCTCTCCTGACTCACGATCTAAGCAAGCAGTGCACGCATGCACATAGTCAGCGTTACACCTTTGCCGGGGTCGCTCAGACCATTCCCCGTCAACCTTCACATATCGAGCTTTGTCATAAGGAACATCGTTTTCTTCAATGTATTGCCAGACATCTTCATGGGTCCAGTCCCTCAACGGAAAGAAAAGACTCATGTGCTCGGGCATCATTCGCCCCTCGACACGCGTACCAGCATCACCACCTAAAACCCTGTCGGTGTCGCATCGCTTATGGCCAACCCATGCGGCATCGCACTTACTGACGACAAGCTTGCTTTGCTTGGGGCGATCGAGCATGTCGACTGCGCACGCCCAGGGATAGCCTTCCTCAGGAGGCACAATCCCTGAAGGGCATGTCAGATAGCTGTCATTCAGCTGATACCAGTTCTGCACTTCGAATTCGTCGCCAGTCTGCTGCATCGCTGATCGGAATGGGTGCCAGGTCCACACCATCAGCTCCCATTCGCGAATTACATAATCCTGAAATGCATACTTGTGCGGCTGCCAGGGCTCTCGGTAAAAGATGACCGGGAGCTCGTAGCCACACTCACGCATCAGGTGCAGCAGGACCATGCTGTCCTTGCCGCCAGACCAGCACACCGCACTATGCGGATAGTGGTACATGCCTGATTCGATAATCTCTATCGATTTCAGATATTTGTCTCTCACGGCGATAGCGCTTTCGCCGAATGTACCGAGTTAGATCAGGGCGCCCACGGCTGCTGCACCAACACTTCCGACTGCGCCAATAATCGAGTTTGTTCTGCCTGCAGAGCGATTCTTAGAGCCCTGCTCGGCTTGCATCTCACGTTGCGCTTGGCCGATCTTGTAGTTGGTCATATTGTTCAACGCATTGGTAGCCAATGCCATCTCCATCTCTTGATCAGCGACGGAGGCCCCAACCAGTGACTGCAAGCCAGTGCTGCTTGGGGAGAAATCATTGCCAACCAAGCCATAACCAATACCAGCGCCGGCACCGATTCCCTGGCCAAATTTTTTGCCATAGCTCTTAGCGTTCTCGGCAGAGAAATTCTGATAAGGATTCAAAGGATCCTTACCTTCTCCCAAGCCCGAGGACTGCGCATAAAACGCAACAGGATCTAACTGAAAGCCCATTGTTAATTACCAGCCTGGTGTATTGATACTGTAATTGCCGTAGGGGTTCTGCCCCTGGAAAGGATCACTCTGCCAGCTGAAACCGCTGTCATACATCCCCTGCACGGCCTGACTGCCCTGGGACCAACTTTCCGGTGAAGTGATCTGACCCATGGTCGCCGGTGTACTTTCAGCGGCATAGTTCGGGAGCTGCGGAGTCTGCATGTTCTTAATACCCGCCGAAATTCCAGCGCCTGCAACATTGCCAATTGCACCAAAGATTGCATTTGTCCTGGCAGCACTGCGATTCCTGCTTCCCTCACGCTCGGCTAGCTCAATCCCCTCGAGAGCGCTTTTGTATTTGGTGAGGTTATTTAGAGCGCTTCCAGCCATACGCAGCTCTGAGGCTTG